>ERZ773070.30-NODE-30-length-104609-cov-14.382893_pt1 | contig 104609 bp, 115 predicted proteins | sample MGYA00580618_ERZ773070 | MGnify/ENA primary metagenome ERZ773070 (study PRJEB29015, sample SAMEA2738023) | human oral metagenome | biome: human oral; feature: human-associated habitat; material: dental | place: China | collected 2019 ...
GGATTTTATTGGACGAAACGAGGCTACGTGACTGTTCAAAAATCTGCCTCACAAGCTCAACCAAATCCTGCTGCCAATCAATGTCGTCCATCATCGCTTGGCGAACGCGATTGTTTTCTTCAATGTACACATCCAGAAAAATAGCTTCCTTGCCGTCGTAGTAGTTGTAAAAAGAACCGACTGCTACTCCAGCACGCTTAGCGATTTCTGAGATACTGGTCTCTTTATATCCCCTTTTTGAGAAGACATCATAGGCAGCTATTTTTAATGCTTGTCTTTTGTCCAACGCTGGTGACCTCCTTCATGTTAATAATATGAATGAATAATTTTTTATATTCATTCATATCGTATCGAATCATGACTGTCGTGTCAATAGGAGAGCGGCTGAGTGGCTGTTGGTAGGTTTGTGCTGTCCAAGGACTGATGGCAATCGACCAAGCCTATGGCGACGCTTGGGTACGGCTAACCACGCGTGGCAAGCGGCTGGTGCAGCGAATTTGGCCGGAGGTGTAGGCGATAGTATACTAAAAATATGAGATATATCCTGTTGCTTCGAGGCATTAATGTCGGCGGTAAAAACGAAGTCTCCATGAAAGACCTCACGGCAAGCCTCGAAGGGTTGGGGTATCAGAATGTGGTCACGTATATCAATAGCGGTAATGTTATATTTGACACTGATGATGATCTGACGACAATCAAAGAGAATATTGCTGGCATGTTAGGGCGTTTTCCATTTACCATTAAACATGTCATTTTGACGAAAGATGAGTATTTAAACGAAGTATCTAATCTGCCAGAGTGGTGGTACCAGCCTTTGGCGCGAAAAGACGTATTGTTCTATACCGATGATGTTGATCATGAGAATATGAAAGATAGGATTAGCCACATGCCGCTTCATGATGAGATCATTCATTTTGGCAAAAAGGCAGTCTTTTGGGGTAAGTATACGGAGAAAGAATTTTTGCGTACCTCATACCATAAGCTATTGATGAAAGAAAAGTTTTATCCACTGATTACTATTCGCAATGGGCGAACATTCGATACGCTAGGAAAGATGCTGGGGTAGGCTATGCGGATTTTACTAGTAGAAGAGACATGGCAATCGCTCGGTTGCCGAAGGAAGGCTTGGAAGATGAAGCCTACGCGGTTGATGTAGCATATGACGGCGATGAGGGCTACCGAACGGTGACGGCGGATGACTAGATGTGATTATTCTGGACGTGATGCTGCCGGAAATGAATGGCTATGAAGTCTGCCGGGCGCTACGTCAAGATGGCAATCAGACGCCGATTTTGATGTTGACAGCGCGTGATGCCGAGCGGGATATTGTCGAAGGATTGGATATAGGAGCTGATGATTATTTGGCGAAGCCGTTTGTCTTGATGTGTTGTTGGCACGCCATGGTCAGGACGTAACGCTATGGCTAGACGAACTGAATACAGAAATGCTGGCAGCATTTGTTGGCTTTTATCTTATCCGCAGCCTCAAACCACCGCTTAAGCCGGGCGATACTCTTCGCCAAATGCAGGCACTGTCGGCAGCTACTGCGTATGATTTACTGTAGACCATAAGCGAAATTGATATGTGTAAATAATACAATGTACTTCCATTGACAGACGCTATATATCGGGCTTATATTGGTATATAAGCACTATATATGGTGTTTTGTCATAAAAACAAATAGACAATCACGTAAGCGACTCCATCAGAGAGCTGGGGTATGTTTGGCGTGGTCTGTAGAGGAGGGATTATGTATCAAATGATAAAGAAACGCGATGGTCGCCGAGTAAAATTTGATGCACGCAAGATCACTGCCGCTATTGCTAGTGCTGGTGCCGAGACGGCTGAGCTTGATGAAAAAATTGCCGCTTCATTGACCAAAAAAGTTATTGCCCGCTTGCAGGCGGATAAGAACCGCCATATGCCAAGTGTCGAAGACGTCCAAGATGTGGTCGAGGATGTACTGCTTGACTCGCGCTACAAAAAAACCGCCAAAGCATATATCATTTACCGTGATCAGCATAAAAAACTGCGCCAGATTGCCGCCAGCGCTCATGTCGATCTGGTCGATAATTACGTCAATAATCTTGACTGGAAGATCAAAGAAAACTCCAATATGGGCTACAGCCTACAGGGGCTGAATAATTATATCTCAGCAGAAATCACCAAAACCTACTGGCTGGACAAAATCTATTCGCCAAAAATCGGCCGGGCACATAAAGAGGGCGACCTGCATATTCACGACCTGAATTTACTGAGTGTGTACTGCGTTGGCTGGGATTTGATGGACCTGCTGCGCCAAGGGTTTACAGGGGTAAAGGGTAAGGTAGCCTCCAAGCCGGCCAAGCACTTCCGCTCGGCGCTGGGCCAGGTAGTAAACTTTTTCTACACTTTGCAGGGCGAGGCGGCGGGTGCTCAGGCGTTCTCTGACTTTGACACATTGTTAGCGCCGTTCATTCGCGCTGATAAGCTGAGCTATGACGAGGTCAAGCAGGCGCTGCAGGAATTTGTCTTTAACGTCAATGTGCCAACGCGGGTTGGCTTTCAGACACCGTTTACTAACATCACACTTGATCTGGAATGCCCGAAGCATATGGCCGACAACCCGGTGATCATTGGTGGCGAGATGCAGGATACCAACTACGGCGACTACCAAGAAGAGATGAATGTGCTTAATAAAGCACTGCTCGAGGTATTGTCTGAAGGCGACGCCAACGGCCGAGTCTTCACTTTCCCGATCCCGACAGTCAACATTACCAAGGATTTCAACTGGGATAACCCGGTGATCGAAAGCCTGTGGGAGGCCAGCGCCAAATACGGCATTCCATACTTCTCGAATTTTATCAATTCTGATATGGATCCAGAGGATGCGCGCTCGATGTGCTGCCGCTTACGGATCGATAACCGTCAGCTGGAGTATCGCGGCGGCGGCTTGTTTGGCTCAAATCCGATGACCGGTTCAATTGGCGTGGTGACGATTAACCTGCCGCGCCTAGCGCTGAAATCAAAGAACGAGAAAGAATTTTTCAAGGGTCTGGGCGAATTGATGGATATGGCGCGCGACAGCCTGGAGACCAAACGCAAGGTGCTGGAGCAGCTGACCGATTCGGACATTAGTCTATATCCGTACACCAAGTTTTACCTGCGCGATATTAAAAAGCGCTTCAACGAGTACTGGAAAAATCACTTTTCAACCATCGGTTTGATTGGTACTAACGAGGCGGCATTAAACTTGCTGGGCGTTGACATTGGCACTGAAAAGGGCAAGGCATTTGCTGAGAAAACGCTCGATTTCATGCGCGATCGTTTGGTGGAATACCAAAAAGAGACGGGCAATAATTATAACCTCGAGGCGACGCCAGCTGAGGGCACGACCTACCGCTTGGCCCAGCTCGACAAAGCTAGCTTCCCCGACCGAGCGCACTTTGCCAATGGCCTCGGCGCAGCGGTCAAGCATCCGTTCTACACCAACTCCAGTCACCTACCGGTCAATTACACCGATGATTTGTTTGAGTTACTTGACCTACAAGACGAACTGCAAACCAAGTATACTGGCGGCACCGTCATCCACTTTTTCTTGGGTGAACGAATGGATGACCCTGAGGTATTGAAAAAGCTTGTCAAGACGATTTGCCAAAACTATAAATTACCGTATTTCACCTTTAGCCCGAGCTTTTCGGTTTGTCTTAATCACGGCTATATCCGCGGTGAGCATCAAACCTGCCCAACCTGTGGCGAGGGGTGTGAGGTCTATTCACGAGTAGTGGGCTTCTTGCGGCCGACGTCACACTGGAATAAGGGTAAACAAGCTGAGTTCGTGATGCGCGAACACTACGACAAGGCGGCTGACCATGAACGGTTTGGCGTGGCAGTCCCTGCCTGATGCAGATCTCCCAGTGGTGCCGATCGGTGGGGTACAGAAGCTATCCCTCGTGGATTACCCAGGGCATGTAGCAGCAGCGCTATTTCTCTCTGGCTGCAATATGCGCTGCGGCTATTGCCACAACCCTGAGTTAGTGCTGCCGGAGCGCTTGGCGCCGAGCATCCCGGTCAAAGACGTGCTGACTTTTTTGGCATCTCGTCGCGATCGGCTTGATGGGGTAGTGATCTCTGGTGGTGAGGCGACAATTCACGATGATTTACCACTACTGTGCCGGCTGGTTAGAGAAATGGGGTTTGATATCAAGCTGGATACCAATGGCACTCGGCCAGCGATGGTTCGCCAAATGATTGCTGAAGAGACGATCCAGTTTGTGGCGATGGATATCAAGGGGCCGCTTGAGAAGTATGTTGACATTGCGGCGCGACCAATTGACCTTGATGCCATCATCGAGACGATTGATATGCTGCGCCACTCCGGGATTGCTCATGAGTTTCGGACAACTATCGTGCGCCAGCAGTTGGCGGTCGATGACTTTGAGAAGATTGGCCAGATGGTCAAGGGGGCTCGGCGGTTTGCGCTGCAGCACTTCGTATCCGGTACAGTGCTGAGTCCGCAATTCCAGCACGCTACGACCTTCACCGACCAAGAGTTTCTCGCCGCTCAAAAGATAATGGAGAAGTATGTCGACCAATGCGTGATTCACTGACTGTCAAAATTGTTCGAGTGCGCCAGGAAAACCCCGAGGTGACGACGCTGTACTTTGCCCGGCCATTTGACTTTGTAGCGGGGCAGTATATCACAGTGTTTGTGCCTGGCTCATCAGTGCGCGAGGGCAAGGCCTATAGCCTCTCGAGCCGGCCTCACCAAGCGCTGGCGTCTATCACAGTGAAAGATGTCGGTGGTGAGTTCTCTCGCTACCTTTGCTCGCGCCGCCCGGGCGACACCCTCTTTGTAAGTCATCCTTACGGTAATTTTAATCCATTGACTGACCAACCACTGGTAGGCATTACTGCTGGGTGTGCTTTGAGTCCTATTTGGAGTATTTTGGCTGATGCGCCGCAGCCGACGACGCTTTATTTTAGCCACAAATCACCTCAGTTCACCGTTTTTGATGCAGAGCTGGCGGCCTCAAGCATCACGGTATGCCACTTTAGTACTCGCCACAATGTCGTTGAGCAGGCTGGTTGGCACAACGGGCGGTTTGATGTCGCTCAAATTGTGGCGGCGTCGGCTGCGGAGAGTTATTTTTTGGTGTGCGGTAGCCTCCCTTTTGTGCGTGACGTGTGGCAGCAGCTGGTCAAGAATGGTGTCGATGATCAATATATTGCGACGGAGACCTTTTTTGAATCATGAGTAAAAATAGTATTGATTTGATGGCAATGGCTCGAGGTGAGTGCGATACGCCGAACGATCTGGCGCCTATGAATACAGAGGCAACAGCTGAGCCGTTGGCTAATAAACTCACGCCATCACCACAGTTGTGCCAGGGTCTGGGCTCGATTGCCTGTGCCGGCTGCCCGATGCTTCGCCTCTGCCAAGAGCGGCAAGCGTTCCTCAAAGAGCAACAAGACACTGCGCCCTCAGCGGACTTACCTGCGAGCGAGCCATCGTGGACGCCACCAGAGCTGACCGGGGTCGAGCAGCCCCCATCGGCTAGCTATCTGGGGGCTTTATTGGCTGATGATGACCGGCTGATTGTGGCGATGCCATCAGTGCCGCGACCAGCCACACAGGAGTATAGTCGATCAGAGACGACTGACCCGTATACTCCGGGGTATTCACTGTTCACACCCCGTGAGGTAGAGAAGGCACCTGCGCCGACACGGGCAGCCACGAAACCAGTATCAGTATCGCCACTTCACTCAGCGACTCGCGCATCCTCGACAGCCATCTTCTCAGCTACTGATCGCTCTGCGGTGCCTGATCGTTCGCCATGGTTGGCTTATCGGTTCTTTGATCGGCGCCACAGCTCTTCTTCTGAGGCTAGTCGCTCGTCATTGCGTATGGCTACTCAGGAAACACAGGAGGGATTGGTCGGCATCAATATCACTGATTCCGTCAATACCGCCCAGATTGTCGCCGATAGCCATCCTGCAGATACGCAGCCTCATAATGCAACCGCTCTGGATACAGCAGCGGTCACGTCCGTGCCTTACTCACGGCACTCTCTTGAGAGACAGAGTGAGCCACTACCGCAAAACCCGCTCCGTCCGCATTCGTTCAGCGAGAGTGCGGTCGCTATCACGCCAGACACTGCTGGCCTCCAGCCGTCTCTACTGAGCTATACTATGATGCCACCACAGCCACACACAACTCCGCATCCTCGAGAAGAGTTATCAGACAATTATACCACACATGATATAGAAGATCGTCAAATTCAGTCAACCGACAGTCCGATTGAATCGACTCGCTCACTCACGCCACCCCCACCTCAGCCGACTTGGGCAGCTCGAACTGCCAGCCAATATGATAAGCTGTTTGATCAGTCGATCAGGCAGGCCTCGCCGGTGGTGGTAGACTCAACTACCAGCTCGAGAGCCGATCAGCCGGTGGCAGTAGCTGGGCAGGTATCACCCACCTCAAAAGCTACTCAAACTGCCCAGCAAGTACCGCCAGCGAGTATGAAACAGCCATTCGTTTTTGACTCTATTCAACCAGCTGATACTCAAAAAACACAACCGGTATTAACAGAGGAAAATATTACTAAACAACCGGTCAAGATCATCACAAAACAATCTCACCAATTGACTACTTTTGAGCAAATATCACCAGCGACTCCGCCTCGCCAGCGATCGATGGTTGCCGATCATTATGAAGCTAACCAACCAGCTGTAGCCACACCGGAGCAGGGCAGTTTACCATCAGATAATCACACATTGCCGAGCCAACAATTAACCTTTAGTTCACCATCGGCGATACCACCAATGCCGCAGCTGGCGTATCAGGCCGAGGTGCCTCCACCCACTGATGACGCAATCGCGCACATACAACCAGCACCACCACACAGCTCCTCTGTGATTCAGGAAACCTATGCGTCTGATGATATATCATATGATGAACCACAACCGCCCGTGAATCGCTCTGATAATCAGGTGTCGCCTGACTATTTGGGAAGTGAGCAAAAGGTTGTGCAGTCAGTTTGGCGGGCCGATCAGGTGAAATCTTCTCTTGTAGAAGAAATCGTAGAAGAAATAGAGATAGCCCCGCTGCCTGATGACTCCGACCAGGTGATGTCAGGTAGCTCACCGTACGATCAGCGACCACCGGAATCTCCATTAGCCAATAACCAAGCGGGTGGCTTTTGGGGTCTTATGAATAGGCTGGTGGGTGTTGTGGCGGTCTGTGTCGCCATGCGGCAGCGCCAATACCGCCACCGGGCATAGTGGCCCGCGCCTAAAGGGTGCTATAATGGAGGCATGAAAATGCTCGACAAGCGCAAAGATCAGCGGCCGCGTGAAAAATTAGCAGCAGCTGGTCCGGCTCGTTTGTCTGACCTGGAGCTACTGATGGCGATCATCGGCAGTGGTAATGCTCAAGCTGATGTCTCGCAAATTGCTCGCCAGGTGCTGAAGATTTTGCGCACCAAAGGCGGTGACATGTCATATGGTGACCTGGCCGGGATCATTGGTCTTGGTGAGGCAAAAATTCCGGTTATTCTCGCTAACTTTGAGTTAGCACGCCGCTATCTTTTGCCAAGTGACCAACCGATTATCAACACGACAGCCAAAGCCGCCGCCCAACTACAGGATATTCGTGACAAAAAACAGGAATATTTTGTCAGCCTGACGCTTGACGGCGCGAACCGGTTGATCGCCAAACGGACTATCACCATTGGTATTTTGACTGCGAGCTTGGTCCACCCTCGTGAAGTATTTGCAGATGCAATCACTGACCGGGCCGCCTCGATCATCGTGGCCCACAACCACCCAAGCGGTGACCTTGAACCAAGCCAAGCCGACAACGCAGTGACCGACCGCTTAATCGAATCAGGAGAACTCCTTGGCATCCAGTTGCTTGACCACCTGATTGTCACGAAGCACGACGTTGTGTCGATCATGCACGGCGGCTCGTAGAGGCCAGCTACACCTCTTTCCTATGCTATAATCAGCCCAGAATGAGGAGGGGAGAGCCTCCTACGTTTGGAATAAATTGTTATGAAACTCTCAGTTCGCCTCAAGCCTAACTCTCGCCACCGCGAAGAAGTGGTGGCGAATGATGACGGCTCGCTGACAGTGTATACCAAGGCGCCGGCAATTGAGGGGCGGGCGAATTTGTCGGCGGTCCGGTTGCTGGCTGCTCACTTTGGTGTGGCGAAACGCCAGGTAGTGCTGCTACGTGGTGTGACCTCCTCACAAAAGATCTTCCAGATTGACAAATGATGTATATTATTGTATGTTAGAAACAGTGTAATTGCTAAGATCCCCTGGAGGGTATATGGAAAATCGACCTGAAATTCAGCCACTTGACGTGACGCGTCTCTCGGAATATCACTTGCTCGTCGGCCAAGATATGCAGGCATCGCCTGAGGTGCTGACCAATGATGGTGTGCCGATAGGCGATGCCGAGCGGCAGCGCACTGAGTGCTCGCTCAATTGCCTAGAGCTATTGCTACGGGGCGACCAGGCGGCGTACCAGCAACTCACTGCACCACAAAAAGAAGCGGCCAGGCTCTCTGAAGAGCAGTTTCGGCAGCTGCACCAATGGTTTACTGAGCTGATGCCAACTGAGCGGCAGGTAAATGTGATGCGCTATATCATGCTAGTTCACGATCTTGGCAAGAATCCGGCAGTCGCTACCCAAGTGACGAATTCAGCTGAATCTATTGATCATGATGAGGTGATGCGCCGCTTACTCAGCGACCGCTATACGGCCCAGCGCCAGATGCTGTTGCCGACGTTTGGCCAGTTTGACCAAGAAGATCAGGAGACTATCCGGCGTGTGCTATCGCAAGATTTAAATCTGGGGCAATTCATGCAAGCAGAGGCACCGGCGGCGGCACTGGCTGGGCTATCTGAAGATGATCAGTCGGTACGGGCACTATATATTGCTCACACGGTGCTGGATATTGCTGGTGCGGCTGGCCACCGAAACATCGCAGGCTCGATGATACTGACATCGTCGTTTTATCAGCAAGTAGTCGTGGCAATTGAGGCATTACACAGCCACAATGATAGCCAAGACTGCTATAACCACTATCTGGCGGGTCGAGCCGAGATGCTTGGTATCAATGTGACGCCAGAGGAAATTTCGAAGAATCCAATACAGTATGCGCAGGTTCGCCTGGCGTGTATGCTACGTATGGATAACCCAGCAGAGTTTGCTCATTTGCGAGAGGCCTACGAGCAGCAGCTGCCGCCGGTGCAGGCAATTTTGGCTCACGAACTAGCTCGCACTGGTGTGACTGATCGGGCGACACTCGTCTACTACGCGCCAGCGCTACTTGCTGGCCTGCGGGCCCATGACGGTTTGGCAGAGAGCTTGACTTACTTTGCGCACATACTTCAGGAGGTGCAGATCGCTGATAGTCCGGCTCGCCGATCTGGGCAATCTGGTGTCGTCGTTGCTGATGTGTCAGAGCTCGCACATCTGGCAAATCAAGGCGAGTTAGATATCAGTCAGGCTGAGCTACGTATGATCCGCCAGGGCGATATGTATCTACCGCAGCTACGGCAGCTGCCATCGATCTCCCTCGAGAACGTGCCAGAATTCTCTACTGACCAGTTGCGTGGTAAGAGAGTTCTCTACATGGGGATGGGCGGCGGCTCGGACGGGTTGCAGGCAGCTATGCTGAGTCAGCTACATATGCAGGCGGCCGATGTACAGCCGGTGGCTATTGTGTCGGTGCGTGCTCACACCACGCCGCTGACCAACCCCGGGCGTCGGCATGGTGCTGCGACTCTAGAGGTGACAGCACAGACGAAGGCAACGGGCTGGCGCTTTTTGGAGCATATTGTGGCACAGGATGACCAGATTACCACACCGATATATATGCTGAATCCACCAGATTCACATATGACGGCGGTTGTCGCCGATGATGTACAAACGCTTATCGATCAAACAGGCGCCGAGGTGGTGATCGGTGTTGATACTGGTGGTGATGTCATGTATCGGCCGGCAACGGTCGACCGGGTTGACGCCTCGCCAGACCAAGATGCGATGGTGTTGGCGGCACTTGCGCAGATTAGTCGCCACAATCCAGCACTGACCGTCTTGACTGGTGTAGTCGCACCCGGTGTCGATGCACCGGATTATGCCAATGTAATTATGAGAGCGGCGGGGGCGCAGCGCTCGGCTATTATTGCTGAGCACCGCCAGGCAGTTGGTATGCGCTACCAGAAGTGGCGGATGGATGGCTCAGGGAGCCAATATGGCCTGTACGGCAAAACACCGCTAGCGCTTCTGGCGGCGCTGCGAGGTGAGTATGGCTTGCGGCCTCTTCCATTACCCGCCGCAGTCGCTGTGTCAGATGATAATCCATGGCGGATCTATACAACTATTCGCCCAGCAATGAGCAGCCTGGTGCTGATGCCCGCCGCCGAATTGTACCAGGCAACCCACTCGCCGCTGCCTGCGCAAGATACGAAATAGTTGACAGCTACTCACTAATTCGATAAACTTCGAAATAGCAACTATTTCGATATACATCGAAGAAGGAGAGAATATATGCGGCAGCGATCGGGTGTACCATGGGGCAAGATAGCAATTTTAGCGTGTGCCAGTTTTGTGATTGGTGCGGATGGTTTCATGTTGGCGGCGGTATTGACACAGGTCGCGGAGCAGCTTGGTGTGTCAGTCGGCCAAACTGGCCTCTTGGTGACGGTATTCGCTTGGGTATATGCTATTTTTGCACCACTGTCTGGTATGCTGATGAGTCGGTGCAATCGCCGCACAACACTGCTCTGTGCGTTGATACTTTTCATTGTGGGTAATAGTATTGCGGCAATCGCGCCGTCGTACGGCTGGATGATGGTGGCTCGAGTGGTCGCGGCGCTTGGTTCGGCTATGGCGATGCCGACTGCCATGACTCTGGCAACCAGTCTGGCACCTGCTCACCACCGGGGTAAAGCGATTTCAGTAGTGATGACTGGCATGACGATGGCGACGGTTTTGGCGGTACCGCTGGGTTCTCTTGTGGGTGAGCGCTATGGCTTTCGGTTGCTATTTTGGGCGATGGCGGCGTTTGCGGCTGTAGTGATCATCGGTATTTTGGTTGGCATTCGCTATCATGAAGCACCAGCCTCACCGCACCGATCAACCCCTGGCCACCTGTTGGCGGGTTTCACAAATCGCCAGGTGAGACTGACGCTGCTTGTGACGATAGTGGTCTTTATGGCTGGTATGGGTGTGACGTCGTACCTTAGCACAGTGGTCAAGCAAGCAGGCCTGAGTGATCAGTTTAGTCTTGTCCTGCTGGTGTTTGGGTTGGGGTCGCTCCTCGGTGGTGGGCTCGGCGGGTGGCTGGCTGATCGTGTCAAGAGTGTTTGGCTTGTGCGCTGGGCGATGATTATCTTTGCTGGGTCATTGCTACTTTTGGCGTTGGCAGCAAGCTTGCTGGGTGCGGGTTGGCTGGTGTATGGCAGTGTGCTGGGGTGGACTGTTAGTGCGTGGGTGGTGTCAGTGGCGCAGCAGTACCGGCTGGTTGCTATGGCGCCGGTACGGGCTCAGCTCAATCTGTCGTTGAACTCATCAGCTGTGTATATTGGTCAGGGGTGCGGTGGAGTGTTGGGCGCAGTAGTGATAAGTCACTGGTCAGCCCACATGATCCCATTGGTAGCCAGCGGTGCGGTGGTCGTTGCCTTGGCAATGACTAGTCGGTATGAGACAATACCAAATGATGACAACGCAACCTCATCCATCGACTGATCAGCCTGGTATGTCTCTGCCACGTGTGTTTGCTGCGTTGGCCGAGCCGCTGCGCTTACAGATTGTCCGCCGTCTTGTCAGAGAAGAAAAATTGAGCTGTGGCCAGATCGACCACCACCTGTCGCTCTCGACTGTCTCACATCACTGCAAAGTCTTGCGTGAGGCCGGGATTGTCGCGAGCCAGCCAGTGGGTAATCAGCGGATATTGATGCTACGGCCGGAGTTTGTGGCGCAGTATAGCGGGTTGATTGATAGTATTATGACGCACGAGGTGTGATGACTGTGCTGTGCCGGTTTTTGTGGTATCGACTACTGACGCTGAGCTCGTTTGCCGGGGTGCTGCTGTGTTATTGGCTAGCTATCGGCGCACCGCTACCGGGTAGTTTTTTGGCGGATAATTATTGGGTACGGGCCGGTCTGGGGGTTGGTAGCAGCATACTGTTTGGCTGGTCGCTGCTGCGATCGGTGCGTCGCCAGGCATCAGTCGATACCATGGTGGTGGCTGATATCCGACCACTAGAAAGCGCTGCGCTGCCGACCTATATTGGTTTGTGTGTGATCACGCTTGATCTGAGCGGGCTCGCGGTTGAACGGGCTGGGGCCATCCTGTTGGTGTTGTGTATCTTGTGGTGGCAGCTGGAGCGAGTATTTTATTTTAACCCGGTATGGCTGTGCTTGGGGTATCGGTTCTATGAGGTACGGACATCTGGCGGCAACACGTGTGTGGTGATCAGTCGAGTTCGTGACCGCAAGAACACTACTTCATTTGAGCGGCTTTTGCGTATAAATGAGTATACTTTTTTGGAGGTCGAGCGGTGAATCAGCGGGGCGGAGAAAGTGGGGCGACTGGCGCCAAATTATTCATCAAGACAAGGGGTAAGCGTGGCCAGCATATACTAGTACTGAGCGACCCAGCCCAGCTGCAGGATGTTTTGACGACATATCAGCGCCCGTGCTTGGACCATACCTTACCATTCGCTCCGGAGATCAAGCCAGAGGCAGACGAGTGGCTCTATGTGATGCTCGATGATGAGCAGCGGGCCAGTCTACTCGGTGCCTACTGTGCGGCGGCCGCTTCGAGCGCCGATTGCCGCAGCATCACTCGAGACGATTATCAACGAGCCGATGCATTATACGTGACGCTGCCGAGCGGTGAGATTCTACTGAGTAAAATATCAGCCCGCCGCCGTATCGTGAATCGTCATCTACTCCTGCTGGGCGACTATCCAACACTGCAAACTACTGGGCAGGCACTTGAGCTACCCGAAGTGCCAGATGCCTACTACGATGGTCTGAATATGCTGTATTTTAAACAATATTCAACGATTCGTAGTCTGCTGCCTGGCCTTGAGCATTTCTTGCGCCAGGCGACAGATCAAGAGGCACGCACCTTTTTGGTTAGTCCAATTTTTCTTGTCGATCAGGCTGCGCCGGTTACTATTGGGATACGGGCGGCTCGGCAGATTGCAGCGATAATGGATAATCAGGCAATTGACCTGGCGAGTCGGCAGACTCGTCGGGCGCTCAAACGCTATGCCACAAAGTATCGTCAAGCAACCGAACTCTTTACCGAGGACGACCAGCTAAGGATCACGAGCACCAAGGATATTAATCAGGCATTAGCTCTTTTGACGAGCCGCTATTATACCTCTGAATTGACTGGTCAGCAGATGGAAGCGGTCGAGGGCCGCCAGCTGAAACAAGCCGACTCCGGCTAGTCGATCGAGGAGTAGAGCTAGCAACTGATAATTGAATAAATAAAAGAAGGGAATAGAGCATGAAACAACATAGCGACGCATTGATCATTGGGTTTGGTAAGGCGGGTAAAACACTGGCGGTAGCCTTGGCGAAGGCCGGGACTCAGGTGACACTGGTCGAGCAGTCACCACAGATGTATGGTGGTACTTGTATCAATGTTGCCTGTATCCCGACGAAGACACTGGTCAGTGCAGCTGCTGCTGGCCAGTCGATCGACCAGGCGTTTATGCGCAAGGAGGCCGTTGTCAGCAAACTCAACAGCAAAAACTATCACATGCTTGCCGACAACCCTGGTGTGACTGTGATTGATGGCACGGCGTCGTTTGTCGATGCTCACACGGTGCGTATTACTGGTGGTGAAGATGAGCTACTGGTGACCGCTGATAAAATTTTCATCAACACTGGATCGGCACCACTTACCCCAGATATTCCAGGTATACAACATACGCAGCGAGTCTATACCAGTGCCGAGATGCTTCGCGGTGCTATGCAGCCGCAACGATTGGCGATTATCGGTGGTGGCTATATTGGGTTGGAATTTGCCTCAACCTATGCAACGCTTGGCGTAGCGGTGACAGTGTATCATCGTGGTCATACCGTACTGCCGCAGGAGGAACCAGAAGTTGTCGCGGCGGCAGTCGCGGCGCTACAGGCCCAACAGGTGACATTTCGCTACCAGTCTGCTATTCAGCTGATTAGTGACACTGAACACGGTGTTGCTCTCCGCGATCAGGGTGGTGAGCAAGAGTTTGACGCGGTGCTTTTGGCGACCGGTCGCCAGCCTAATACAGCGACGCTAAATTTGGCAGCGGCTGGTGTTGATACGGATGAGCGAGGGGCAATCGTAGTCAGCGACACGCTCCAGACCTCGCAGCCACACATTTGGGCGCTTGGCGACGTGAATGGTGGGCCACAATTCACATATGTCTCGCTTGACGATTTTCGGATTATCAAGAGCCAGCTGCTTGGCGACGGGCAGTACACGCGAGCTCAGCGCCACGCACTGCCGCTGGCGATTTTTATGCAGACACCGCTGGCCCGGGTTGGTCTCACCGAAGCGGCGGCTCGCCAACACTATGGTGATGAAGTGGCGACAAACCAGATACCAGCTATGGCAATACCGCGGATGCATGTCGATGGCAAGACCACAGGTCTCTTGAAGATAGTTGTCCATACGCCAACTCAGAAAATTCTCGGGGCGACGCTTTTCTGCCAACAGGCGCCAGAGGTGATTAATACCGTCAAGACGGCTATGGATGCCGAGCTACCGTATACAGTGCTGCGTGATCAAATATTCACTCACCCAACAGTCAGTGAAGCTCTGAACGACCTCTGCAATTTCTAAATGACGAGTCGTCGTATGGTGGTTTCTGGTTAGTGCTGAAACGACGCGCACCGATGCTTAAAGCTGTTTTACAGAATTACTCGGTATAGTTGCCAGCATGAATGTAGCCTATATAGCCACAATCTGGTATCTCGGTCGCGCGGTAGTTCTTGATGCTCGGCGTCTCATTTACGCCAAGAAGCGAGATGTTGGCTCGCGACTCCGGTGGCGTAATCGACGAATGACTGAGTGAAGCTGCCGGGCACTGTCTCCTCGCCCCGGCGGCTTTATTTTGAGAGATGAATGGCTATGAAGTGTGCCAGAAATTGCGAACTGACGGTCAGCAGACGCCGATCTTGATGCTGACCGCTCGTGATACTGGCCCCGATATCGTCAAGGGGCTCGACACCGGTGCTGACGACTATTTAGCCAAGCCGTTTGACTTTGAGGTGCTCCTGGCGCGCCTGCGGGCACTTCTGCGTCGGCCGGCCGAGAAATTAGCAGAAGTATTGACGGTTGGTGATCTGACGCTCGACCCCAGCGCCAAGAAGGTCAGGCGTGCTGATCAGGATATTAGCTTGACTGCCAAGGAGTATGCGGTTCTAGAATACCTGATGCGCCACGCCGGTAGGGTTTTATCGAAAGAGCAGATTATTGCTCACGTCTGGGATTTTGATGCCGACGTCTTACCAAACAATGTTGAGCTATTCATTATGTTTATTCGCCGTAAGATTGATAAACCGTTTGATACAAAACTGATTCATACAGTACCAGGCTTTGGCTATATGATCGAGGATAAGACATGATAACTTCACGTTCAACGAGGCGGCTTGCCCGGAGCTATTTGTTGGTTATTATGGTATTGTCGCTGTTGTTTAGTGGTATCATCTTTGCGGTCGTCTCAGCACAGCTAGACCGACCGTTTGCGCCTCACTGGGAGCTGTCACCAGCCGAGTCTGAGCGGTAGTTTTATCAGCGTTGGCAGCGGCATAATCAAGAGGCTCGACAGTCGGTGATTATGGGGCTGGTGGTGCTGAATGGCTTGATGTTAGTCGGCGGGGCGGCGCTGAGTGTCGTGCTGGCGCGTCGGACATTGCGGCCGATCGAGCAGGCGCTACAGCAGCAAGCTCAGTTTGTGTCGGATGCCAGCCACGAGCTGCGAACGCCGCTGGCAGCGCTCCTGGTGCGCAATCAAGTTGCCCTTCGCAAGAAGGTGTTCAGCGAGGCAAAGGCACGAGCTGTTTTGCAGGATAATGTGACCGAGATAGACAAGTTGACCGCCCTGGCCAATAGTCTACTGGCTTTGGCGGCTGGTCATCAGCAGAGAGAGTCTCCCCAGGTTGTACAAGTAGAGGAATTTTTGTCGCATATCGTGGCGGAGCTACAGCCACTCGCACACAAAAAACACATTACGTGCCGGTCTACTACTTCGACGACACAGGCGGTATTTGCGCCAGTTGCTGCCAAGCAAATTATCACAATTTTGCTCGATAATGCGCTGAAATATTCACCGCCGCAGAGAGAGGTATCGGTGCAGGTCAGCCAGCGATCGAAAACGCTCCAGATAGCTGTTCGCGACCAGGGGTCTGGTATTGCGCTCAAGGACCAGGCGCATATTTTTGATCGGTTTTATCGAGCAGATACCGCAAGAACCCGGACACATATATCGGGTCACGGGCTTGGCTTGGCGATCGCTCGGCAAATCGCGATCCAATATGGCTGGCGACTCGGTGTGGTGAGTCAGCCTGGCCAGGGTGCCACATTTATGCTGCAGATTAGCCAGGCCGACAAGGTGAAGCGTGAGGTTACTTCCCCACAAAAACAGTCATAAGTGCCAGCAGGGTGATAAATATACCGATGATGGTGATGATCGTCTGTTTGGTTTGCTTTTTCATGAAGTGTCCTTTCTATGCTTATAATTCATCTCGTTTGTTGATATACATCATCATACTACCGAGCACCACAATGGTGACGACTAGCGATGCGGCCACCGTATAGCCGATCGCGACCTTGGCGTTTGCGCCATGGGTAGCTTGCAGATAGAGCTGGTATGGCCACGACCAAGGGAGCAGGTGGAGTAGCAGCTCTCGCCCAGCTGCCATAGTTGCGGCCATAAACCCTGCGACCGCCACCATGATCGGCAGACTCATTGTCCGTACCGCGAAGGCAAGGGCGTACTGGATAGTGACAATACCGAGCGCAGCGATGAATATTCCACCATACATCAGTAGGTCGTGGGCTATATGAGTAAACGCTTGTGGCATAAGCGCGGCATGAGGGCGAATTGCCTGTAGTAGAGCGCCACCGCCATATAGGGCAATAGTCACTGCTAGGAATGACACCAAGACCAGCAGCGTCAAAACTAGCCATTTTGCCAGCACGATAGATCGTTTGCTCGGCGGTGTCGAAAATAATAGCTTCCAGGCGTTACTAGTGTGCTCAATGCCAAGGTATTGGGCAGCCATTGCGCCGATAAATAGCGCCATGATCAGCTGTAGCCAAATCTGCATGACCGAGCTGGCAAATGCCGGCCACCGCCATACTGTATTGGCGTCGCTTTGGCTGAGGTAAATTAAGGCAATCATCGCGACCGGCATGATTGCCACCCAGATAGCGATGGTGAATAATGAGGTGTGTTTAAGTTTTATACATTCAGCTCGCACAATGGATAAAAGTGTTTTCATGTTATTGCTCCTGACGATGGGTTAATTGCATAAAGATATGTTCTAAATTGTTGTCGATTCGGCGCAGCTCATGGACTGGGACGGCTGACGCGACGAGTTCCGCCACGATGTCGGCAGTTTTTTCATCACTGCCAGGCTGGATAATTAGCTGACCATTGTGTACTGATGGAGTGATACCGAGCTTTTCTATGACCCGCTGTGCTTTGTCAATTGCTGGGGTAGTGAGGGAGAGGCGGGGGTGGTTTTGAGCTTGCAAACTTTCTTTTGTCCCTTCAAACAGCAGCTGCCCGTGATGGATTACGCCAATGTGGGTGGCTACTTGCTCAATTTCGCTTAGCAAGTGGCTTGATAGAAATACCGTCATACCATAGTCGCGCTGGAATGAGATGATGAGGCGGCGAAGATCTTTGATACCCGCTGGGTCAAGCCCATTAGTCGGCTCGTCGAGAATCAGGAGTGATGGCTGATGCAATAAAGCAATAGCGATACCAAGGCGTTGCTTCATGCCTAGTGAGTAGTGACTGGTCAGTTTGTCGCCAGCGTCTGATAACCCGACAATATCGAGTACTTCGGTAATTCGCTCTTCAGAGACTCGCTGTAGCAGAGCAGCGATCCGTAAATTATCGACTCCACTGAGGTGGCCATAAAGCGATGGCCCCTCGACCAGCGAGCCGACATGCGCTAAGACTGATCGATGAGCAGTACTCAGGCGCTGCCCCGCGATCTCGATAGTACCGCTGGTTGGTTTGATCAAGCCGAGGATGAGCCGGATCGTGGTCGTTTTGCCGGCGCCGTTTTCTCCCAAGAACCCGTAAATTGAGCCACGCGGTACATTCAGTGAGATATCAGGGATGATGGTCGTGCCATCAATCACCTTGCGGACATGGTTGGTGGTAATTGCTGGTATGTTCATAAGGCTAGTCTATCGGCAAAACCTCCAAAAAATCTGGAGACTAGGCTGGCGACAGTCGTTTGAGGCGAAATGTGAATGTAGTGCCGCTACCGGGTTGGCTGGTGACTGAGATTTTGCTGCCGTGTCGCGTGGCAATGGCAGCGGCAATGGCCAGGCCAAGGCCAAACCCACTGTCGTCTTCACGATGGCGGGATAAATCTGCTCGATAAAACCGATCAAAAATATGTGCGTGCTCTTCTGGTGTCATACCAGGGCCGGAATCGTGCACCGCCACCACGACATGCGAAGTTGTATGGCGCAGCGTGATGGTGATTAAGGCCCGAGGCGGGCTAAACTTGATGGCATTATCAAGTAGAATAACTACTAGTTGTGCCAGCTCATCAGCACTCGCGGCGACCTGTAAAGTCGGGCTGACCTCGGCAGTGATGGTTTGTTGTTTCTGCTGGCTTAGTGGCTCAAGCTGGCTGATCGCACCTGCCACTACCGACTGCAAGCAGACAGGCGTCAGGTGCGGCGGCGGGGTCGTCTCTAATTGCGATAATCGAAGCAGTCTGTCGGTCAGTGAGCTGATTGAGTGAACCTGTACCAGCGCGCGAGCAAATACATCTTGTGCTGGTCGGTGCGCACGCAGTGCTGGGTCGAGCTGAGACACCTCTAGCAGAGTTCGCAGGGCAGCTGTCGGTGTGCGGAGATCATGCGATATATCAGCGGTGAAACGCTTTTGCTGTTCTTTTGCCTTGGCAGCTTGGTGGTAGCTTATCTCAGCGAGAATAACTGAGCTGATCGCCCAGATGATCAGTAGGCTGATTGACAATGTCGAGATTGCTGTAGGTGAACCAGCATCTGGTCGGGTCGACACAAAAGAAAGCAAAAAGAAGAACGGCAGCCCCACCCGTTGCAAAATAATAAACCACCTACGTGTGGTGAGTGACGTCATGGCGGACAATGTAGCCTTTCCCCCACACCGTTTCGATAATTGGTGGCCCCTGAAACGGCTTGTCAATTTTGCTGCGCAAATTGGCGATGTGACTTTCGACGGTTGCGGCCAAGACATCAGCATCGTCATCCCAGGCCGCGGCGACAATCTGTTGCTTACTCAAAAGGCGGTTTGGTTGGCGCAAGAATAGCTCTAAAATAGCTGACTCACGAGCTGATAGAGCGATTTTACGGTCCTCTCTCCATACCTGACGCGATACCGTGTCAAATGATAAAGAGCCTACGGATAAAGTTGCCGGGAGCAGCGTGGCTGGTCGCCGTAGTAGGGCGCGTAGCCTTGCCTGTAATTCACCAAACGCAAATGGTTTTGCGAGGTAATCATCGGCCCCGGCGTCGAGGCCTTCAATCTTTTGCTCGGCGGTGCTTTTGGCGGTCAAGAGGATAATCGGTAGGTTGTTTCGCGCCCGCCTGACTGCCTGGCAAAGTGCAATACCTGTTTGCTCGGGCAGCATCCAGTCGACGATCGCGGCATCGTATTCACCGTGTAGGGCATAGGATTCGCCGGTGGCGCCATCAAAAACCACATCGACCGCGTAGGCAGAAAGCTCCAATCCTTTCTTGAGTGATGCTGCCAGTTCTTGGTCATCTTCGACAATAAGGATCCGCATATGTCTACCCCGACGTATAATTACGCCCTGGCTCGATGTGGCCGATAAGTTGGCGAACAGTCACGAAACGAAAGCCTTTTTGGCTGAGCTGGCTTAATATGCACGGTACTGCCTCGACAGACGTTTTGTGAATATCATGCAGCAAGATGATCGAGCCAGGGCGCGCCCCTTCAACTGCTCGCTGGCAGACAATAGCGCTGTTGCGGTCTGCCCAGTCGCGAGTGTCGACTGACCAAAATATCGAGGCCATACCGAGCCGGCCCAGCTCCGCCAGAACTGACTGATTGATCGCCCCATAAGGTGGCCGAACGATCGTCGGTGCTTGACCGGTCGCCATGTGAACCACACTGTTGGTCTCGACAATTTCTGCTTCGATCGCCGCCGCATCGAGCTTGGTCAAGTCTGGATGGTGCCAGGTGTGATTGCCAATCTGGTGGCCAGCTGAGATTATGTGGCGCAAAGTGTTTTCATAGATTGCAGCATTACGGCCAATAACAAAAAAGGTGGCTTTTGCATTGTAGTGGCGCAGAATCTCTAGCAGCTGCTCAGTATAGGGGCCTGGCCCATCGTCAAAGGTGATCGCAAGACACTGCTGAGGGAGGCACTCTTGGCTGGCGGTCGCAATATTTGGTACTGGTGGTGTCGGCTTGGGGAGTGCTGGGACGTTGAAGATTGCACGAGCAAGCGGGTTCTGTAGCTCGTTCATCAGTGTTTTGACCGATACAGCGACACCGACTGACCCATCCGATATTGGTAGTAGCGTGCCCACCTGCAAGGGAAACCCGATGGTATGAGTATCGAGCACGACGAATTGTTCGATATCTTGTGCGGTAATTGCCTCTCCGGCTACATCGCTATCCATCTGGTGCTGCTTCAAATAGTCAGCGGCTATTCGCTGCACCTCAGCCAGTGCTGCAGAGGGGCGCTCTTCTCGATCACCAAACAGCTGCTTGGTCGTAATAGGCTGGCCGCTGGCTCGGTCGAACGTCCAAAATTTCAGGAGCGGTGGCGACAACTCAAACGGGTATGAGGTGACGTGTATGATGATTGATACATAGTGCTCAGACTGATGCGTAATTTGGTAACGGATACGCTGGGTCGTCGGTACACTGAGAGTGCCAGCCTGCTGTGCTGGCTCTAGCCGGGTAGTGGTGTAGTCAGTAAGGTAGTGGGTAATGAATTGATTAACCCGCGGTGCATTAGTGAGTGGATAGCTAGCAGGGGGCTGTCGAAATAGCGGCTGCCGGGGTATATAGGTTGACCAGTGGCTACGATATGAGCTATTGAGGAACCGATAGCCGGGTAGTACTTGTGGTTGTTGACTACGGGCTGACTGCTGGATGATTGAGATAAATGCACGACTAATCATGTAGCCACCAGCTAAGACAGCCACAGTTAATACTACCACTCGTAGCCACGACAGTAATCTCGCCATGGACTGATTATAACCGGTTTGGGTTGCCTTGTCTAAATATTAGTAGCTATTAACTAAGTGTATAGTAACTATAATTTTGGTGTATAGTAGTATTGCCATAACTAATCACATGGTGTATAGTGAGGATATGAACGCACAATATGTATTACTTGGCTTTTTGGCAACCCAGCCTGGGTATGGCTATGAGCTAAAAAAGAAATACGACGGCTATTTTGGCAAGGACAAGCCAATTTTAGCTGGTCAAATCTACTCGACGTTGTCGCGGTTGAAACGAGACGGCAAGGTGGAAGAGATCGCTGATGCTGGTGCATCTGGTGGGCCACAGCGGGTTCGCTATGCGATCACCGAGAAGGGTCGGCAAGATTTGCAGCAGTGGTTAGAGGCGCCCGAGCCATCTTCGTCGCAGCTCCAGGCGACAATGTACATCAAATCAGTGTTGGCTATTTTGAAAGATGGTGATGCCGCGCCGTATCTAGATAATCAGCGGATCGCGCATGTACAGCAGATGCGTCAACTGACGGCGCAACGCCGTGAGAGCACCTTATCAGACATGCTGTTGATCGACCATGCGCTATTTCATCTGGAAGCAGATTTACGTTGGATCGAGTTGACTATTTCGCGTTTAACAAAACTAAAGGAGGAATTATTCCATGAACAAACCAATTATTAGTGCCAGGCAGATCAAAAAGTCGTTTGGCCAGACGCAGGCTCTGCGGGGTGTGTCGCTCGACGTAATGGCTGGCGAAGTCTTGGCAATTATGGGACCCAGCGGCTCTGGTAAGTCAACTTTGCTCCATAGTTTGGCGGCGATCATCGGTATTGATGATGGTGAGATCGATTTTGCGGGTAAGCGAATTGACAAGATGAATGACGACGCCCGCAGTGTACTGCGACGGACCAGTTTTGGCTTTGTCTTCCAGTTTGGTCAGCTGGTCCCAGAGTTGACTGCTCTGGACAATATCGCCTTACCGCTACTGCTCAATGGTATCAGCCGCCACCAGGCTTATAAAAAGGCGAAGCACTGGCTCACCCAAGTCGAGCTAGCCGACAAAGCAGACAACATGCTCGGCGAGCTATCTGGTGGGCAAATGCAGCGAGTGGCGATCGCCCGGGCGATGGTGATTGAGCCAAAGGTGTTGTTTGCCGATGAGCCGACCGGGTCGCTTGACAGCCTCAACTCAGAGAAGGTGATGGAGCTGTTTATCCGAATGGCCAAGCAGCATGGCACAACCGTTATCATGGTGACGCATGAGCCGACGATCGCTGCGTACGCTGATAGAGAAATCATCGTGCGCGATGGTCAGATCGCTGGTGCTGATGCCGCGCAGCACACCCCGACTGCTCAGCTAGCGACACCTCGCCACAAAGGGGTGGCACAAGGAGAAGCATAATGAGTGTCAGCTGGTTATTATTAAGGAAATCTGGTCGCCAGTCGGTCGCTCGGTTAGCGCTGACCTCAGCAGCGATTGCGCTTGGTATTGTCTTGCTATGCTACTTTGTCGCGGGTTTCAATGGTTTGGTAGGCAGAGGCGCCCGTACACCACTTACTACCTCTAGCTTTCAGGCGAGAAACGGTTCGAGTCAACAGTCAAAAGATCAATCAGGGGTAGAACCGCTCAAAATCGCTAATTTTTGGCTGGGCAACCTGACCAAATGGCGAAATCAAAATATCGATGTGCTGTCGATCTATGGTACCGAGAAGTCGGTCAGCTTTTCTCACATGAAGACGCCGGCGCCGGGTGAGTACTATGTTTCTCGGGCATTGGCCAAAGCGATTGAGCAGCACCCAGAAGATAACATCATAGGGCGATTTAATGGCAGTACGAAATACGCGGGGATTATTCCGGATGAGTATGTCGCGAGCCCCGACTCGCTGATGCTGGTCCGTGGCGTCAGTGCTGACGAAGTCGCTCAGGCGAACGCAATCGCCAAAGAGAGGCACCAACCGCCGTACTTCAGTGATGTATATAAAACAGACAAAGCAGCTCACAACGGTGCGATACTTGATCCGGTGACCACGCTTATTTTGGCCATTGGTGGGACGATCCTACTGTTTCCGATTGTTACCTTTGTGGCGGTGGCGACCCAGCTGGGTGGCGCCCAGCGCGAAAAGCGCTATGCAGCACTACGCCTGATTGGTGCGACAAAAGGCCAGGTGACAAAAATGCTGCTGCTCGAGTCCTTGGCGGCGGCAGTCGTCGGTGTGGTCATTGGCTTGGTCGCATTTTGGCTATTGCAAGCCCCACTATTAGAATTCCCGATGAATGGACTGCGATTCTGGTCGGCGGATATTCAGCTGAGTATTCCGCAGTATATGCTGGTGATTGGCTTGACGCTGGGCTTGACGCTTTGGGTGAGCTGGCGGCGTATGCGTCGTGCCCAGGTATCACCGCTTGGCGTGTCTCGCTCACAGGAAAAATCAAAGAAGCTGCGTGCTATCCGGATCGTCCCGCTCTTGATGGGCATTGGGATTGTCGCCTGGCTATCTTCGCCAGCCGGCCATAGCTGGCAGGCGCAGCACCAAGAGGCAGCAATCTTCCTTATTCTGCCAAGTCTCTTACTGATCATGTTTGGCTTAATTATGGCGGGTAGCTGGCTTACCAACAAGATCGCTCGACTACTAGCTCGTGGGGCACGAAATGGCTCGATGCTGATCGCCGGCAAGCGTATCGCGGTACATTCACAGGCTGTCTTCCGCAGTGTCAGTGGCGTGGTGTTGGCGCTATTTGCGGGGAGTTTTTATCTGACCTCGGTGAGTGGTATAGAGGCGTTGAGTGATCAGTCGATTCGCGACAACGGCTACTCAAAACTCAAGTCGCATACCGCTATCGTTGCGGGGCAGAGCCTTCCTTCAAATATGCAGCAGGTGCTAGAAAAGCAGTCCTATGTGACACAGGCGGCGGCAACCTATCGGCTGAAGGATGGCGGCAACGCTCTTCGCTGCCAGGATGTCGCTCGCTATACTGAGTACAGGTGCCCACAGAGTGCTTCACCAGAGCAGTTCGCCAAGATTATCTTTGATAAGCCGGTCGTTAATCAGGTGGAGCTAATTGATGCGGTTGATACCAACGCAGCCAAAGATTACCTAGTTGAGCTAAAGACTACGGGTGCGACGATTGACCAGCTGCGCAGTGTGGTTGGTAGCCACACGCTCAATACCGATCTTGTCTTCGTGGTGGTTGGTGAGATCGCAAAACAGCCAGTGATTAATCCGCTGATCCGCAACTTTGCCGACTTAGCGTATATCGGCATGGGTGTCACACTGTTTGTGGCGGTTGCTAGCTTGATTGTCTCGACAGTTGGTGGGCTGCTTGAGCGCCGCCGGTCGCTCTACACGCTGCGACTGAGTGGTATGCGGCTGAGTCAGTTGAAGCGGCTGGTTGGTTTTGAGTCGCTGGTGCCGCTGCTGAGTGTGTCATTCCTCTCGTGTGCGATCGGCGTGTGGACAGGGGCTGTGTTCACCAGTATGTTCTCACAGTCACTGAAACCGACATTGACCCCAACCTACTTTATAGTCGTTGGTACTGGTCTGGTGGCAGCCATTGTGGGTATCTACCTGGTGCTGCCGATGATCAAGCGACTCACCTCGCCAGAAGCCAACCAAACAGAGTAGCGTCCTCTCCGGGTAATACCGCAACTCCCCTACGCCACGTAGGGGAGTATTGCTTAGCGGCGGAATATATCAAACACACCAAACAGCCCAGTTAGCATTGTCTGCTCGAGACAGTAGGGCTGGATTGTCGATCGCAAGGTCTGTGGATCCGTCTGCTGAGAGAGCGTGAGCTGCCGGTCAAGCGCGTACAGCGAGAATTGATACCGGTGTGTACCAAATGGCGGTTGTGGCCCACCCCAGCCTGGCGTGCCCCAGCTTGTGACGCCCTCGATAGCTCCGTCGGGCAGGCTCGTGCTGCTGAGCTTCGTCGTGGTCGCTGGTATATTCCAGGCTGTCCAGTGGTAGAACCCGGTGCGGCCTGGTGCGTCAGGGTCGTGGCAGATGAGCACGAGACTCTGTGCCGAGGGTGGCACATTGGCAATAGTAAGCGGTGGCCGCTGATTGCCGCCGAATCGCGAGTAAAGCTTAGGAATCTTGCCGTTGTCTTCAAAAGCAGTGCTCGATAGTTTCATATTACGAGCATAGCACAGGCTGGTCGGGGAGGCGATTGCTGCCGACCACCAGGCTCTCAGCTAGGAGCGGCGAAAACGAACTTGCCCATCCTGGGCACTGACATCTGCCAAGTCGCCATCGTGCAGCTTGTTGTCGATCAGCTCCAGCGCCAGCGGGTCAAGAATACGCTTTTGCACTAGGCGCTTCAGCGGCCGGGCACCAAAGCTTGGGTCGTAGCCATCCCGGGCCAGCATGTCGCGGACGCTCTCATCAAACTGCAGCGTGATATCGCGGCTGTCTTTGACCTGGCGGGCCACTTTGGTCAAATGAACATCGACAATTGCTCGCATGGCCTCTGATTTGATTCGGTCAAAAATCACGATATCGTCGATACGGTTGAGGAATTCTGGGCGGAAATGCTGGCGTAGTGTCTCACGCATTTGATTATCCAGCGCTGCCAAATCGTCGCCAGAAAAATCCATAATCATCTGCGAGCCAACGTTGCTGGTCATGATGATAATGGTGTTGCTAAAGTCGATCGTCCGGCCTTGGCCATCGGTCAGGCGGCCATCGTCCAGCACTTGCAAAAGTACATTAAAGACGTCGGGGTGGGCCTTCTCGATTTCATCAAATAGTACCACGCTGTAGGGGCGGCGGCGCACCGCTTCGGTGAGTTGCCCGCCCTGGTCGTAGCCAACGTAGCCTGGCGGCGAGCCAATCAGCCGGGCGACGGCGTGGCGCTCCATGTATTCACTCATATCGATGCGGATCATGGCGTGCTCATCGTCGAATAATTCGCGGCACAGGCTGCGGGCTACCTCTGTTTTGCCAACGCCAGTTGGGCCGAGGAAGAGGAAGGAGCCAATTGGCCGATTGGTATCACTGAGCCCAGCGCGTGAACGACGAATGGCGCTCGCCACAGCGGCCACGGCGCGGTCTTGGCCGATGACTTGGCGGCTGATTGAGTCTTCAAGCTTGGTTAATTTGCTGGACTCACTTTCCATCAGTCGCTCTACGGGGATGCCCGTCCAGCGCGCCACCACACTGGCGATGTCATCAGGCGTGACTTCTTCGCGCAGTAAGCGGTCGGCCGGTGGAATAGCCGCTAGCTCCTGGCGAGCGGCGCTCAGCTTTTTCTCCAGTTCTGGCAGGTCGCCGTATTTGATGCGGCTGGCGGTGGCCAGGTCCGCGTCGCGCTCGGCGATTTCCAGTTGTGAGCGCAGACTATCCATTTTTTCGGTCGCGGTGTTGACGGTCTGGAGGATGTCTTTTTCGTGTTGCCATTTGCTGTCAATCACCTTAGCCTGAGCTCGGAGGTCAGCGATCTGCTGTTTAATTTCTGCTGTGCGGGCCTTGGCGTGGTCGGATTTATCTTTTTTCAGCGCGGCTTCTTCAATTTCCAGCTGCAAGCGGCGGTTATTGAGCCGGTCCAGAGCAATCGGCACGCTCTCCAGCTGCATTTTCAGGGCGCTGGTCGCTTCATCTAGTAAATCGACGGCCTTGTCAGGCAAAAAGCGATCAGGCAGATAGCGGGTCGACAGCCGCGCCGCCGCCACGATGGCATCGTCAGAGATTTTAACGCCGTGATGCACCTCGTATTTTTCTTTCAAACCGCGCAAAATTGCCACGGTGTCGTCAAAGCTTGGTTCGCCGACGTACACTGGCTGAAAGCGCCGTTCTAGTGCTGCATCTTTCTCGACATATTGGCGGTACTCAGCCAGCGTGGTGGCGCCAATCATGTGGAGCTTACCGCGCGCCAGGGCGGGTTTGAGCATATTGCCGGCGTCCATGCTGCCTTCGCCTTTGCCAGCGCCGACCATGGTATGGATTTCATCGACGAAGAGAATGATCTCGCCAGCAGCCTCTTCTACCTCTTTGAGCACACCTTTCAGGCGCTCTTCAAACTGGCCACGAAAGCTGGCGCCGGCCAGCAAGCTGGAGATCTCCAGGCTAATCAGCCGCTTATCTTTCAGAGAGGCTGGCACGTTGCCCTTGACGATGCGCTGCGCCAAGGCCTCGACGATGGCGGTTTTACCAACGCCCGGTTCGCCGATCAGCACAGGGTTATTCTTGGTGCGTCGAGCCAGAATCTGCATGGTGCGGCGGATTTCCTCATCCCGGCCGATCACCGGGTCGAGCTTGCCTTGGCGAGCGAGCGCGGTGATATCAGTGCCGAACTGCTCCAGGGGCTTTTGGTTGTCTTGTTGGTTGATATTTGGTGGCATAGACCCTCCTTTGATCTGAAGATTGATACAAGGCGATGTGATGCGCCTGTGTGGATGATTAAGAAACAACGCCGCGGCAAAGATAATCAGCGGGGAGTGATGTGTATATCTATCATAGCAAATTAGCACTCTCAGTGCAAGAGTGCTAATTTATAACCGGTGAGTGCGACAGCTTAGCGCTATCAATGTGAGATAATTCGCCGCTCGTAATACGAGGAGCGCTTGGCGAGCTCAGCATTGAGCTGGTCGATACCACCGAGCTCTTCAACGAGGGTTTTTTTGGTGGAAAAGAGATTAGTACCAAGGCCGAGCCGTTCACCCTTGATTGTCACACCGAGGGCCGCCAGGGTTGATGGATACATATCCATAGTCGAAAATAGTCGATTATGACTGTTGGTTGGGGTGACCGCCGGATTAATAAAGGCGTGGTAGACTGTGCGCTGGAAGGTTGGAGAGGTGATCTTTTTTTGGTAGTAATCGGTCTGCATACCTAAGTGATCGCCACTGAGCACGATGGTTGTATTGGCAGCAAATGGCTGCTGCTGCAACCACTTGACAAACTCGGCCACTTGTTTGGACGAGCAGGCGTAGACATTATCGTACTGCTGCTGGTGCGGTGTTTTGCAAGTTTCGTCGAGATACCCGTCGGTGAAGTGGGTATCAGCAGTCAGGAGTTGGAGGTTAAATGGCTTATCTTGCTCGGCCAACCGAGTCGCCTCTTGGCGAGCAAAGGTGAAGAGCTTTTTGTCCTCATAGCCCCACCACACCTTGTAGTTGGCTGAAGGTAGTTGCTTGTGGTCGAGTGCATATTGGTGGTCTTGAATCTGGTAGCTACCGTGCTGCGATAATAGTTTATCGCGCCCGCCGAACTTGGCGCTTGACCCCATGATGAACGTTTGATTATAGCCCTGTTGTTTGAAGATATCGCCAGAGGTGTAGGCGCCAGGAAGAAACTTGTCGAAGTCGCCAAGCGAATTATGATCGCGCCCACCGGCGAACGTTTCTTTCAGTGGTACGCCACCAGATTGTGCTGCCATACCGCCGACTGTCCAAGTAGTACCGGTCGCTGGTAGTGCACCGCCAATACCGGATTGGGTGTGTGAAAAATTGGTGTGGTGCAGGGCGATCTGCTCAAGCTCTGGAATGATTGAGCTATCAGCTTGGCCACCATGAGCTTTTGAGAGGAGACTATTCTCCATTGACTCCATGTATATGTAGACCAGATTACGCTTCTTGGCCGGGAAGGTGAGGTGGGCGGTTTTGGGGTCAACATAATGGGTCTCGTATAATTTGGTCGACTGCGTCAATGCCTGAATATAGGCGGGCACTTCGAATGTCTGCAGTAAGTACCAGCCACTCGCCAAAAAAATGAGACTTGCATACAAAAACTTGTAGCGCCAGCGGAAGTAGCGTCGGCTGGCCGATCGTGATGGTGTGGCCTTAGCTGCGGGTGATGACGATCGCCGCCGCAATCGACGGCCAATGGCGCGGCCAACGCGATAAACAGCCCGGCGGAACCGATCGATCAGAGGTAGCAGGAAGAGTATACACAATCCGATCGCCCACGGCAGATGCTGCAGGGCGGCCAGCTGGAAATTCTCTGAGCGACCATCGCCCATACCGTTTCGGATATAGAAGACGATTTCATCAAATTTGGAGCCGCCAAATTGAGCTTGCTTGTATTGACTGGCGATGATAAAGATTGCGGCGAGTGCCAGGAGGATGATGCTGACAACTTGAGTGACCCGCAGAATAAAAGAGGTGCGTTTTGACATAGTATCTAGTATAACACCTCTGGTGGCATACGCAGTAAAAAGGAGGTATAATATAAAGCATGAGCAATACACATAAAGAATTTGGGAAGAGCTGGTGGATTGGCCTGGCGGTCTTCTTGGCTCTTATAAGCTGGATGCTTGTCGATGTGCTGCAGCGAGAGGGTGGCTTCGGTCGCGGCGAAGACGTCTTGGTGATGGGCACAAACGCTGGTTTCAAGCCGTTTGAATATAAACAGGGAGACCAGGTGGTTGGATTTGATGTCGACCTGGCACAAGAGATTGCCCGTGCGACCGGCAAACAGCTCAAAATCGAAGACATGTCATTTGACGGACTGCTGCCCGCCCTTGATTCTGGTCAGGTCGATATGGTGGTCGCTGGCATGTCGGTCACGCCAGAGCGGGCCAAAAATGCCTTGTTTTCTGACCCGTACTATTCGGCGGCTCAGCGAATGATTGTGGCCAAAGGGAGCCCGATTCGTAATAAATTTCAGCTGACCGGCCGGAGAGTTGGGGTCCAGCTCGGCACCACTGGCGATACACTAGCCGCCAAGCTCACCGGAGTCAAGGTCAGCCAGTTTCCCACGGCACCGAGCGTATTGACTGAGTTGAATGCCGGCAGGGTTGATGTCGCAATCCTTGATGACGCACCAGCTGCTCGCTACTTGACTGGGTTTCCGCGGCTTGAGCTTTTGCCAGGCAGCTTAAGTGAAGAAAGCTATGCGATCGCCCTCAGAAAGACTGACCGTCAGCTGCTTGATAAGGTCAATAAAGTGATCGCCGCCATGAAGCAGGATGGCCGCTACGATAATCTCATCCGTAAACACTTTGGTACGCAGCCATCATCGCAGTCGTCAGGCCAGTCGAGCTCGGCGCTTCCACCGCACACCGCCGGCCTGATGGTAAGGGGGGCTTGGTGATGAACTTTTGGGAGGTTATTTTTGGAGATAATCGCTGGCTCTACCTATGGCATGGCCTGGAGGTGACGCTGGTTTTGACTGTCTTATCGCTACTACTTGGCACCGCGATTGGCGTGATTGTCGCGCTGCTGCGGACATCTGACGTACGACCGTTTCGGCGACTACAGGGGAGGCGTTGGCTCGGCCGACTGAGCAGCTGGAATCCGTTTGCCTGGGTCGGCAAACTGTACGTTGATCTCATCCGGGGCACGCCGCTGTTGGTTCAGCTATTGATCATGTATTATGTGGTGTTTGGCTCCTATCAATTAGTGCCGAAGATCATCGTTGCTGCCATCGCTTTTGGGATCAATAGCGGTGCGTATATCGCCGAGATTATCCGCGGCGGTATCACTAGTATTGATGCAGGGCAGATGGAAGCAGCTCGCTCACTTGGGCTGAGTCGCTGGCAAGCGATGCGGTTTGTCATCTTGCCGCAAGCTCTTAAGAACTCGTTGCCGGCACTGATCAGTGAATTTATCGCTCTGCTCAAGGAGACGTCAGTGGTCGGTTGGATCGGCCTGAACGATATCATGCGCGGCGCTGATAATATTAGGTTTCAGACGGCGACGGCGTTTCAGTCACTGTTTGCCGCAGCAGTAATGTATCTGCTGCTGACTGCTATATTTACCCGAGTCGCAGCCCGGCTAGAAAGGAAATTACAGGATGATTCGTATTAAAAATCTCAGAAAAACCTTTGCCAAGAATGCTGTGCTGCGGGGTATAAATTTGCAAATTGACCGAGGAGAAGTGATCGTGGTGGTCGGCTCGAGCGGTTCTGGTAAGTCGACATTTTTGCGCTGCCTAAATGTATTGGAGACGCCGACATCAGGCCAGATTATGATTGATGGGGTCGACATCACCTCGCCCCGCGTTGATCTAAACCGGCTGCGGCAAAAGGTCGGCATGGTGTTTCAATCGTTTAATTTATTCCCGCACCTCAGTGTGCTCGATAATATTAAACTCGCACCTAAAAAGCTGCGAGGCCTCTCTGACAGAGCGGCGACGCAGTTAGCCAAGAAGCTGCTGACCGATGTCGGCCTGCGCGATAAGGCTGCAGCATTCCCTACAAGTTTATCTGGCGGCCAAAAGCAGCGGGTCGCAATTGCCCGAGCTCTGGCGATGCAGCCGGAGATCATGCTATTTGATGAGCCAACCTCAGCGCTTGACCCAGAGATGATCGGTGAAGTGCTGGATGTCATCCGGCAGGTAGCAGCTCAAGGTATGACAATGGTGGTTGTCACGCACGAGATGAAGTTCGCCAGAGAAGTTGGGACACGGATGATCTTTCTTGATAAGGGGCAGATCATCGAGGATGGTCCGCCAGCTGAAGTGATGGATCACCCGCAAACCGCCCGAGCTAAGAAGTTTTTTGGCTAAGGTGTGGTGCAGCTCGATTCTCGCGCTCCACGGTGGTAGGCTGTCAGAGTCAATAATCTTTGGCAAATGGTAGCCTTCACCGAGCCTACTGCCTACACTTGAGGAGCTTTGATTTCTGGGACCGACTTGTATTGATATTCGAAGATAATCTTCTTATCTGCGCTATTGGTGAGTGATTCAATTTTCACTACCCGAGCTTTATCGTCGAGATAGTAGACCATAGGGGAGCCGCCTGCATTCTTTTGCTTGTCGGTCTCCCAGACGAAGCATTTGCCAGCTGTGTAGTCTTTTTTGCCGACGTATTTCATGCTGTCAGTGAACTTCTGTATCTCTTTGGCTGCCTCGTTGCGCTCATTGGCATTGAAGGTTGTTTTTTGGAGGTCAGTTGTTTTCTTGCATTTGCCAGCCTGACATTCATAATACGCACCATTGACGGCGTACGATTCAGAGGAAGTATTGCTCAGAGGGTCGCCCGTGCTATGGTGGGTTGATTTATAGTTGCCCTTACCGTCATACTCTGAGACTGTAGTGTAGGTCGCGCCAGTCGATAGCTTAGTGGTGTATGTTTCGACACGTTGTAGTTTGATGATATCGACAGGTTTGAAGGTCTTGGTCAGGTCGATGTTGGCAGACTGGTGTGAGTCTCCGCCATCTGCTGGTGCGTTATGGGCCGGTTTTCGCGTCAGCAGGTACACCGTCACACCGATCGCCAGGCAGACAGCCAATAGGAGAGTGATCGATAGTGCCACTTTTGTTGATTTCTTCATCTTTTTCATACAATATCCTCGCTTATGCTGAATAATAGTGTATCTTTTGCCCACCAGAGTCTACAATGTGGTCGGGGTGACTGGATTTGAACCAGCGACCTCACCGTCCCGAACGGTGCGCGCTACCGAGCTGCGCCACACCCCGGCGCCGACTTGATTATACGATAAACCGGGGTAGCGGTAAAGTGTTCGGCCGGCTAAATGAGCTTGGCTATTGCCCAAGCGGCTTGTCTGCTGGCAGGGTGATCGGCTTCATTGGTTTGTAGTAGGTGATCTCTGTAGTGTAGAGCGATTTGCTTTTGCTGCTGTCTGATTTTTTGGTTATCTTGACAGGTCGGCCTTTTTTGTCGACGGTGTAGCGGTACGTGTAGCCAGTCATCCGGTCGGTTGAATCGCTGCCCTCCCAGACGTAGCAGGTCGCCGTACTGCCTGGGCAGGACTCTTTGCCGGCTGATTTGAGAACTTTTTGTATTTTTGGATCTTGCTGAATCTTGTAGAAGTAGGTATTCTGCTGCCTGGCCTGCTCAGGTGTAGTATTTTTGCCTTGCTTCGAGGAGGTGGTGTTTGATGTCAAATCTTTTTCTAGACAAAAGGCAAATGCGTGGCTGTTATCTTGCTTGTAGCAGATGATACCCTTGCCACCGACTACGTAAGTAGTCGCCTGGCCGGTTGCACCAGCCAACGCTTTGAAGTCTATTCGGTAATTGCCGTGGCCATCTAAGGTGTAGATTGCCTCGGTCTTTTCGGTGTTCGCCTCGTTGTAGCCGGTTTGCTGGTTGGTTTCTTTGCGGATTTGAGCCTGGCGAGAGGTATCGACGATTTTTGGTGGCTCATTTGGCTCTGGGCCAGCTGCTTCGTCTTTGACAAGCTGCTGTGTCGACTCAGGGCCGGTTGATTCTCCTGCTGATGGCGTATGAGGGCGAGTGAGTAAATAAACTGCTACTGCAATACCAGCGACCACCAGGAGGCTGATGAGAGATAGAAGGGTAATTTTGAGAGACTTTTTCATACGAGCTCCTTATAACTCCTTTTTGGTGACCGGTGCCGGTAGGGCAATTTTGGGATTTTTCTGGTAGGTGATAGTGAAGGTTTCTTTGCTGAAATGCTCTTGCTGTATCTTGACCACGCGGCCTTGCTTGTCAACTAGATAGTTCACTCGGCGGGAGCGCGACAGTCCACCCCGACCTTCTTTTTTGTAGTTGTACACATAGCACGCCTGTGCCCCGTCTGGGCACTGTTCGATTTTTTCTGGCTTGGCGTCTTGGCTAATAAGTTTTATCAAGTCGTTGACACGCTTGAGCTCATGTGAAGATAGGCCATAGGTCTCAGCTTGGCAGCGGCTGGCACCGAGCTCATTGTGGCTGCAGTGGTATTCTTTGTCTGCAATGTGATAATCACTTGATACGAAGTTTTGGTCGGTTGGTTTTTTTGCATCCCTGAATTTATAGCTAACGATGTCGTTACCATCAGTCTTGGTGATGGTCGTGGACTGATCGCCGGGCTTGTTATCTTTGAGTGATGTCACGACGGTTGTGATAGTGCGTGACTCTTTGCTCGTGTTGGCAATCTTTGGCGGGTGGGCTAGGAGTGCGGCGGTGTCTTCGTTGTGCGAGCCTGACTGTGAATGCTGCTTCTGCTGGAGCGACTGTATGAGGAAGTAAGCGCCAACGCCAACACCTATGAGTATTGCCAAGATGATACTACCGATAGTTAATTTGAGGCTTTTTTTCATGAGAACTCCTTGACGTTACCATCCTTTCTAGTATAGCACAATCAAGAGAGGCCTGATAGCAAGGGCTCGCCAGGGTTAGTCTAGTATTGCCACTAGGCTGCCATATATGCTATGCCTGAAATATGGAATCAACTATTGCCAAAATTATCGCGAATCGGGTAGAGAATGATCAGCTTTCGGCTGCTGAGTTGACGGTTATTTTGCGGCAGCTTGCCAAGGTCTTGCAGGCGGGTGTCGCTGGTGATGTGGTGGAATTTGGCTGCTACGAAGGGGCGACTAGTCTCGCGCTTGGTCGTCTACTGCAGAGCCAGGAAACGCCGCGTCAGCTCTATCTGTACGATTCGTTTGTTGGCTTACCAGAGAAGACATCTCAGGATATAAGCCCGGTGGGGTGGCAGTTTCAAGCTGGAGAGCTGTGCGCTCGCAGGGCGTCTGTCGAGCAGCGCTTCGTGCGGGCGGGTGTGCCGCGACCACATATTGTCAAGGGCTGGTTTGCTGATATTTCACCCGACAAGCTGCCGCCCGCGATTAGTTTTGCTTTTTTGGATGGTGATTATTACCAGTCGATCAGTGACTCGCTGCGGCTCATTTGGCCACGGCTGTGTGCAGGGGCAGTGGTGGTGGTCGATGATTATGCCAATGAGGCACTGCCAGGAGCGGCTCGAGCGGTCGATGAATGGCTGCAGGACCACCCGGTGCCACAACGAGTCGAGCAGTCGCTAGCAATTCTGACTATCCCCGGTAAAAATTTGCCTCATTCGGGCCGTGATCACTCACGGTGCTGAGGGTGTCGCTTGCGTTATATATTGCTTGTGCTACTATAAAATGGAGTAACCTAAGTAAAGGGGATAGGGGATGGATCCATTACATATTACATCAGAAATCGGCATGCTTAGGACGGTCTTGCTGCATCGACCAGGTGAGGAGTTGGAAAATCTGGTACCAGAATATCTGACCGATTTGCTGTTTGACGACATACCGTATTTAAAGGTAGCCCAGGCTGAGCACGATGCCTTTGCTGAAGTGCTGCGCTCGCGTGGTATCGAGGTGCTGTACCTTGACCAGCTGGTCGCTGAAGCACTGCATTCAGATGAGCTGCGTGAGCAGTTTGTCGATGAAATGTTAGCGAACTCGAAGCAGTCTGGCCGGCGCGTGACCCAAGTATTACGACAATTCTTGCTTGACCTCCCGACACATGCTATGGTGCGCAAACTGATGGCTGGAGTGCGCAAAGACGAAGTCACCTTGCCACCAGAGCACTATCAGCAGCTTCATGATATGGTCCAGCAAAATCACTATCCGTTCTATCTCGACCCAATGCCAAATCTTTACTTTACCCGCGACCCAGCGGCGACTATTGGCGGCGGCTTGACGATCAATAAGATGCATTGGCCGGCTCGGCGCCGTGAGTCGCTGTTTATGCGCTATATCATTGATCATCACCCACGATTTGCCGGCAAAAATGTACCAGTGTGGTATAACCGAGATGAAAAATTCTCAATAGAGGGTGGTGATGAGCTGATCCTGAGCCACGACACCATGGCGATTGGTATATCAGAGCGGACCTCGCCAGAAGCGATCGAGAAAATGGCTACCAAGCTGTTTGCTGGCTCGCCTTTTAAGAAAGTTATCGCTATGGAAATCCCTAAGAGCCACGCCTTTATGCACCTTGACACCGTCTTTACGATGATTGATCGTGATAAGTTCACGATTCACCCAGAGATTCGTGACAACGGTGGTAAGATGAATTGCTTCGTACTCGAAAAGGTTGAGGGTCAACCGTATCCACAGATTACTCATGAGACTGATCTCGAGCATGTCTTGCGCGTCGCGCTGGCGCTCCCGCAGGTGACGCTCATCGAGTGCGGTGGCGGTGATGCAATCGCCTCGGCACGCGAGCAGTGGAATGACGGAAGCAATACATTGGCTATCGCACCAGGGGTGGTGGTCACATACGACCGTAACTACGTGACAAACCAGCGGCTACGCGATGCTGGTGTCGAAGTGATCGAAGTCAGTGGCTCTGAGCTTGGCCGTGGCCGGGGCGGCCCGCGCTGTATGAGCATGCCGCTAGTACGGGAGGATGTCTAGTATGGCACAAAGTCTCAAAGGCCGATCACTCCTGACGCTCAGCGACTTTACCGCGAGTGATATTCGCTTACTTTTGACAACTGCTCATGAGTATAAGCGGCTGAAATATGCGGGGGTTCCACACCGGATTCATCAAGGCAAAAATATCGCTCTCCTGTTTGAAAAAGCTTCGACCCGCACTCGCTGTGCATTTACGGTGGCAGCTAATGACCTCGGGGTTGCACCAGAATATCTTGGCAAAGACGATATTCAGCTGGGCAAGAAAGAAACGGTCGAAGACACTGCCAAGGTGCTCGGCCGGATGTTTGACGGTATTGAGTTTCGTGGCTTTGCCCATGAGACGGTTGAGCAGCTGGCTCGGTATGCCGGCGTGCCGGTCTGGAATGGCTTGACTGATCGGTTTCACCCGACGCAGATCTTGGCCGACTTCATGACGATTGAGGAGCATGTTGGGTCTCTCAAGGGGACAAAGCTGGTGTTCGTCGGTGATGGCCGCAACAATATGGCCAACAGTCTGATGATTGGCTCGGCGATCATGGGGGTGGACTTCCGGATCTTAGCACCAAGTGATTTATTCCCAGATGAGCAGCTAGTCAGTCGCGCCCGTGAGCTATCAGCTCGCTATGGCCACGGCCCGACGACGATTACTGACAACTTTGAGCAAGCACTGGCCCAGGCAGATGTCATTTACACGGATGTATGGGTATCGATGGGCGAGGAGGCGAAGTTTGCTGAGCGAATCAATCAACTGCGCCACTTCCAGGTCAATCAGGATATGCTCAAACTGACCGGTAACCCAGATGTCAAATTCATGCACTGTCTGCCAGCCTTTCACGATACACTGACAGTGATTGGTCAGCAGATTCAGCAGCAATTTGGCCTCACTGCGATGGAGGTGACAGATGAGGTGTTCCGCTCGGCTCAGTCGATCGTCTTTGACCAGGCCGAAAACCGCATGCATACCATTAAGGCTGTCATGGCCTTAACGTTGTAGATGTCCTAACAGGGGTAGAGGAGGCTCCGTGACATGGTAGAAAAAATGAAAAAAGTCAAAAAGAAGTTGCGCTCACCGTCAGCCTTTAGTGTGCTGTTTGTGGTGATTGCCATGATGGCAGCGTTGACATGGTTGATTCCGTCTGGTACCTACCAAACCAAACCAGACCCGAATAATGCCGAGAAGACAGTTCGGGTGTCAGGTACGTACCAGCAGGTTGCGAAGGTCCGCGAAGTCGAAAACGACAAAACCAAGCAAAAAGAGATGGTTGATTCACGCCAGGGGTTGTGGGATGCATTGATCGCCCCAGTGAAGGGGATGACCGAAAAGCTTGATGTGATCGTCTTCGTGCTCATCTTGGGTGGTTTCCTTGGTATTACCATGAAGACCGGAGCGCTGGATGCAAGCCTGGGGGCACTACTGCGCAAGATGAAGGGCAAGGAAAAATGGCTGATCCCAATCTTGATGACACTGTTTGCGATAGGCGGAACCACCTACGGTATGCAGGAAGAGGCCGTGGCCTTTTATGCGCTGGTGGTGCCGATCATGATGGCGGCTGGCTACAACGCCATGACTGCAGTGATGGTTATCGTGCTGGGCGCCGGTACTGGTGTGTTGGGCTCAACGATCAACCCATTCTCGACTGGTATTGCCGCTGAGGCAGCCGGGGTTAATCTTGGCGGTAAACTGATGGCTATTCAAGCGATTATCTTAGTGCTCTGTTTGATCGCGGCGATCATCTTCACTATGCGCTATGCTGCCAAGGTCAAAGCTGGTGGCTACAAAGATGACGTTCGCTATAAGCCAGCTACTGCCGCGCTCGATATGAGCAATGTGCCAAAGCTGACTGGCCGGCGCAAGGTGGTGATGACGATTTTTGCGCTGACGTTTGTCATCATGATTATTTCGTTGATGCCATGGAGCAGCTGGCACGTGACGCTGTTCGCTGATCTTCATAACTGGTTGAGTAGTATACCGGTATTAGGGGCAATGCTTGGCCTTGGCCATACTGTGCCGTTTGGTGATTGGTATTTCGCAGAAATCTCAACTCTTTTCTTGGCTTCGGCGATCGTCATCGCGGCTATCTACTACCCTGAGTTTAAGAAAGATGACGTATCGGTACCAGACACCTTCTTGAAGGGAACAGCTGACCTGCTTGGCGTGGCACTGATTATCGCTGTCGCGACTGGTGTGTCGGTTGTGATGCAGAATGGTGCCATTCAGGACACTCTGATCAGCTGGGGCGAGGCAACCCTTAAGCATGTCGGTGGCGGTCTTGTCGGAGTTTTGGCTTACGTATTCTACCTGCCGATGACCTTTATCATCCCATCATCATCAGGCTTGGCAGCAGCGACCATGCCGGTCATCGCGCCAGTGGCAGACCTCGTCGGCTCAAGCAAAGACGCCATTGTGGCAGCCTTTGCCACCGCCTCGGGCCTGCTGAATATGATGGCGCCGACCATTGCATCGCTGATGGGTGGCCTGGCGCTGGCAGGTGTCTCTTACCGGACTTGGTTGAAGCGCACGCTGCCAATTATGGCTGTCTTTGCGGTGATCAGCATCGGAGTCATCGCGGCGGCAGGAGCACTCCATGGATAAGCCGCGAACCATTGTAGTGGCACTCGGCGGCAATGCCTTGCAGCAGCAGGGTGAGGCGGCATCGGCGCAGCAGCAGCGTGTCGCCCGCCAAACCGTTCATCAGTTGCTACCACTCATTCAGGATGGTCATCGCGTGGCGATTGTCCATGGGAATGGCCCGCAAGTTGGCAATATCGTCCTCCATGAAGAAGCTATCAACACCGCAGATGTACCGAGCCTGCCGCTTGAAGATTGCGGTGCGATGAGCCAAGGATTAATTGGCTTTTGGCTACAGCAAGCTTTTCACGATGCATTCACTGCTCACCAGATGGATAATCACGCGGTCAGTATCGTCACGCAGACAGTGGTCGATGCGGCAGATACAGCCTTTCAGCACCCTACTAAGCCAATTGGCCCATTTTATACCGAGGCAGAAGCACAGCGTGTAGCCGCCGAGCGTGGATACACTGTGGTTGAAGATGCTGGCCGAGGGTGGCGCCGGGTAGTACCATCGCCAAAACCGCAGACTATCGTCGAGGCGCCGACTATCAAACAGCTGGTTGATGCTGGTGTGACCGTTGTCTCGACTGGCGGCGGCGGCATACCGGTACTGCAAGACGACACCGGTCAACTACACGGCGTGGCAGCGGTGATCGATAAAGATTTCGGCGCGGCTACGCTTGCGGATATGCTTGGGGCTGACACGCTGTTGATCTTGACATCGGTCGATGCAGCAAGTATCAATTTTGGTAAGCCAGATGAATATGCATTGGGTGATATATCTGTCGCAGCACTGCAGCAGTATATTGATGATGGTCAGTTTGCGGCTGGGTCGATGCTCCCCAAGACGCAAGCAGCTATCCAGTTCGTTAGCCACGCGCCTGGCCGGACGGCAATCATCACTTCGCTTGCTAAGACTGCCGAGGCGATCAAGGGCAGAGCGGGGACGCGAATCATCAGCTAGGGTCGATATGTTACGGCTCGCACACACCGCCACGTATTGAGCGTGGCGGTTTTTTGTATTTTATCTCTAATATGATATAGTGTTTTTATGATTCAATATTTGCGTTCGAGCACTGACCAGTCGATTCTCTTGCAGGATAGTCTGCAGCTTGGTTCGTGGTTGCGCTGTGAGCGGCCAAATGAAGAAGAAGTGGCTGAACTGCTGACGCTGGGGATGGATGTCGACATCATTAGTGACGCACTTGACCCTCATGAGGTGCCGCGTATTGAGTTTGATGGTGAATGGACATACCTGATCGCCCGGCTACCAGATACAGACGACGACTTCAACGATTTTACGACGCCGATTTTGTTTGGCATCCATAAGGATTATGTGGTGACCTTATCGCGTGATAGCCTGGGTCGATTGTGGCAGCCGTTTATCGACAAGGTGCGTATCGCTACCTCGCGGCGGATTGAGCTGGTGGTGGCGATGATCGAGGCGGTGTCAAATCAGTATCAGCGGCGTGTGGCGACGATCAATCGGCAGATGCGAGCAGCGACTGATGATATTCACACCTTGCGGGCGCGCGATATCGTCACACTCACAGAGTATGAGCGTAAACTGAATGACTATCTTGATGCCCTCCTGCCGATGAACTGGGCAATTGAGCGGCTGATCGCTAACCGTAGCTTACGGCTGAAGGCAGATGATAAAGATGACGTCGAAGACATCTCGATCGACCTAGAGCAGGTGATTAGCCGCTGTAAGTCGCTACTCCGGACGATTACGAATGTGCGTGATAGCTACCGGGCGGTGATGGATACTCGGCTAAATGAAACGATTCGATTGCTGACGGTGATCACGGTGGCGCTGACAATCCCGACGATGATTGCTGGGCTGTACGGTATGAACGTGCCGGTGCCGGGTGCTGATGACCCGAGTATGTTTTGGAAAATCACCGGGGTCAGCGTGATGGCGGCATTGGCGATAGGGTATTATTTCTTGCGCCGCCGATAAAAAGACTAATTCACGGACTAATTCACGCCGCCGGCTCTGAGGAGCATCTTCAGGCCGTTTTCACCGCCAGCAAAGCCACTGCTGATATAGGAATTGATGACCATGTAGGGAAGGCCGCTGATGCCGAGCTGGATAGCTCGTCGGGTATTTGTCGCGATATCTTGCTTATGTTTCTCGCCACTCATACAGTCACGAAAAGTTGCGGTATCAAGGCCGATCGCGTGCGCCGACTGCTCAAAATAGCTAATTGGAAGTAACGGGATCTCCTTTGGTACGGCGACCCCCTTGACACCGATACCCTTGTCAAAGTAGTCGGCCTTGATACGGGGGACAATATGGTGAGTGTATTGCCAGTATTTATGTTGATCGGCGGCGCAAAAAGCAGCCTCGGCGCCTCGCTCGCTATTTGGCGCAATGTCTTTGAGGACTGTCACAACGCGGTGCTCATAACGTAATTTACCTGACTTGATATAATCCTGCTGAAACTGTGGTGTTGTAGTGGCCGCCTCGACTTGAGCGCAGTAAGAGCAGAAATAATCAGTGTAGTCGATGAAGACGTGAGGCGCTTGAAGGCTACCTTGCGACATAGCGGTGTGCCAGGGCTGCTTATCACCGATGTGTTGATTCGGTGGTCGGTTGACGACATAGTAGATGAATAGTCCGGCGATGCCGACCGCTACCAAGCTAAACAAAATGTGAATAAGACTAGCGCCCTGTTGTCGGTGCTGCATGTGAATCCTCCTGATGAATTAATTCGGTGTAGACAAAAGCGATTTGGCCAGATTTATAGAGCGACACAAGGCTCAAGAATAGGGCAAGGATCAACATGGCCGCATGAGCCACCGTGGTCGCAGAGGCAGCGGCGGTGCCAGAGAAAAATAATGCGACAATCGGCACAATCAGTGAGGTACCACAGGGCACACACCCGAGGCCTAGTGTCGCTGCGAGAGAGGCGATACCGCCAAGAGTGAGCTGCCGACCAACCGCTCGTTGGTCATGCCTGTTATAGCGAGCAGTCACGTATAGCAAGCTAATTGACACACCTTGCAGCAAAGAGACGATGATCAGGAGCGCGCCGACTGGCGAGCTGACAGACTGATGAAGGAGCTGACTGATCATGGTGCCGATCACTCCAATCTTGTCGGCGAGGGGTAGAGAAGAGAATAGGAGTGGGCCATAGAAGTTACTATTGGTCAAAAAGAAGATGACAAGGGCGAAGAGCCCCGCGACAACTATACTGCAACCTATGACTCGTGGTGAGCCCAGTATTCGCCTGATGCCGCGGCTTGCATTGACCAGATTGGTAGTAATGTGACGATACTGTATCATATGCGAACCCTATTCTGCCAAGACCCCATACCCCAGGAGGCCGTCGTATTGTTTTTGGCTGTTTTGGTAAACGCGGATTCGGTTCCCCTCGTTGCCGCCGACCGTGGTCAGGATGCCGTGGTCGTTCTTGATGACAATATTGGTGTGGTTGCCGAAGACTGGTGAGTGACGATAAATTGCCACATCGCCAGGCTGCGGCTGATAGCCAGAACTAGCCGGCCTGAAACGGCCGTTGGCCTGATAATATTCTCGGAGCGTGAATGTCCCCGGAATGCGCCAGCCACCGGTGTGCGGGTTTTTTAGTGGCGCCTGGGCGTGAGACAATATCCAACTGACGAAGTCGGCACACCAAGCCTCCTGGACTCCCTGACTGAATTTCGTACCGGGAGATTGGGCGTCAAATTCAGCTTTGCTTAGCTCGATGATTCGTCGACGGGTTGGGTTGAGCGAGCTGGTGTCGATCGCTGGAAACGACTGGCTGCCAGACGATGAGTCAGTGGTGACGACCTGGCTGGTGCGATGTGACCAGCTGAAAATTTTGCCCCAGTCAATTGCTCGGCCAAGAAGATAGCTTGCTATCAGGGTGCTTATGATGAGCGCACTGCCGATGATGACATGGCGGGGGCTGCGCTTGGTGCTGCGCTGAGGTGAAAGCTGGACCATATGCCTAGTATAAAGGCGAAGATTGCCAGATGCAAACGCGAAGGGCTCTATTTATCGATTGACGCCTGATAAGTAGAGTTCTTTGATTTGTGCGTCATTGAGGGCAGTAGTGTGGACCGCCGCAAACTGCAGGGCGCCGCTGAAAAATTTCTTGCTGCTATTAAGAATGGAGCCGTCCGCGTTTTGCCATTGGCTAAATCGGCCACAGCCAAATTTCCAATAACCACGAGAGTTTTCTGCCTGAGTGACCGTGCGGTCGTGGGCCACTCGCTCACCATCAGCATGGAGGGTCATCCCGTTGTCAGACAACGATACAGCAACATGATGCCACTGGCCGTCAGCATAATTTTTGCCAGCCGGCGAAAAGACGATACGAGTGGCATTTGGCCATACCGCAAAGGCGAGACGGCCACTTTTATCGAGATAGACGACTCGGTCAACACTTGAGTCGGTGCCATCGCCAGGTGTGCCAGTAAATCCGGCGATTCGGCCGTTATTGAGCCCGGCCAGTGTTGTATTGAACCATGTCGAAAGGGTGAAGTTGTGTGGGTTAGATAGCTGTGTCGGATACGTGAGGCAGTTGTCGGTGAAAAAGGTACTGCGCTGCCGGTCACGGCGGCAGGCGTAAGACTGCGAGCCATCTTTGGCAGAACGTTTGAGCCAGCTGCCGTCGTTGCTATTGCCAGAGAGGTCTCGCTCTCTTGTACCGGTATCAAAGAATGTCATGCCGTATATGAATAATGCGCCCGAGGGGCTTGTCAATTTATTGGCATCAGCACAGTTATAAAGAAGTGTCCGAGAATTGTTAAGATTATTGGTGATCTGGCCAGTGAATGCGCCCATTGTCAGGTAGAAATTATGAAACACGATCAAACATACCCCTACCACTGCGATAATGGCGCCGACAATAATATGCGAGGCAGGTAATCGCTGCAGCAACATGGTGTCGTCGGCTTGCTGAGTGTGTGAGAGCTGGTAGACTCCGTAGAGCATAACCAAAAACGGTATAAGACACAACATGAGGATAACCAGAATAACCCAACCGGTGAAATGAATGGTTGGCGTGAAGGAGTAGCGGCCGTGGCTATCTTTGTCGGTGAGGGTTAGATGAGTATCTTCTCCTGGAAACAGTGTAGTATCGTGAGCATTGAGTGGGAAGACCCCGGTGTTGACGATGTGGACCGCCGCGCCACGCTGCGCTGGGGCGATATGAAGCACGCCAAAATTAACCCAGGGGTGAAACCATAGCGAGATAGCACAGAGGACTAGCGTGATACCAAGTATCCGATAATACCACCGCCGTTCTGGTCTGGCCCGAGCAGTGAGCAAATGGACTAGTAGCCAGCCGATGATCAGCCACGGGAGCATTAGGCACACCCAGCCGAGCCATGGGTGAATAAAGATCGCCTTACCGATTATTTGGTCTGGTGTGATTGGCAGCGGGTCAGCGCCGCGGTTGAGGTCACCCTTGGTAGTCAGCGATTGCCCGCTACTGGCAATGACTCGGTGAGTGTATGTCTTGTGGTGTCGCTGAAAGGTAATGATATCGCCCTGCTGGTAGGATGATGCTGGCTGTGTGATGACTAGTGAACCGACCGGGGCAGCAGTGGCCATACTCGGAGTATTGACCAAGAATAATCGCAAGCCGCTTACTAAACATAGCAGCACTAGGCCTCCGATCAGTAGGCCTAGTGCAACAGAGAGGATAACTGGGAGTCGACGCATGAGCCTTTCTTGCGCTACGTGCTGCCTATGCGCCAAACGCCCAGGTCAGTGGCTGCGAAACTTGTAGTCCTTGATGAGTGGCATTGGCGCTTGCGTCAAGTGATACCTCAAAGGTAACCGGCACGGTTTCATTTGGGGCGATCGAAGTTTTGCTTAATTTTGCCAAGAGGTCAATCGCGCCGCCAGTTTGGAGCTGGGCTGCGGTACCTGTGAAAATAGTACTTGAGCCAGATTTAATCGTCACCTTTATCTTGCTACATAGGTCAGTTGCCTTGCCACTCATCGAGCTACCGGCAACTGCTGATTGACTGCAAGCATCTGGCGTCAGACTGAATGAGGTTGCTGCGGTGGAGCCGGTATTTTGTAGGTTAATGGTTGTGGTATTTGGTGCGCCACCGGCAATTAATGGTGTAGTTGTGCCGCCGTATTTGTTGATAGTTGCGCAGGTCGCCGTATTTGTGCTAGAGCCTGAGCCGTCAGTGCTATTGCAGGTCGCAGCACCAGAGGTCTCTCGCATAGTGAGCGTACCAGTACTGGCGGTGTTTAGGCTGTTTTGGATACTGGCGACGAACCCTGCGAAGGTCGGTGTAAAGGTGAAAGCGACCATCAGAGCCCCAACTATACCGGTGATGACAAGGCCGCGTCGTCGTGTATTTTGTGTATTGGTTGTGCGTATCATAAAACCCCCTTCATGATGACGTATGATAAAATTCTCGCTTAGTATAACAAAAACATAAGCAATATACAATACATACTCCACGATACATGGCTTGTATGAGCGGGCAATAATCTATATAGTAGAAGTCAAAGCGGATATCTGGAGCAAAGTGATAGGGTATCGAGACACAGTGCGCCAGGCGCACAGAAAGGAGTCTGTGGTGAACCATACGACACCAATTATTACCGCCACACACCTCGTCAAGCGTTATGCGGCTAATACAGTCGTCGATGACGTATCATTTACCGTCAATCGCGGTGAAATCTTCGGTATCTTAGGGCCAAACGGTGCCGGTAAGACGACGACCCTGGAGATGCTAGAAGCCCTTCGGACAATTGACGGTGGTCAAGCGGTGATCGATGGCATCGATGTTGCCGTACACCCCAAGCAGATCAAGCAAATCATTGGTATTCAGCTGCAATCGACGAGCTTTTACGACCGGCTGACACTTCGTGAGCTGCTGGTAATGTGTGCTGACCTCTACGGTATGAAGGTAGATGCTGATGCGCTCCTCGCGAAAGTGCAGCTGACCGACAAGGCTAAAAGTTACGTTGAGCAGCTCTCTGGTGGGCAAAAGCAGCGATTTGCCATCGCTTCCACCTTGGTCAACAACCCAAAAGTGCTATTTTTGGATGAACCGACGACCGGTCTTGACCCACAGGCTCGCCGCAATCTTTGGGAGTTGATCAAGCAGATTCGTGATGAGGGGATCACTATCGTGCTCACTACTCACTACATGGAAGAGGCCGAGCTGTTGTGTGATCGACTTGCCATCATGGATACCGGCAAAATTATCACTATTGACAGCCCTGGCAATTTGATTCAGCAACTACTTGATCGAGGTTTTCAAAAAGAGCAGGTGGTGCAGCAAGCCAACCTTGAAGATGTATTTATTGATTTAACAGGAAAGGCGATTCGAGACTAATGAAGAGATATTGGATGGGAGTATTCGGCCAAGTGCGGGCCGAACAAAAACGCTTCTTGCGTGATAAAACGTCGCTATTTTTTACTTTTTTGTTTCCGTTGATTTTCTTGTTTGTATTTGGCTCAATTTTTAATAATCAGACAATTAATTTCAAAGTAGTGATTATCAATCACTCATCGACCGAGTTTGCCAAACAGTTTGTCGAGCAGGCAAAAAAAGGTGCCCCAGATGGCACAAAGTCGCCACTAAAAGTCCAACACACCACGGATATGGCAAAGGCAAAAGAGCAGATGAAGCGCTCTGAGATTGATGGGATCATTGAATTGCCGGCTGATTTTGGTGCTTCAGGCCGCGACCACCGGCCAAATGGGACACTGCAGGTACTCTACCAAAAGGGCTCCGAACAGTCAGGGAAGACACTGACTGCGGTCATGACACAAATCATCGATGACATCAACAAGGGCATGGGCCAACCCGAGCCGCCGTTGAAAGTGGCGGCAACTGCTATTGGCAGTAAGGGTTTGACGTCGTTTGATTACACGTTTACTGGCTTATTAGCGTTTAGCCTGATGAGTATGGGTATCTTTGGGCTGTCGAATGCGATGCCGACCGAAAAGCAAAAAGGCTCATACCGGCGCTTGCGGGCAGCACCGTTTACCTCTGGCCAGCTGATTATTGCGGCGGGCATTCATTACACCATTGTCTCGGTAATTAGTGCTGCGATGATGATGGCGGTCGGTATTGCGGTGTTCCATTTCAATATGCAGGGGAATTGGTTGCTGTTTAGTGGCTTTGCGGTGCTCTCGGCGGCGCTATTGGTGAGTTTTGGGCTGCTTATCGGTGGTTGGGCCAAGAATGAGAATCAGGCACCGCCGCTTAGTAATCTGGTTGCCTTTCCGATGATGTTCTTATCAGGTGCCTTTTTCCCGGCGTATCTGTTCCCAGAGTGGTTGCAGGGCGTGAGCCGGTGTATCCCGATGACCTATGTGGTTGATGGGCTGCGGCTGATTACCACAGAGAACGCCAGCGTTATGGCAGTGTTGCCACAGATTGGTATGGTTATCGCCTTTACTGTGGTGGTATATGCGGCGGCGATTAAGCTATTTCGCTGGGAGTAGCTGGCAGGTGAGGTGTGCCTGACGTCTATTGTTTATGTTTGAGTTATTTGGTAAATTTTCGCAGTCATTTATGTTGGCTTTGGTGGCATGGCCGGTGGTTGCTGGTTTATGCACCTTTCCGATGCTGGTCGCCCAGTATAGGCGGTTTCGTCGAGTCTCTATTCCACGGGCGGTGACCATATATGCGCTTATGCTGTACCTATTGGCGCTGGTCTTGTTTACGCTGTATCCGGTGCCAGATAATCCAGCAAGATTCTGTGCTGATTATCACCTCGCTCCTCAGCTGATGCCATTTGGCTCAATCACCGCAATACCCCACGAGGGGTTACGGGCTATCTTTCAGGTGGGGATGAATCTACTGTTCTTTGTCCCGCTAGGGGTGTTTATCCGTTCACTGACCAGTTGGCGACTCAGTGCGGCGCTGCTGGTCGGGCTGAGCCTATCTATTGTCATCGAGACTGCACAGCTGACTGGTGCATTTGGCTTGTACCCGTGTAGCTATCGGCTGTTTGACGTGGATGATATCATGCTTAATGCGGTCGGTGCGGTGATCGGCTTTCTGATTGGGAGGTTTTTCCCGGATCTTTATAACATTACGCCTGGTGCAGCGGTAATTCGACAGCCCGGTTTGGTGCGGCGAAGCGTGGCGTTTCTGATCGATACTATCATCGTCTATGTCATGACGGTCTTGGTGGTGGCATTTCTTCATGTCGTCGTGCAGGTGCCGCTTGATCAGCTGAGGGTGTGGCGATTGGCTATCCACTGGTCGACCTGGCTGATAATCGAACTGGTCGTGCCGCTGCTATTTCGTGGCTTCACTCCTGGCGGGCGGGCGACTGGTATCTCGCTTGATGCTGCCGACTGGCGGCCACTGCATCGGCTGCTGTTTTACCTGGTGCGGTTTGGCTATATTGTGGTCTGGCTGAGCGGGCTACTGCCGCTACCGCTGTTGGCGCTGATCACTCTTGGCAGTTGGTGGCGGTATAAGCAGCTGCCGTACGCTGTGATAAATCACTTGTGGCCGGCTACTTCTCGGCCAAAGTAGGCTTTTTGCGTATTTTTCAGGCGGTGTCTTGACATAGTAGTATAACTTGTATAACATATACTACTTATGGGTATACATAATGTTTCATTAGTCGGGGCAGTGACTGTGGGCCCAAAGGGCCAGGTGGTTATCCCGGCGGAGGTACGCAACAATAGTCATATTCGACCAGGTGATAAGCTGATAGTACTATATAACAAAGACGCACAGGCGGCTATTCTGGTGACAGAAGCCCAAGCGCAGCAGATGGTCGATCAGCTTGGTCAGCAACTTTATCATTTGCAGGATTCGCTGAAGGGCACAGAGGAGGTATAGATGTTACACGAGCTTTCAATTCGCAATAAGTTAATCGTCATGGGCGCGGTGATGAGCGCCTTGTTTTTGGTGGCGCTGGATCAGACGATTGTCTCGACAGCGCTAGGGGCGATTGTCAAGGAGTTCAATAGCTTTTCATCGCTTGGCTTCATTGTCACCGCTTATATGTTGACCACCACGGTGACGGTGCCGCTGGCTGGTAAGCTGAGCGACATGTACGGCCGCAAGCCGCTACTGCTGGCTGGGGTGAGTATTTTTACCATCGGCTCATTACTGAGCGGCCTGGCGCCGACAGTCGAATGGCTGATCGGCTGGCGAGCGCTGCAGGGTATCGGTGGCGGTATCATCACCGCGAATGCCTTTACCATTGTTGGCGACCTCTTCCCGCCAAAAGAGCGTGGTAAATGGCAGGGGTTGATCGGTGCGGTGTTTGGCGTGAGCTCGGTAGCCGGGCCGCTGCTAGGTGGTTGGTTGACTGATGGCGTGTCGCTATTTGGTATGGTCAGTGATTGGCGCTGGACGTTCTTGCTCAATGTGCCGATTGGCGTGATCGCTACTCTACTCATCATCCGCTACTGCCCGCAGATCAAGCACGACCGCACGCACAAGCCTGACTACCTCGGGGCGCTGTTTATCACCATTGCCTTGGCAACGTTGGTGCTGGCGGTAGACAACACGGAGACGATCTTTAAGGGGCTGATAGAGCGCGGTATCAGTCTGGCGCTGATTCAGGGCGTGTTGCTGACGGTGTCGGCGGCTGCAGCGATTATCTTTGTGCTGGTCGAGCGGCGGGCCGCGCAGCCGATTTTGCCGCTACGGTTCTTTGCGAATCGGACATATCGTTTGATCATGGTGGCGGCGAGCTTGTTTGGTGCGGCTTTTATGGGGGCGATTCTCTATCTGACACAGTTTAATCAGCAAGTATTCGGTGCCACCGCCTCGCAGGCCGGGCTGATGCTACTGCCGATGGTGGCGGGCATCATGACGAGCTCGATCACGGTCGGCCGGCTGGTTGCCAAGACGGGGAGGTATAAGCGCTGGATTGTCGGCGGCTTCGGCGTGACTGCTGCCAGTGTGGCGGCGCTGACTATCTTGCAGCCAGAATCACCATATTGGCACGAGGCAATAGTGATGACGCTGGCGGGGCTAGGCTTGGGTGCGGCGATGCCGATCCTGACTTTGGCGGTGCAGAATGAGTTTGCGCAAAAAGATCTCGGTGCGGCAACTTCCAGTGTGCAGCTATTTCGCGGGCTTGGCTCGACGATTGGTGCGGCGGTGTTTTCGGGTGTGCTGACCGCTGGTATTTTGGCGCATATCGGTGATCCGCATCAGCTGCCATATATTCAGAGCCTGCAGCGCTCGCCGGCTGCCCAGCAGATGCTGTCTGGTGAGTTAAATGCCGATGTATTGCTGCGGCTGAACGCTCAAAAAGAGACGATCGCCAATGGGGCAGACCAAGGGTTCAAGCGACTACCAGCACCAGCTCAGGCGGTGGCAAAACAGCGATTTCACCAGCAGCAGGATGCGTTCACCAAGACTATCCTGCAGGCTTTTGCTGATGCGCTCCACCAGATTTTCTTGATCAGTGCTGGGTTGATGATGATGGCGATGTTGCTGGTTATCCCGGTGCGCGAAAAGCGACTACGTGGTTGATACTGCGTTGGCAAACCATAACCGCTACGATATAATCATACTATGACTAAGTCTACCGCTCGACATACCACGCCACAGCTATCGCAACAGTATCATGATCTGTGGGTGCACGTTGGTGGCCAGTTTGAGCCAGCTTCACTCGCGCAGCACCTAGGCCTTGATGGTAATATCATTCGTGATGTGATTGACCTGCGAGAATTGCCACGAGTCGAATTTAAAGAGCCAGTAGAATATATCTTTATGCGCCTGCCGGTTGTGCGGGCAGGCGCGGTCAAGACAGCGCCGCTGCTGGCTGCCGTCTCGGCGAAGCAATTGGTGACGATCAGCCCAACCAATAGTTTTTCGCCCCAGTCTGCCGAGCAGTACGTGGCTGAGGCAACTCCTCAGACCGGCGGACTCTTAGTCGCGACGTTTACTTGTGTGGTGGCAGCATACGAGCAGTCAATCCACCAGCTTGCCAGCAAGATTGCGGCCGCTCGCCAGCGATTGTCTCGCCATGAGGTCAAAAATGCTGATTTTGTCGAATTTGTGGCGATCGAGGATAGTCTCAATGAGTTTCATTCTAGCCTGGAGGGGTCTGCGAGTGTCCTTGGCCAGCTGTTATTGAATCGCCATAACCTTTTTTGTGCAAACGATATAGAGTCATTGGGTGATCTCGTTCTTCACGTCAAGCAGCTATTGGTGATGGTCGCCGCTAATACGCAGACGATCAATAGTATTCAAAATGCCTACTCGACCATCGCTAATAATGTACTTAATCAGCGGATGAAGGTGCTGACCGCTATCACTATTTTGCTGGCTATTCCAAATGTGTTTTATGGTATGTACGGCATGAATATCGCGCTGCCATTCCAGGGTGAACCCTGGGCCTATCCGGTGATCGTCAGTTTCACTGTGGCTTTGATCGGTGTTATTTATATAGTCGCGAAGAAATTACGCTTATTTTAAGCCTTATTAGCCCAGGCCAATAGGTCCTCGATTGACACACTAAGAAATGTCTGTTACGATAGTCTATGTGTCTCTCACCAGGAGCATGCGTACGCAAGATAAGGGTTAAGGTCGATAAGGGTATAAGGTCGAAGTATGCGTCAGAGTGTGCGAGACAAACAATAATGACGAGGAGTAACCCATGTCAATCACTATTACCTTTGTGTCGTCTCGGCGCAAAAAGGTCGCAGTGGATGTGGTGCCCGCCGCGTGGCAAACATACATAGAGCACTAAAAACATCGTAGACAAGACATCAAAATCACCCCACAGGCACCGGGGTGATTTTTTATAAAGGATATATGACGCCGCTCCGCTGAGGTGTCGGCTCCGCGACCCTCAGAAAGATCTCTCAAGAAATGAGCATATTATTGGGTCTCGGTCGATTCAGCCGAAGATTGACCCTCGGTTTTTTGCGCTGTATCTAGGTTGACGCCGGCCTGTTTGAGTGCCTCGACGACAGCTTTTTCTAGGTCGCCGTCTTTCTGGCGCTGGACTGCCTTGCCATTAAGATAAAAAGCTGGTGTGCCGGTGATATTTTGTTTGCGAGCAATCGCGACGTCGTAGTCGATCTTTTGGGCGATCTTCGCACTGTTAAGGTCTTTGGTGAACTGCTGTTCATTCAGCTGGAGCTGCTTGGCATAGCCAAGAAACGCGTCAGATCGCTCCTTGGAGCTAGCGGTTGACCAGCTGGTTTGGTTTTTGTAGAGAAGATCGTGCATCTGCCAATATTTCCCCTGAAGGCCAGCTGCCTCAGCTACCGCAGCGGCTGCCCGCGCATTTGGGTGAAGGCTTGGGATAGGGAAGTTGCGAAATACCAGTTCGATATGGTCCTGGTATTTACTCATCAGCTTATCGACTTCTTCGGTCGAAGTGCGGCAGCCCGGGCATTGGTAGTCGCCGTATTCGATGAGTCGGACCTTGGCTTGTGTATTACCTTTGGTGTGGTCGCCGATATGACCGTTTCGCTCTTCACCTGCGAGCACGCCATTGATACGGTCTTGGCTGATATTACTCACATCGAGCCGGTTTTGTAGTGACATATAGATAAGACCACCAATAATAGCGATGACAATAAGCGCAAAGACACTCCACGATTTTTTATTCATTATGATTCCTCCAGTTATCCTAGCCATTATAGCATAAAAAGTATACAATAGCGGTATGGAAATGATCGAAGCGGGGGTTTTTGTCGCGGCATTAGTCGCCTTGGTGGTGGTGCTCGGGGTTCATCCTCAATTGTCGTCGCATAGTCGGTTTGAGCTGCGGCGGCGAGCTCGCGCCGGAGACACTGAGGCGGCATTACTCCTGAAGCGGCGGGCACTGCTTGCGGACATCTTCTCTCTGCAACGGGTAATTGTAGCGACACTATTGGTGGTGTTGAGCGTCACTGGGGTAGAGCTGTTTCATTGGGCGGTTGGGCTGGTGGTATCGTTTATTATTGCGCTTGAGTCTGGTGCGGTAGCTAGCCTGCCGCCACTCCAGAGTCGCTCACAAAAACTCTATAGCCGCTACGAAGCCAAAATCCTGGGCTTTATCGAACATCACCGCTGGCTGTTCCGGATGATTCGGTCAGTCGCGCCAGTGCCGAGTGACACGTATGATATCGAATCAAAACAGGAGCTTCGCTCGATTGTGGCACAGTCTGGTGATGTGCTGACTGCTCATGAAAAAAGACTGATTGCCAACGGCCTTAATCTTGATACAATGCAGGTCAGCGAGGTGATGACACCAAAAAGCATGATCGCGACAGTCAGTGTTGATGAGGTGCTTGGCCCGCTTGTCCTGACAGAGCTTCACGAAACCGGCTATAGTCGATTCCCGGTTGTCGAGGGTGATATCGACCATATTGTCGGTATGCTGTATGTGCAGGATCTACTCGAGACTAGTGATCGCGCCCGTGTCAAAACGGTCAAGGCAGCGATGGACAAAAAAGTGTTTTATATCCGGCAGGACCAATCACTTCAGCATGCGCTGGCCGCCTTTATTCGGGTGCGCCACCATCTCTTCATTGTGGTCAATCAGTTTCGCGAGACGGTTGGGTTGCTGACACTTGAGGATGTTCTAGAGGCGCTATTGGGCCGTAAAATCAATGATGAGTTCGATGCCTACGATGATCTGCGGCAGGTGGCAGCCTACAACCCACGCAAAAACAATTTGCCAGAAGCTGGCCACACGGTGTAGGCCCGGTGAAGGTATGCTATAATTAAGCGATATGAGACGGAGAGTTTATGCGCATACTACCCCTGAAATGGCGGGTCACACTATCACAGTGGCTGGCTGGGTGCACTCCCGGCGCGATCATGGCGGGCTGATTTTTATTGACTTACGCGACCATACTGGGTTGGTGCAGCTGGTGATTAATCCTGAGCAGGCGGAGGCCTTTCGTTTGGCGGAAAGCCTGCGCGATGAGTTTGTGATTCGTGCCAGCGGCGTGGTGACGGAGCGCGGCGAAGGTTTGAAAAATCCAAATATTGCCAGTGGCAATGTGGAAATTGTGGTGGAGAACTTGGAAATTCTCAACCGAGCTGAAACTCTGCCAATCCAGCCGTTTGCCGAAGAAAATCAGGCAGGTGAGGACTTGCGTTTTAAGTATCGTTACCTTGATTTGCGCCGTCCAACAATGCAGCAGATGCTGAAAAAACGTGCCGAAATGTACCGGCGGATGCATCAGTACATGGACGACCGTGATTTCATTGAAATTCAGACGCCAATTTTGGCAAATTCCAGCCCCGAGGGTGCGCGTGATTTTCTCATCCCGAGTCGCTTGCAAGAAGGCAAGTTTTACGCGCTGCCGCAAGCACCGCAGCAGTTCAAGCAGCTGCTGATGGTTGGCGGCGTACCGCGGTACTACCAGCTGGCGGCGTGTTTTCGCGATGAAGATCCGCGAGCTGACCGACTGTACGGCGAGTTTTATCAGCTGGATCTCGAGATGAGTTTCGTTGAGGATGGCGAGGAGGTTCGCCAGGAAGTTGAGCCATTGATGCGGCAGCTGGCGACTGATTTTGCGGGTAAGAAGCTATTGGATTTGAGTGGTCTCGCGGTCGGTGACGGCAGTCCAATTCCGCGCATTTCTTACCGCGATGCTATGGAAACGTATGGCTCAGACAAGCCGGATTTACGTTTTGACATGGAATTGGTGGAGCTGACCGACGTCTTTGCCAACACCGAATTTGGCGTGTTCAAAAACGCTGAGTGCATCAAGGCGATTTGCGTCAAACATGGTGCTAGCCTCAGCCGTAAGCAAATTGACCAATTCACCGACATTGCCAAAAGCGAGGGGGCGGGCGGCTTGGCCTACATCACTTACCAAGACGGCGAGGCGAAATCGCCAATCGCCAAGTTCTTGAGCGAAACAGAACTCACGGCGATTAAACAAAAAACTGGTGCGGCTAATGGCGACGCCGTGTTCTTTGGTGCCGACACTCGCCCGGTCGTCAACGCCGTACTTGGTCGCCTGCGAAACGAATTTGCCACCCACTTCAACCTGAAAAAATCGGATGAGGTAGCCTTGGCTTGGATTATCGATTTTCCATTCTATGAATGGGATGACCACGGCAAGAAGCTTGATTTTGGCCATAATCCATTTAGCATGCCGAAGGGTGGCCTGCAGGCGCTGGAGTCAGCGACGACTGACGCTGACAAGCTCGCCATCGTTGCCGATCAATTCGACATGGTGATGAACGGCTACGAAATCTGCTCCGGCGGCGTGCGCAATCATAATCCAGCAGTACTCTATAAGGTATTTGCGCTGCTCGGTTTTCGCGAAAGCTACGTCGAGGAAAAGTTTGGCGCCATGCTCAATGCCTTCAAATATGGCGCACCGCCGCACGCCGGCTGTGCCTTTGGCGTTGACCGTATCCTCATGGAACTGATTGGGGAAACTAACGTTCGCGAGACCTTGGCCTTTCCAAAGAACGGCTCGGGCGTTGACGTGATGATGAACTCACCGTCAACAGTTGACCAGGCGCAGCAACGCGAGCTTGGCTTATCGCAATAGTTGGTAGAGCTACCCGCCTAGGTCGGGTGGGTGTCGCTCTGCCGTGCCGACTCTCGGGCCAAGGCCCAAAATACCCAGAAGACTGGGCAAGTTAGAGCTAATTATAGGGGCTTAATGACCCCGCTTACTCTCGATAAACAGGGCGATCAGCCAAATAATCACCACCACTGCTGCTACATAAAGCAGACCATTAATCAACCAGGCAGCTAACTTAAACACCATACCCAACACCCAGGTGACAAGCACAATTAGCGCGATACTGAGAATAATCTGAGAAATCTTCGTATGTTTCATAAGCCTAGTATACTACAAATACAAATCGCCGTAAAGAATCTCCATCACTTTAGGTGCATCTTCCCATCTGACAGTGTATCTCCAATTCGGATACCTCAAATCCAAAAAAGACACAAGAGATTCTTTGTGCGGCGCGGAGTCTGTCTTGCGGAGAGGTGCCGACTTGACGCTTTCGATGTAGGCGTCCTTCATGATGTCTAAAAGCGCTCTCTGACCCATCTTGGTAATTTTTTTGACGCGGTCGATAGAATGGGTGAATAGTTCGTCGTCTTCTGTGAAGCCACGCTCTTTCAAGTTATCGATATTTATAATATCAACTTCAGCTTTTTTGAGGACATAGTCAACAATCTGTACTAACTCTGGTCGGTTAAGTCGCCACTCTAGGCTTCCTGGAGCTAAGGGGTAACTATAAGAGTTTCCTGCCAAAAATTGTTGGTAAGAAGTGTGTTCTGACTTCTTGAGCCGGAGGTAATTACGCTTTTTCTTCCTGAGTTCTTTTTTGGCTTGTTTGGTGAGGTTTGGCGATGCAAGCTGCGAAGAAGTTTTTGCAATTTTTTCATCCAACTCTGCCAGCACAGCAGGGGTATTGGCTTGAGCAATTCTGATCTCGATGGACCATTTGTCGTATTGGGCTAGCCCGGGTATAGTTATACTGCTCATGCGACGTGCTTCGAGCTGCTGCTGTTCTTCGTCAGATAGTTGCGATAAGACATCTAGCCCATCATACATATCAAAGTCCCACAGGTTACCTGTCTCTATTCTTTCTGGCATTATGTCGGATCGTATGTCAAAATCAGCCAGTGCCCAGGTTTTTGCTATAGGAGGTATGACGTATTGACCTGTAGCGCCAGATGTAGGGAATTTAGCCCAGGTCACTTTTTTCGTGCGCGTGCCTAATGGTATACCGAGGAGGTGTCGATGCTCCTCATATGTTTCTTCAACTCGCCACACTTTCTTTTTTCTATCATACATAAGTATTCACTACTTTACTCATAAATTGCTTATTTGTCTACAATATGCCATGCTGTGATATACTAGAGGCCGTGATAGATATTATGGGAGATAGTGGCGGCGTGTGTGATGGCGCGTGTCGTCATGCATTCTTATAGCTACCGATGAATCAGTCAGCTTTTCGGCACATTGTCTACCAGCAGGGCCGCCTGGGCTATCGGTCTATGCCATGGCGAGACCAGCCGACGCTGTATTATGTGTTGGTCAGTGAGTTGATGCTTCAGCAGACGCAAGTTGCTCGGGTGCTGCCAAAATTTACCAGTTTTGTGGCGACCTTTCCCGACATCCAAACCCTCGCAGCGGCTGAGCTACAAGATGTGCTGACGGCATGGCAAGGGCTTGGCTATAATCGCCGCGCGAAATATCTGCATCAGGCGGTGCGGCTGATCGCCGAGGGTGCGCCAGTGGCGACGTTGGCTGATTTGGTCAAGCTGCCCGGTGTCGGTACTAATACAGCTGGCGCAATCCTTAATTATGTGTATCAAATCCCGACACCATTTGTAGAGACGAATATCCGAACCGTCTATTTCAATCACTTTTTTCGGCAAGACGATACCGTGTCTGACAGGGAAGTGCTGAAACTGGTGGATCAAACTATAGACAGGACTCAACCTCGGCAGTGGTTTTGGGCGCTGATGGATTACGGTGCGCGCCTCAAGGCAGACGGCAAAGCGAGGCTCGCGATGAGTCGGCAGTATCGCACCCACACACCCTTTCAGGGGAGTGTGCGGCAAATGCGTGGTGAGATTTTGCGTTATCAGGCTCGGGGCTGGTCGCGTGCGCAGATTGTTGCTGTGTTGTCTGGTGACCCTCGTTTTGCGTCAGCGATTGAGAGCTTACAGCGAGATGGACTATTGTATAACGATAATGCTTGACAAATTTAATGTCTTATGCTAGTATGAAAAGCGTTGGTTTATCTAACACAAAAATACTAACTATTACACAAAAAGGAAAGGTATGGATCACACACAGACAATCATCGTACTGCTGTCAGTCATTATTGGGCTGCATTCGGTGGTTATCTTGACACTCTTGGCGGTGATGATTGCACTCCTGATAAAGCTGCAGCGTCTTGCCAAGCGCGTCGACCAAGTGACGACCAATATTGCCCAGGCAACTGAGTGGCTGTCGCCGATTAAAGTAGTGACTGAGATCGGCAAGTTATTCGGTCGGCATACAAACAAAAGAAGGAGGAAATTATGAAAAAAGCAGCAGCAGTTATCGGCGCAGCAGTCGCCGGGTTCGCCGCCGGTATTCTCACCGCCCCAAAGAGCGGCAAGGAGACTCGCCGAGATATTAAGCAGAAGGCTGATGAACTGAAAGTAGTCGCCAAGAAACGAGCAGGCCAGGCCAAGGCCGCTGCCAAGGAAAGTGCCCAGTCGATCAAGGCTGGTGCCCACAAGGTCGGCACGACCGCTGCCGCAACTGCCCGTGAAGTTCGAGGCAATGTCGAAAAGAACTTCCGCTAGACACTACATTTGACGTAATATCGAAAACGCGAGACAATAGAACGGATGAAAAAGCACGTGATATGTCTGGCGTTTTTGATTGCGGTGGCTGGTTTGCTGGTCGCACCACAGGCGGCGTTGGCTCAGTCGCAAGATTTTCAGCCAGGTGGTGGCACGCAGATTGATCGATTGCAGGCTCGCTGCGATACTATCACCAGCTCGCTCCGGCGTCTCTACAATAATGATACGTTGCTTCGGGTGAATGTCGGTCAGAATTATAACGATATCTCGGCCCGATTAATGGCGAAGCTGAATGCTCGACTAGCGGTTAACAGGATCGACAGCTCGCGAGTTGCGGAGATCACTAGTCGGTTTGAGGCAGCACGAGCGACTTTTGCCACCGAGTTCAACCACTACGAAGGGGCGCTATCGGCGCTGATCCGGACTGATTGCCGGACAAACCCGACAGAGTTTTATGCCCATATTTTGCAAACTCGTGACACTCGTGCGAAGTTGGCCACGGCAGTGCAGCAGTTAAATGATATCGTTGTTGAGTATCGGGCAGCAGTTGAACACATTCATCAGAAATTATTATCAGAGAAGGGGCAGGGAGCGAGCGGTGCTTAAAGAATATATTATGCGCAATCGGCTGGCAACCTTTGTGGTGTCGGTGATTGTTTTGGGGGTGGCACTGGTGTCGATCTCGATGTATATTTACTACTCAACTGATGCGTTTCGGCTTGATCTGAGTCGGCCTGATTTCAGTGCGTTACGGCCGAAAGTGAGTCGCGAGCAGAAAAACCAAAAGAGTTTTCAGGCGCAGGGGCCAGTTGACGCCAAGGTGTTGGAGGATTTCTTGGCACAGTACAAGAAGTCGTCTGATAAAGTGCTACAGGCGAAGGCCTTCTCGACCGATGTCTTGAGCGATAGCCAGTTGGGGCTCGAGTCTGAGGCAAAGTAGGCGGAAGTAGCGTGAGGCTATTTCTTGCCTATACCGAGCCCGCCAGCATGTGTCGGTAGGGTAGCTAAGAGGACACCTCTTCGCTCAAAAGTAGTCAGTAGGCGGCTTCGCATCTCTGAAGTGACTGACCACTGATCAGCGGGCATTGTCTTGCCGGCGATGGTGATTTCGACCGAACGCCCGGTGATGTCACCGACCGAGATGAATTTAGGCGGATCGATAATTTTGTCTGTCCATTTCTTTTCTTTTGAGAGTCGTAGGCCGGTTTTGTTGATAATCTCTTTGACCTCGGCGACGTCAACGCTGGGGTCAAGTTGGAGGGTGAAGCGCGACATACTGTAGCCCATCGTTTTGTTGATGACGTGCTGGATGGTGCCGTTTGGTATATAGTGGACATTGCCATCAGCGTCGCGGACGATGGTCGAGCGGGTGCCGACTCGCTCGACAGTGCCGACTGCACCCATGATATCAACCACATCACCGACACGGTACTGATTTTCGGCAATGATAAAGATACCCGACAAGAAGTCCTTCACTAACGACTGGGCTCCGAAGCCGAGCGCCACACCGATGATCCCTGCGCTGGCAAATAGTGGCGAGAGATCAAAGCCAAACAAGTGGTGTGCGATCATCGCCATAACATATGCAATGGTGACAATATACCAAAAACTATGTGTGAGCTGCATGAGCGTTTTCTCGCGCTTCTCAATATCCTTGCGGTGCCAGCCGCGGTGTCTGGCGGTTGAGCGAATAGTGTAGCGCATACCCCAATCGATAAGTAACTTGCCGATATAGTAGATAATCACCGAGCCAACCACGATGCTGACGGTTTGTATCATCCGCTGACTGACAAGCCAGCCAAATCCGTGGCTTGTCAACCACTCATCGACTCGGCTGGCGTCGAGTGTTTGTTTTATAAGCGTATCCATTGTGTCTTTAGTATAATGAATGACATGAGTTTTGTCGATCCAAATCAGTTTATTATTACAAGAAAGCGTAAGAAGTATAAATTTGCGCTGTTTGCCAATTCGCCACTGTGTTTTGAGTGTCATGAGTGGCAGCGCTGCCCGATTGATGTCGTGGAGGTTGGGGCCGGTACTGGTTTGTTTAGTGTTGAGTTGGCAGCTCGGTGGCCGGCACAGCAATTCCTGGCGGTCGATGTGAAAGGCGACCGCCTGCAGAAGGGGGCACGGGAGGCTGAACGCCGTGGCCTCACTAATGTCAGATTTGTCCGGGCTCGGGCGGACCAGCTGGGCCAGCTCATTATGGCTGGCTCGGCCCGACAGCTGTGGGTCACCTTTCCTGACCCGTTTCCGCGGCCGCACTCTCAGGGGCGCCGCTTGATGCATCAGCGATTTTTGGCGATATACCGGCAATTACTGCGCCCCGATGGTGAACTACTGCTCAAACACGATGACCATGACTTTTTTTGCTGGAGCTTGGAGCAGCTGGTGGCGGCTGGCTGGCGGCTCCAGGAGCTAGTGTTTGACCTGCACGAATCGGAGCGATTTGATGAGCAGAGTGACGCTCGGATCATGACAACCTACGAGCAGCGGTGGGTTGGTGAAGGCAAGGCAATTGGGTTTGTGCGAGCGAGGACCTAGATCTATGAACCGAGCGCCATTGAAGCAAGGGAAGGGTTCTTATAGTACTTATTTTTGCTGACATCTTCACCAAACCACTTTGGTGGGGTGAAGGCATTCGCACGAACCGATGCCTCCGTTTCGCGACCGCTGAATTCAATCTCTGCTGTGATGAGCCCCGATAAATGCCCTGCATAGACATCAAGTTCAATTGTGTGCTGGTTATTGCTGCTATCGGTGAACGGTATGTAGTATCTCGTCTTTTCGACACGAGCGCCTTCAGTCTGCGGCCAAAGTGTCTCGAACATTTCGCCACTTATCTTAATGTTTTGTTCGCCGCGAACAACTGTACCGGCAGTTTTGACGGTCAGCTCAAACCGCTCACCGTCACCGAAGCTACGGATACGCGCTTCCGATCCATCGCTACTCACTGCTAAATACCCCTGCGTAAGAGTAGTGTGAGGATAATTCTCTAGTCCGTCAGGAAGATCATCTGGGTCGATGAGCCACTTTCTTTCAACTTCCTTTAGCTGGTTTGGTCGTTCCGGTATGTGAGTTTCTTTTTGCTCCTGACGTTCTTGCGCATACTTATTTTCAAAAAGATAGGCAAGGACGGCGTATAACTGTTCAATCTCCGGGAATTCATTATGGAACATATCTCGCCACTTGGCGGCTAACTTATTGTGAGAACTACGAAGCTCGCCAAGACTTGTGATACCGAAGTCTTCTTCAACAACTCGAGGGCCCTGGCCGGTAATGTCAACCACGGCCGGAAGAAGTTTGTCGACGAGGCGAACAAAACGAGCCTCTGGTGTATCTTGCTTCTCATATGATTCTAACGCTTCGGCTTCAAGTGGCGGTAGTTCCCTCAGTAATTTTTCCAAGGCCATCTGTTCGCGACGTTCTTTCTCGGCCTGCTCGTCTGGTGACAGGTTAAACGTTGCGACATCACCGACCTCAATCTCTATCATGTCGTGGACAAGGCTATAGTGGCGGATACGGCCTCTATCAAGATTAGGGTAGAGTATTCGTGCTAGATTTGGAGCTAACGTCGCCAGTAGAAAACTATGCTCTACGTCTGTTTCGCGATCTCCATTGTCTAATCGGGGTATACGTTCAACGCCTGAAAAATCATCTACGAGGCCTGCAGATGTGATTGCCAGATTTGCCATTTTTTGAAATAGAGGCCACCTATCTATGTCGTGTGAAACCGTGTCGAAGAAGGTCTGGCCATCTGTCAATTCTACTGATGAATAATCTCCTTGTCGTAGCGCCTCTAGAAATGCTACAGGTTTGATAGTTTCTACCTCAGTTTGAACTTGTCTTGCTTCGCCAGCCATATTTTCTCCTTGATGATAAAATGTCATATCACTCATCAATTGTATTTACTTGCTGATCATAACTCTAGCAAGTATAATTTGACTCAATTATGATTGACCAATTTGCCCCAGAACACCACATCCAGAAACATATCCTCAGCGTCTTGACCCATACGAAATATGCGCGGTTTCGGGATATGCGGCCGCCAAAGGTCGACACAAATCTTTATAGCTACCACTTAAATTTATTAAAGAAGCGGGGATTTATCGTCAAGACAACAGATGGATATTGCTTGGGGCTAGAAGGGTTATCATACGTCGATAGGGTTAGTATCAAATCACTCAAAATTCGTACCCAGCCTAAAATTATTACTATGATTGTTATCCAAAATGCCGACGGTGATGTGCTGCTCCAGCGGCGCACTAAGCAGCCACACATTGACACCTGGACACTGCCGTGTGGCAAGTTGCATATTGACGATGAGTCGGTGCTGGCTGCTGCTCAGCGAGAGGCGCATGAAAAGTTGGCAATGGGTGATGCGCCATTGGCCCATGCTGGCGATTGCTATATTCGAGTGGTGGCGGATGAAGCGGTCTTATCGTCGACGTTGGCGCATGTTTTTTACGCAGAGATTCAGGAGGCAGCAGTGGGCGAGGGGTTGATATGGGCGCGGCCGCACAAGCTGGCTGACTATCAGTTGGCGCCAGCTGTGGAGCAGATCATCGCTCGGACCTTTTTTCGCGACCCGTCCTTTTTTGAGGAGTTTATGGTCGATTTGTTACAATAACACCAGCAAAAAGGAGGTAATATGACACTCGAAGAATATGCCGACAAAGCACTGGCGACGCTCGGTGGCCAACACGCCTACGGTCAAATTGACCCGACCACGATGGCTCAGGTGCTAGGGCTATGTGGTGAGTCAGGTGAGGTGGCTGAGAAATTCAAAAAGCTCATCCGCGACCAGCACGGTCGGCTATCTGAACAGGACAGGCAAGCGATCATCAAAGAGCTGGGTGATGTGTTGTGGTATGTCACCTCGCTGGCACATTTACTAGGCTCTAGCCTTGAAGAAGTTGCTCGCATCAACAACCAAAAGCTTGCCAGCCGGCGTGACCGCGATCAACTGCACGGTAGTGGCGACGATCGCTAACTGACGCGCCGGCCGAGTCGAGGATCGTCTGGCATGAGAGGGGCAAAATGTGGCGGCGCTGAGCTTAGGCCTCGGCGAGGCGCTGCCGTAGCCAGCCGTCGATCGTACCAGCGCCCATACACAAGACAAGTTTACCAGCACGTCGGGCGGCGGTAATCGCCTGCCATAGCTGATCATCGAGCTCAGCTGACTGCACGGCTGAGTGGTTGACTATATGCTGGCTGAGCTGTTCTGGTGTCAAGATAGGCAGACGAGGGTCCTCGCGGGTGAGGTACGTTGGCAGCCAGTACACTGTCTCCGCCAGGGTCATGCAATCGGTGTACTGGTGGCGGATCTCGTGCTGGCGGATGTTTTGGTGTGGCTGATAGACCAGCACGACGTGGTCGCTCAGTTCACGGGCCAGCTGCAGCGTCGCGGCAATTTCTACTGGGTGGTGGCCATAGTCGCTATAGAGGTGGTCTGCCAGTTTTTCAAACCGTCGTGCAGTACCAGGAAACTGGTTCATTGCGTGCAGTAGCTGATCAGCTGAGCTATCTGGCTGGAGTTGCTGCAGCGCGGCGATAACCAGAGATGCATTAGCCCGGTTGTGAACACCCGGTAATGTGAGCCCCTGGTATGGTGCTGCCAGTAGTCGGTGGCGTGGATTCGCATGATCGATAATATCTTGCTGGTCCTGCCAGCCGATCAGCTGACGTGACTGCCCGGCAAACTGCCGGAAGGCTGCTCGGTAGTCAGCCTGTGTCGGGTAGGTATCTGGATGGTCATAGTCGACCGAGGTGATCAACGAAAGATATGGCTGAAAATGCAGAAAATTACGGTCGAATTCATCGCACTCATAAACGAAATATTCGCTCTGAGGGTCAAATGCACCGCTTGGCCCAAAGCTAAGGGTTGAGCCAACCGAATAGCTGACTGGCACACCAAGCTGCTTCATCGCCCACACGAGCATGCCGGTGGTGGTAGTTTTGCCATGTGTACCAGCCACAGCGATCAACTTCAGCTGCGTATCGTGGATGATCTGTGCTAGTAACTCATCACGTTTTGAAATACGCAGACCAAACTGCTGAGCCAGCTGGAGCTCTGGATGGTCAGCTGGCAGAGAGGCAGTGTAGACGAACCAGTCAAGGGGTGCTTGCTGGTGGACCGCCCGAAGATAATCACCAGATTGATCCAGCTGAAAGGGAATGTGGCGTCGGCTGAGCTCCTGGGTGATCAGCCCATCTGTCTGGTCTGAGCCGTAGACCGCATAGCCGGCGTCATGCGCGATCATCGCCAACGGCCCGATACCAACCCCACCAATTCCTGAAAAGTAAATTCGCATACCACCAGTATACACTACAAAAGCTATGCTATACTAAGACCGAACAGGTGGGATATGTCACACAAGCAGGTCAAGTCAACAAAGCGACGGTTACGACAGCTCAAGCTCTGGCAGCTGCTGCTCCTGCTGACCATGATGATATTTGTGGCAGCGACTTTTTTGCGGCTCAATAACATCGGTATGATCGAGCGTCGAGACGCCGTGACTGATGCCGACAAGACGGGCAAAGATGAGCTGGTAGGGCAGCGATTGTATGATTTGCAGCGCTACGCGTCATCGCATATGAATGCCAGCCCGGGGCGTGTGGCGCTTGACCATGCCTATAAGCGAGTGTATGACCGCGAATTCAAAAAATTCTCGCAAGAGGTGGCGAGCCGATCCAACAACGATGTTGTCGTCAAGGTACGCCAGGTGTGTGATGCCAGGGCGCAGCAGCAGGGCTATGGCCGTTTTTCGGTCAATGCTGATCCGCGCTATGTCAGCTGTATCAATGAAGAATGGGCCAAGTATCCGGCCGCTACTGCCTCAAGTTTACAATTTGTGCCACCACCAACTGCGCCGTATTATCAGACGTTTGTCTCACCGCTGTGGTCGCCAGATTTTGCTGGCTGGTCAGTGGTCGCAGTAGTAATTCTGGCAGCGATGATCATTACTCGGCTCCTGATAATTATCGTCCTACGTATTATATTATGGCGGCAGCGGGCACGGCCGTAACTTGACAGAGGTCAAGCGGGATAGTACCCTGAAAAGGTAATACTGTTTAATAGGAGGTATAGGATTACATGGCTTATAAGCATACAAATTCGAAGGGTGTGACGTACTATCTACATAAGACAATCGCGGATCTCCGTGGCGGTAGGAAGCAAGTAATTTATTTTTTCACGAAGGTAGAGAAGAGCGATAAGGGTGAGCCAGTTGATTTGCCAGATGACCGGATCGTGGTTGAATCACCTCGCAATGGTTTCTTGATTCTGAAGAAGAAAAAGTAGCGTGTCCTTGAACCATAAGCGTATTACTACTATAATAAAGGCAAACAAACAGCTGCTCGAAGGATCCTCGTGAAGACGAGGATCCTTTGTTTGTATAATCAGGCTATGGCTTTAAAAATCTATTCATGCCACAAAAATACCCCCTTCGCAAAGAAGAGGGGATTTTTGTGGTTGCGGGGGTAGGATTTGAACCTACGACCTTTTGGTTATGAGCCAAACGAGCTACCGGGCTGCTCTACCCCGCGATATACACCATCCTAGCAGATGTATGCGCATTTTGCAACCTACTTGTGCCGCCGGCCGCCGAAGAGAAAGTCTAGCCACTGCTGGAGGTTGCTGCGAGGATAGTTGGCTTGGTTGTGCTGAGCTGGTCGGGCAGCTGGCGGTGCCGCGGTGTCTGTCGATGGGGTGATTAGCTGCTGCTCACCCGGGGCGCCAAGGCCAAGCCGCTGCCGGACGGCGAGATCAATGTATTCATCACTTTGGTAATATTTTTCTTCGTATGTCAAGAGGGAGACGCGTAATTTCTCGATCTCTACCTGGCGGCGTTTGCTGTCGACTGACTCCTGTAGCTGGTAATTGCGCTGCATCACCTCGACTGACCCCCAGGCCCAGCTCAGGGCAATCAAAAAAGCCGCCGCAATGACTATGTTGTTGAGTGTCAAATAGTCATGACGAAGGCGATATAATAAACGTTTGAAGGCGATTTTTTGCATATTTATATTAGTGGTATGTGTATGGTGGGGGTGGCTGGGATCGAACCAGCGACCAACAGGTTATGAGCCCGCTGCTCTAACCGCTGAGCTACACCCCCGCGATTCTTAGTATAGCGCATCAGTTGAGATTAGAGAAGTTTGCCAGCAGCGATTCGCACTGCTTCTGACCAGGCGACAAAGCAGTTTGGTGTATTGACAAGCGCCTCGGCAGTCATCCCTTGGCGAACTGCCAGCGTCAATTGAGCGATCATATCGCTCGCTTGTGGGGCGACAATGGTGGCTCCGAGGAGGACTCCTTTTTTGTCGCTGATTAGTTTGACAAAGCCGATTCGCTGGTCGGTGATGTTGCTTCTGGCTGTCAGGGTGAGCGGCGCGATCGCTGTCTTGACGCGGAGGTCACGCTTGATACAATCATCCTCGTTAAATCCGGTCTGGGCGATCTGCGGCTGCGTGAAGACCACTTGGAGTTTGGGCTGGTCGTCGAGCGCGATCATCGCGTGGTGGAGCATATTATGGGCAGCGGTACGGCTATGGCTCAGAATGCTATGAGTCTGGGCGGTGGTATCGACGACATTGCCGACTGCAAATATATGCCGTATCGACGTCTGCATAGCGGCGTTGACCGAGATACCGTACCTGTCGTATTCGACACCAGCGTTTTCCAAGCCTAGATCGGTCACTGGTATACGACCATCGGCGATCAGCAAAGCCTCTGCTTTGACGACGTGTTCTTGGTGGCCTTGAATATAGCGAATTCGGCGGTCATGACCAGCCTGCTCGACGCCAGTTATCCGGGCTTGCGTCAGTACGGTAATACCATAGCGGTGCCGCATGTCGCTGATCATTGTATCGCTTACCTCGCTTTCAAATTCTGGCAAAATACGCCGGGCAGCCTCGGCGACGTAGACTTTTGTGCCAAATATGGCGAATAGCTGTGCCAGCTCGATGGCAGTCGCATGTGAGCCGATGATGAATAATGATCGGGGTGGTCGCGGCTGTGCCAGAAGCGTCTTAGGCACAAAATATGAGTTACCGTCTAGGCCGGGAATATGTGGGATGTGCCAGGTAGAGCCAGTGGCGATCAAAAATTTACGAGCCGATACGCGCTGTTGGTCGATAGCGATCTCGTGCGGGCTCAAAAAATGGGCGTTTCCAGTGAGTACCGTGATACCTTGCTTCTCGTAGTAGTCACGGTTGTCGCCGGCACCAGTCCGGGCGATTGTGGTGTTTTTCCAGGCGAGGAGTGACGGGTAATTATAGCTGAGGTCAGCGGTTCGCAAACCGAAACCGGCGGCCTGATGGGCAGTCTGGTATACGTTGGCGACGTGCAGGAGCGCGCCAGTCGGGATATCTCCCCAGTTAGGTGATTCACCACCAAATGTTGACTTTTCGACAATAGCGACTCGCTTGCCGGCGCGGGCTAGAATGCTGGCTGCCGGAGACCCGCCAGCACCACTACCGATGACAATGACATCGTAGTCAAAATTTGCTCGTGGGATGATCGGTGTTTGTGCGATCGATCGTTGCGCCATAGTATGATTAATTCCTCTACACAATCGTTTTATGTTGATTATACAGATATGCTGCCTCGCTGTGTAGGGGGAGGAGCCAGTGAGTTGCTTGGCGACGAATATCATCAGAGGTCATGGTTGGGTGGTGCCGACACCACTGCTGCACGCCGCGGGTGACTCTGGCGGCGATGTCTTCGGCGTGGCCGATCGGTGTCTGCAGGCTAAGGCAGGTGGCGAGGATTGACTGCTGGAGTTTGTGAGGGTCAAATACTTCGTCATCGCGGCCTCGCCGTTTGACGACGATCGGCGCCGTGGGTCTACTCGATAGAGTGCTCATGGATACCTCACGACGTACTCCACGGCCAAAAAGACTGCCATGACGAGCAGGCTACTACCACTGAAGAATTGCATGAAATGTTTGTGCCGCTGCCGCCATTGCTGCACCTGAGTGATGGTGTGGCCGCTGCCGACCACTACGATAATGAGCCCGAGCGACGATACCGCCAGGCAGCTGTAGCTGATGATCGCACCAGCTTGCCAAAGGCGTACTGGCAGGGCAGCGATGAGCAAACTCGCTGTCAAAAAGGGGCCAATCAAAAAGGGCAGCTCCGCGATGACGCTCGATACACCAAGGCTAAATGCCTCGAATCGACTGCCGGTCTTGGCGGAACGCTTGCTCAGATAGGCGATGAAACTGCGCGGTAGCCACAGCTCGGTGCCGTGGCCGCGGCGGTAGTAGAGCAGCCAACTGGCGACACCCAGGCTGGCGAGTACACCACAGCTGATTGCCATGATCAGTTGCCAGGTGATGAGCTGATGCTGCACGATAATTGACATGTAATACACTAGACTAGTTGTCAAGAGAATCGTCATCAGTAGGGCACCGAGCACAAAACTACGCAGCAAGCCCATCACTCGCCGGTAGGCCAGCCGCCGCCCCAGCGAATGGCCGCCCAGCAGCGTCAGCACGCTGACGCTCAGCTGAAAACTGGCGTGAATAAGCCCGATGAAGCAGAGAATTGCCACCCACATGTGTGTTGTACCCACCTTGTAATTATTGTCGTACTATCTATTATAGCATAAGCGTAATCATAAGAGAAAAACTACCAACTAAATGAGGCAAAAAATACCACATATCTCTTGTATTTTTATAACGTTTATGCTAATATCTAAGCGGGTCACCAACAAACATAAACACATATAAAGGGTCACCATTATGAACAATGCTGAACAGGAGCTGGCGCGGCTGTTGGCGGCGAGTCAGCAGCAGGAGCTTCGGACCTGGGAGCGGCCACGCAGCAGCCAGGAGCTTGGTGCGTGGGTCACCGAGCGGCTGGCAGAGATCGGGCTGTCGGCTGGTATGGCGCCGGTCGATCTGCTGCAACTGCAGGTAGAAGAGCTCGCGCTCGCCGCCTGAGCTACCATGCTGGCTTGCCTGCACGAAAATACCCCTCTGGTATACCAGAGGGGTATTGCTATATCGTACATGGTAGCACCGGGTGGACCCGAACCACCGACCTCAGGCTTATGAGTCCTGCGCTCTAACCAGCTGAGCTACGGTGCCACACGTCACCAATTGTACCAAACGAGGCAGAAAATCTCAACCGCCTCGAGAACCTACTTATCAAGCGGAGCCTAAACTGCTAATCAAATAAGGCCAGGCAAGTTTCGCCCCGGCAACTAAGCTGCTAGTTCAACACCTTCTTCGTCCAGCAGCTCCAGCCGCCGCATCACCAACGAACGCAGCTCCTCGCACGTCCACCGGCGCTGCCACGTCCGCAGCTGGTCGTGATTGACCGCCTCTAAAAATTGCCCAAGCTCGTGCTCAGTGATATCCATGTTGTTGCCTTTCTGTGTTTGTTAAACCGTGGCTTTACTATAGCACACATTTGACATAAGTGCAATAGTATGACAGCTCACACAATCACTCGCTCGACATCACCTATCGTCTTCCCTCGGCAAACCGCTTGTGATAAACTGGAGGGAGAGGATTTTACACAAACATGACCCCGGCTATCATTTCATCACTCGCCATCGTCGCCTTCTCGGCACTGATCCACGCTAGTTTTCAGCTCAGCGTCAGCGTCTTGACCTTGCTCAGTGGCCATTCCCTCGGCAAGCAAACCGCCCGCCGGAAAGTGTTGCGACTGATGAATGGGTTTGTGTGTGGAGTGTTCGTATTGACCGTGCTCTTGGTATCAGCGATCGTCTACTACCTGTCGCTCACAATTCATCACGTGGCGCAGGCTGAGCAACTAGTGGCAGCCATTGTCTGCGGGCTGATGGTCGGGCTGGGCGTGGCGACTTGGGCAGTGTACTATCGACGGGGTGAAGGTACAGCCTTATGGCTACCGCGGAGCTTCGCGACCTACCTATCAAAGCGCTCAAAAGCGACGCGTCACAGCGCCGAGGCCTTTAGCCTCGGGATGGCGAGCGTGGTGGCTGAATTACTATTCATCATCGGGCCGATGGCGGCGGCGGGGCTGGCAACCATCCTACTACCATCAACCGAGTGGCGCCTCATCGCCATCGCCCTTTACGTCGTCATATCACTGCTATCACTGGTCATCGTCTTGGTGCTGGTCGGTAGCGGCCATTCCCTCGCCCGTCTACAACAATGGCGAGTGGCGCATAAACGTTTCTTGCAATTTGCAGCTGGCGGCAGCTTGATCATTTTGGGCGGCTTTTTGTTCGTTGATCGAGTGCTCGGCATCGTCAGCTACGGGGGTTTTTAATGCCAAGCGAGCATGCAAACCGACCAAGCATCGATGTTGTCAAGCGTGGTAAACGACCGAGCGAAGAGTTTGATCCGACAAAACTCCACCACTCTATCATGGCGACCTGCCTGAGTATCCGCACACCCGAAGGCCAAGCTGATGACATTGCCAAGTCAGTCACCCTCGGCGTGATGAGTTGGTGCGAGATCCGACCAGAAATTACCACAAACGACATCCGACACCGCGCGACGCAGCTGCTACAGAAACTACACACCGACGCAGCATTTGTTTATCAACACCATAAGACGATCATGTAGGGGGCACATGGCACAAAAACCAACTTTTGACTATGATGTAATTGTTATCGGCAGCGGCGCTGGCGGTTCACCGGCCGCAACCGTCTTGGCGCGCGCTGGCAAGAAAGTCGCCATCATCGAGCGCGGTACCTTTGGCGGCGAATCCCCGAACTGGGGCGACATTCCGACGGGCGCTCTGCTCTACACTGCCGACGTATATCACGAGGCCAAAACAGCGGCCAAGTTTGGCCTGCGCACCAGCACGGTCGGCTATAATTATCCGTCGCTCCTCGCCTGGAAAGACACCGCCATCAAGCGCACCGGCACCGGCGGCAACCGCAGTCACTATGAGAAGCAAGGCATCAGCGTCTTTACCGGCAGCGCCCACTTCCTTAGCCCCAACGAGATCACCGTCAGCCGCCGCCACCTATCAGCGCGCAAATTCCTGATCGCCAGCGGCTCAACCTGGCGCGATGATCACATCCCGGGCCTCGACGAAGTAGCTCACCACACGCCGCAAACCATCCTCTCGCTCAAACGCCCACCCAAAACGCTGTTCGTTGTCGGCTCCGGCACGACAGCGATGGAGCTGGCATATTTGTTCTCGACCTTTGGCAGCAAGGTGTACGTCGCCGAAACCGCTGGGCGTATCTTGCCCGAGTTTGACCAGGAAGTTGGCGAGCTGATCGCCGCTGACGCTAAGGCACAGCGTGGCATGAACATCCTCACCCAGACAAAGCTGGTCGCCGTCCAGAAAGACGGCATCGCAAAGCGCGTCACGTACGCTCGTGGCGGCCAGCAGCATTCGGTGCGGGTTGACGAGATCCTCATCGCTGACGACCGCTTACCGACGACCGACATCGGGCTAGAAAATGCGGGCGTGGCATATACCGAACATGGCATTCAAGTCACTGAAGCGATGCAGACTTCGGCGCGGCACATCTTTGCAGCTGGCAGCGTCGTTGACCTTCAGGCGCAGACACACACCATCCTCAGCCACAGCCGCACCGCTGCACACAACCTGCTACACCGTAATTTCATCGCGCTTGACGATACGCCGCGTTTGACGATCGCTTTCACCGACCCGCAGATCGCCCGAACGGGACTGGACGAGGACGACTGCCTGCGCCGTGACTTGAAAATAACTATCGCCTTAGCGCCGCTGACCTTAACCGCTCGCAGTAACATCACCGACCGGCGCAGTGGGTTTGTCAAATTGATCAGTGACAAAAAAGGCGTCCTGCTCGGCGCCACCATCGTCGCACCGGGCGCCAGCGACTTGATGACCGGCCTCAGCCTCGCCATCCGCCACGGCCTGACCGCCAAACAACTGATGAGCACACCAAACTGCTTCGTTGCCTGGTCAGAGGCCGTGCGTATTGCGGCGGGGAAATTGGCAGCTGATTAGGCACTCCCGAGATTTTACGTTTCCATGAAACTTCTGATGGCTACCGCTCGCCATTATCACGACGTGCCTCAAGTGCATCATGGAGACCGTTAAGTATCCAGTGCATTCTAGCAACCATAAATTCGCCGTCTTTACCGCGCATGCCATCTCGCAGTTTCTTTTCGGGAGTATCTTGTGACCAAAACCTTGTTTCTGGCGGAATTGCTAACGGTTGCTTCAGGTCTAGCAGTGAGTCATCCCGCATGTCGGGCGGGGTGTGCTGTTCGACCGCCTCTCTTGCTAGTTCCTCAAGCTCCTTTGCACACGTGCACCACTGACCGCCCCCCCTACATACTACATCTCGTGTGTTTTCTTTTGAGCCCATCTCTCTATTCGTCTTATCCTCCAACCGGTGGTCTACCGGCAACTTATCGGTAGGTTGAGACGCTGGATGAAAGTGCTCTGTCATAATGTCTCAATATAACACGGCCATATCAAAAAGGCTAGACGTGGCCACCCCAGCCAATTTACACCACGACTTTACATGTATCAAAAACAAAAACGACCTCAACTCATGAGGCCGAAAAATCAATGAAACATGGTTGCGGGGGTAGGATTTGAACCTACGACCTTTTGGTTATGAGCCAAACGAGCTACCAGGCTGCTCTACCCCGCGGCACATTGTCCATCTTAGCAAACACGCATTATTTTTGCAAGCTCTGACTCGTCCGCCGCGCGCCAAAGAGGAAATTGATCCACTGCTGGAAGTTACTGGTCGGCTGTTTTTGCGGCGCATCGTGGGCGGTCGGTTGCTGCCTGGCCGCGTCGGTTGATGGCACGATCAGCAGCTTTTCGCCGGGCGAGCCACGGCCTAGGCGCTGGCGCACTGCGAGATCGAGGTATTCGTCACTTTCATAATATTTCGATTCATACGCCAACAGTTCAGTGCGCAATTTCTCGACCGTCAGCTGGTACTTTTTTTGATCGACCATCTGCTGCAGTTCATAATTGCGCTGCATTGACTCAATCGACCCCCACGCCCAACTCAGCGCGATCAGCGCCGCCGCTGCAACCACAACATTATTCAGCGTCAAATAATCGTGACGCACGTGGTACCAAAATCGTTTGAGTTTCAGCATGTTCATGTTGGTTTTATCAGAAGGTATGGCTATATTATGAGGGGTCGGGCGGGGTTAGTCAAGATGGGTGAGTGCTTAGAGGATCTGATTCGTTCAGGAACTTTTCGCTTATGTGAGTTGGCACCCTCTCTAGGCTGCTACGGATTCTCGCAGTTGCACCAAACCTGTAGCGCGGTTGATGTCAAGCTCCTCCGGAGGATCATCATTCAACGCTTGGGCGGCTTCGCCTTCAAAGAAACCAACCTCTTGACTGGTGAGATAGTCGAGCAACTCAAGGAGCCGCATGCTCCCTCCTCGCTTCTGTAGGATAGAAATTACTTTTCCTGTCTGCGTCTGTGTGAACACTCTTCTGATTCCAAGTCATTTTCTATACAGCGCCCCGTCTGATCAGCAGTCGTATCTTCCTCTGCTTTTAGAGCTTCCTTCCCGAGCCGTCTCTCGCGCGGATATGGCCCACACCACTTGCATACTGCTATCTCCAGCTCTCCGCTCGCTGGCGCCACTGGCTGTTCTTGTTCTGCTGGTTGAGTTGGTTGTAAATGCTCCGTCATAATTACTTAATTATAGCATGGATGGTTAAAAATTAGGAGGAGCCAAGGAATGAAGAGCTGGCAGCATCAGGCAGGAGCATCCTCAGAAAAAGAGCATGCGCAACCTGCTTAACATTAGTTAGTAAACTAATGAAAATTATCGGCGACGCGTGCTATAATAGCAGTACATGGAGTTTTCGCCTACAGCCAATAACTATCCGGTCGGCCCAGAAGAGGATGGCCTTGAGATGACAGAAGCTCCCACTGTCGAAGAAATGTTACAGGAACTACCCCCGATCCCTGACAACTTGCGTGGTGATCCAGTGCCGCCAGGGGTCAAACGCGTGGTTGAGGAAAAAAGACGAAAAATCCTTGCAGAGATGCGCGGAACACCATATGCGCTACCGCTTGCAAGAGCCGCCTCAACAAACCTCCTTAATAAAGCAATGATTGTTGCCTACATCATTACCCCTCGACGCAAGTAGACTAGGTGTAAGTTCAGTAGGGACGGTCAACCGGACCAATGTCTCTCCGCCCTCCATGACGGACAGTAGCAGCGCCTCGCAGCCACCGACATCCCATTACAATTGGCGACGACTGTTTCAGTACTGACAAATCGGCGCAGAGTTGGTGACCCGCAAAGGTCAGGCTGGACAATGTCCGCGAGGAAGCGATATCTGACTCGATCATCTCCAGAAGCCGCGGCGCCTCGTCTTCTGATTCCAGATAGACCGACTTAAATCCAAATTCAGGCAGGCTTTGACGCTCCCCGAACCCGGAAATTCTTTGTCCACTCAACATCAAGCGCAGCCACGAGACTTCGTTCTCGACTAAACAGGCGCTCTCGCTCACCAAACGGGCGTTCTGCCCACTGCAAGTTTGCCCTCAGGTGCATCGTCGTGTTTGTCAAATAAACCCTGATTTTTCTTTTTCTTAATCATTTTCTATCAATTGCTTAGGAATAGACAGTGTGCCGCTACTATCAATATCTAGCTCTCCAGCCTCAATAGCATCCCAAAGAATACGCGTGGCGCTTTCTTCAGTAACTCTACGTTCTACGAGCGCCCACAGAGCATCGCTGAAATCAACATCACCAGCACTAATATGATCTGTCACTGGAAGCTTCAAATCCTCCATATTACCTCCATTTACTTGGGTGATTTCGTGGTGGGGGTGGCTGGGATCGAACCAGCGACCAACAGGTTATGAGCCCGCTGCTCTAACCGCTGAGCTACACCCCCATGAGCGATATTATACCGTAAAAGCAGCCGGGTGAGAAGTGCCGTCAATTTACCCCACTACCGATCGTCAAGCTGCTCATGCACTCCTGAGCGCAGCGCGCGCCATCGCAGCTCCACGCCTACTAATTTCTCCCCATTTATCATCCGACGGCTCTTGCTCTGATGCATAGGCCAACATAGCATCCCCAGTACGTGTATCAAACGCTGCAAGATCACTGCGCCGACGAGGTCGCGGCTTCTCATCCGCAGAGATATTTTGACCAGACAATGGCTGACTATTCGCATGGACATCCTGACAAGACGGCGGTTCAAACCCAAGTGCCCATCGCGCTCCATAATATGAACAGCCCATTTCATCGACAAGCTTATCAACCTTCTCCCACTCCTCCGCGGTCAATTCACGGCCCCGCTCACCAGTCTGCGATAGTTCACTCATAACTAGTAAATATCACATTTTGCCCATAAAAGCAATACTATCTCAACTCCACAGCCCCTCACCACAAAAAGACTCCCGCATGAGCGAGAGTCTTTGAGGCACCTGTTTGTTTGATACCATTGTACCGGCAACCAGGTGTATAATGCAAGTGCTTATTTCTTCTTTTTAATCGTCAAAAAGCCGTTGCGTGGGTTTTCGGTAACGATCCGATCATCTGGCAAGTCGCATGGCTCGCCCTTGGTGTTCTTTTCAACCTTGGCGAAAAAATAAATCGTCTGCGTTTTGCCACCGCGCAGCGTGACTTCCGTTTTATGCAAGTAGTATGTAATGCCTTTTGAGTTTGTGTGCTTATAAGCCATTCGTATACCTCCTGTTAGTACTATACTATTCTAGATTAGCGCCTCTGTTAACCCCTGTCAAGCCTAGAGCGGTTTTTGACGATACCGAAGCAGCAATTTCAACACCGCCAAAGCCACCAGCCGAGCAATGATAATCAGCATAATTACCCCTGTTACCACCAATGACCAGCCAGCCAAGTCCGATGACCAGAGCGGCGGCACAAATGTCTGATAATATGGCGCAGTGGCAGGCGGCGTAAATTTGAGATCAAGCGACGAAGCGGCCGGGTACTTCGCCCATTCGTCATTGATGCAGCTGACGTAGCGCGGGTCGGCCGTAGCATAAAATCGCCCCCAGCCGCCAGCCTGGGCTCGGGCGTCACAGACTTGGCGGACTTTAGCGACCGTGTCGTTACTGGAGCGAGAAGCTGACTTTGACTCGAACTCTTTCCAGGCCGCCTCGTAGGCCCGCTTGTACGAGTGCTCCAGCGCGATGCGTCCCGGATCGGCGTTCATGTGCGCGACCACATAGCGCTGCAAGTCATACACCCGCCGCTCCAGCGCCCCCTCGTCGCCCTCTTTGTCGGCGTTGATGACGGCGTCACGGCGCTCGATCATGCCAATATTATTTAGCCTGAGGAATGTTGCACTGACAAACGACGCCATCACCAGCAAAATGACCAGCTGCCATGTCTTGATTTCTTCTAGCCGCCGAATTGCCCGACGCGTGCCTCGCTTATCTGCCATTCCCCCACCTTTCTCAAGTCCATTATACCAAAGATAGTGGGCGAATGCGACACGGGGCTAGCGTCAGTGGTATAATGACGCTATGAGGATTTATTTTTCGGGAATTGGTGGCGTGGCGATCGGGCCACTGGCAGAAATGGCCATCGGCGCTGGACACGAGGTCTGCGGCTCTGACCGGGCGGCTGGTTTGATGACGGAGGCACTCGGGCAGGCCGGCATCACGGTGTCGTTTGATCAGTCGGGCGAGTTTTTGCGCAGCGAACATCAGCGAGCGCCCTTTGACTGGTTCGTGTATACGGCGGCACTGCCGGCGGATCATCCAGAGTTGGTACTGGCGAGGCAGCTAGGGATTCGTACCAGCAAGCGTGACGAGCTACTCGCTCAGATTATCGCCGACAAGCAGCTCAAGCTCATCGCCGTCACTGGTACGCACGGCAAGACGACGACGACTGGCATGCTGGTGTGGATGTTGCAGCAGCTCGGCGTGCCGGTGAGCTACCTGGTTGGCTCGACGCTTAGTTTTGGCCCGAGCGGTCGGTTTGATCCGGCCAGTCAGTTTTTGGTGTACGAATGTGACGAATTTGACCGCAATTTCCTTCACTTTTCGCCGTGGCTAAGTCTCATTACCTCAGTTGATTATGACCATCCCGACACCTTTCCGACACCAGATGATTACCGAGCGGCGTTTCGGCAATTTGGCGAGCAATCGACGCGCGTGGTCGCGTGGCGAGAGGATGCGGAGATATTTACTCCGACCAATGTGACGGTGCTTGAGCAGACTGATCCGCAGATAACGCTGGCTGGCGAACACAACCGGCGTAACGGTACGCTGGCAGCACGGGCGGTGATGACGGTGCGAGAGGCGGCTGCCCTTGAGATTGAGGCTGAGGCGATTATCGCAGCGCTCAATGCCTTTCCGGGTACCGGCCGGCGCTTTGAAAAGCTAGCTGACAATCTCTACACCGACTACGGCCATCACCCGTCGGAGATTGCCGCCACGCTGCAGCTGGCCCACGAGCTAAATAACCGCGTGATGCTCGTCTACCAGCCGCACCAAAATATTCGCCAGCACGAGGTTCGTGAGCGCTACACTGATGAGATTTTTGCACATGCCAGCGAAATATATTGGCTGCCGACGTACTTGACCCGCGAAGATCCAAACCTGCCGGTGCTGATGCCGGAGGAATTGACGCGCCAATTGACGACGGACAAGGTGCATATCGCGCAGCTGGATAAGGCGTTGTGGCACACGATTGAACAGCAGCGAGCACGTGGTACATTGGTACTCGGCATGGGCGCTGGGACAATCGACGGGTGGCTGCGCGAGCAGTTAGGCCACAGCGCTTGATCACAAGTAGCCAGCCTATTCGTCAGACTCGCCACCAAGCGCCGCCCGGATATCGTCATACGAGAATCCTTGACGCGCTAGATACGCCATAAACTTTTGCTGATCGCCAGCGTATTTGTAGCGTTTTTTAGTGATAATTTTTCGCAGCTCCTCGTCGTCGGAGCGGATATTTTCGCTGATTAATTGCTCTATCATCTCGCGCCTAATTCCCTTTTGCGCTAGTTCCAATTTTAGCCGCCTGACACTGGTGCCTTTCTGTAAAAAACGATGTTCCAGCCAAAAGCGGGCAAACTTTTCGTCATCGAGGTATTTTTTCTCGATCAGCCGTGCCAGCACCCGCTCGGTAATTTCTGGCTTCACGCCCGGACGCTCGGTAATTTCACCAGTCTTCGACGAACGCTTTTTGGTTGGCCTAGTTTTACGCCACAAATAATCGCGCATCTCTTTAACCGAGCGCGGCCGCGTCAAGCAATATTCCATAGCCCGGGCGTATAACTTACCAAACTGACTCTCGTCCTCTAGCGCTGTCAATTCGTCGTCGGTATATTCGCGTCCAACCTTAATCCCCAGCTCGCCCACCTGAAAGACATCGAGGCTAAAGCGATACTCGCCGTCGACACTCACGTTAACGCGGTTTTTATCACGAGCCTGAAGCGAGATGTCAGTGATTTTCATGAAGCTATTATAACGCGAAGCCGCTAGGCTAACTACTGGCAGAGGCTACTCGACTACCTCGACCACCTTACCGTGCACGCCGTTGTAGCAAGCAGCGGCACGCGGCTCAGTGATGACTGGCAGTTGCCCTGGAATAGCGCTCATATTAACGTCGTCAAGCGTACCGGCCTCAACACAACCAAGCGTAATGTGCGGGCGGAACCCATCAACATCCAGCCCTGGGTGAATACCATCCAGTGCCGCGAGTAATTGCTGACGCGCCTTAATCATCCAGTCAATTTTCTGTGTGCGTAGCTCAACCCAAACGCAGTTACCAGCCTTGTCTGGCAAGAAATTAACACCATCAAGCACCAACTTATCGAGAACAGGCAGTGCCGCAGCGGCCAACTTGAGGCGTGGCATGTCCTGTTCAGTCACGTTAATCAGTGTCACGTGTGGGATAAACTCACCAAAGTCAAGGTTCATTTCCTCTGACAATTCTCGAATATATGCATTCTGCTTATCATCAAAGACGAGGCTGACTGACGCCATATGTTTTTCGACTGGATATGCGGTGTCTGCTGCGCGCATTAGTTTTCTCCTTCTTTTACTTTCTCCCGAACCTTCTGGTCAATTTCCGCCAGAACCTCAGGATTTTCTTTCAGATACAACTTAGTTTTATCACGGCCTTGACCAATGGTCTCGCCGTTATACTTGTAAAAGGCACCTGACTTTTCTATGATACCATGTGTAGCTGCCAAATCCAGAATATCACCAGTTTTACTAATGCCTTCGTTATACATAATGTCAAACTCAGCGATGCGAAATGGCGGCGCAATCTTATTCTTTACCACTTTGATCTTAGTGCGGTTACCGAGGATGTCATCGCCAACCTTGATCTGCCCGATTCGGCGAATATCCACCCGCTGCGAGGCGTAAAACTTCAGTGCATTACCACCCGTTGTGGTCTCAGGATTGCCAAACATCACGCCAATTTTCATGCGGATCTGGTTGATGAAAATCACCGTGGCTTTCGACTTGTTGATGATACCAGTCAATTTACGCAGCGCCTGGCTCATCAGCCGCGCCTGCAAACCCATGTGCGAATCACCCATATCACCGTCAATTTCCGCTTGCGGCGTCAGTGCTGCCACCGAGTCCACCACGATGAGGTCTACCGCGTTTGAACGCACCAATGTTTCGGTAATTTCCAGCGCCTGCTCGCCGTTGTCTGGCTGCGACACCAACAGATTTTCGGTGTCCACTCCCAACCGCTTGGCGTAGGCCGGGTCAAGTGCGTGCTCAGCATCGATGAACGCCGCCGTACCGCCCTGCTTTTGAATTTCGGCGATAGCGTGCAGCGTCAAGGTCGTCTTACCGCTAGACTCCGGACCGTAAATCTCAATGATGCGCCCCTTTGGATAGCCGCCACCTAACGCCAAATCGAGGCTCAGCGAACCCGATGGGATCACTTCAACATCGACTTTGTGCGCCTCGCCCAGTTTCATGATTGAACCATCACCGAACTGCTTGGTGATTTGATCCATGGCCAGGCCCAGTGCTTTTAATTTCCCGTCATCAATCTTTTTCTCTGTCGCCCGAGCCGTACCAGTCGCGGCGTCTGTTTGATGTTTGTCATCGGTTTTCGCTGTGCTAGCCATACCTCTCCCTCCGTTATCTTATGCTGTATAGTATACCATAAATCAAGCGCCTACCGCGAGCGGTGAAACTTTGCTATAATGGACAATATGAAACGACAAGCAGGCTTTACGGTGATTGAGGTGCTGGTGGCGATTATATTTCTCGGCGTGGCCACGGCGGTGGCGTTCACCCAGCTGGTGACGATCCAACGCGAGCACCAAAACGACCGGAAAAAAACCGCTATTAATGCCATGCATTACAGCCTCGAAGAAGCCTATTACAAGCAGCACGGCTTTTATCCAGAAAAGATCACTGACGAGACATTACCGACCATGGACAAGGAGCTACTCAAAGATCCGAGTGGTAAAAAGCTGGGCGACAATGGCAGCGCCTATCGCTACGAGCCGACTAATTGCCAAAGCGGTAAATGTAAATCATATTCGCTCAGGGCCATGCTTGATGGTGAGGCAGATTTCGTCAAAGACAGCCGCCATAAATAGCTAAATCATAACCAAACTAATCGTAACAGACTGGCCGGCCATTCTTGAAGGCTTCAATGGCGTTATTGAGGATGGCCACTTGGTGCTTGGGATTGGCCACGTAATGAAAAATATAAGTCGTCTCCTCACCCTCAGTACTAAGGCGAATTGTGCCATAGTTAAAGATCGTCTGGGCGATGCCGGCCTGGAAAAAGCTAGCATCCTCGATACTACCGAGGCTGACTGTTTGCTCGTGCCGAACGAAGAGGCTCTGTTGGATTTCCTGGATGACGCTTTCATTGGTCATGAAAAAATGATTCTGTAAATACACCCACAGGGTGATCGCGCCACCCAGCACCACCAAGGCAACAAGCAGCAGCGCAATACCCAGCACTGCCCCCGGATTCACCGCCGGAAACAGCGGAATATTAGCGGTGAGCGACGAGAACGAGGCAGCAAATACCAGCAGCACCACAACCAGCAGGAGGGTGATGGCTGTAGGAATGACCATGCCGATCGGGTGGCGCTTGATGTCGAGAATGACGTACTCGCCCTCGCTGAGATTGAGCTGCGGATAATCGCGAACGGACTGGTCGTGACGCGCCTTGGTCTCTGGGCTGACTGCGGGAACGGTCGGCTCAAGCGGCCGCGCAGCATGAACAACATTTGGCTCGTTGGCGTATTGGGCACGAATCTGTGGATTGAAGTTTTGCCCCTCAATCATCTCTGGCTGGATGGTGACGTGCGAGGCTGGCTGTGGCTCAATCGGTGGCGCGGTCGTCGCCGGTGGCGGTGTCGCGGCGGCCGGCGGATGGTGATACAGCGGCCGACCGTCAGAATCATACGCAACCGGCTGGGTGTAGTCAGGCTCGGGGTTAGTCTGGTTCGGATTCATTAGTTCCAGTATAGCATATCAGCCGAGAACTATGCGACGTCACGGGCATGTTTTGTCCGATTATTATGGCGTGGGTTACGCTGCGCCACCCGCCGCAGATCCTCGTGCGCATCAAACTCGTCAATGATCTTATGCCCCAGTATCCGCTCAATCACATCCTCCAGGCTGACGATACCAACCGTCTCGCGAAACTCATTCACCACGATGAATAAATGATGCCGCACTCGCAAAAACGCCGCCAGCGCATGCTGTAACGTCTGATCCTCGCGGATATAATACACCTTCTTCTCCATGACGGTTCGCGCCCGCTTACTCGTCGACGAACGGTTAATTGTCAGTAGATCCTGAATGTAGAGTATCCCTACCACATGATCAATATCGCCCTTGATGACCGGAAAGCGGCTATGCCCGGTCTTGTGCAGCGCATCCAGCACCAGCGGCCCCAACACCTCGTCCTGATTCACCGTATCAATCACGCTACGCGGCGTCATCACTTCCTTGACCGGCACCGTATCAAACGACAGCACACCGATGACCATCTTTTTCTCATCTCGACTGAGCGCCTCGCCCGCCTGCTTGACTATAGTGACGAGCTCTTCTTTTGACTCAATATCATAGCCGTCATTGGGCATTGGCGCCACCGAGCGAATCATCGCAAATAACGTCGGAAACTTCTCAATCAGTGCCAAAATTCGCCCCTCATACCGCTCGTAAAGCCGCTGAGAATATTGCTGCCATAATGAAATCCGCGCCACTGCTCCTATCTCTAGTGCGATCATCAGCGAAATAATAATACCCAGTAGCCAATGAAACAGCTCCACACCAATGACACTGAGCGTCACCAACAGCACCGCTGCGATCACTCGCTGGAGTGAAAAAATATCCCGCATCAGCGCATGCCGCTTTAACAGATGCTGCGCATCCTGATCACCACGACGTGCTCGCCGCTGCAGCTCGAACTTACTGTGTGACGAGGCCTGCGGATGGACGCCCATGACCATTACGAGCAATATCAGCACCACCACATACAGGATTCCTAGCAAAATATCGCTCATGCTGTTCATTGTATACTTTTTATGCTATAATAGCCAGAGTTAATTTGGAGGAAATATGAACGGAAAAACCTGGGCTATCTTTGCAATCGTTGTCGCGGCTGTCGTTGGCGGTATGATCTATCTGTCAACACAGAATCGCTTGAACGTTAGTGATATCTCAAATGACGCAGCTATGCGCATCATACCGGCCGAAGCACGTACTGGCGACATTAGCGAGCACACGATCGGCAACACCAATGGCAAAGTTGTGATGATCGAATACGGCGACTACCAGTGTCCAGGCTGCCGCACCGCTGCACCAGAAGCCAAGCGCGTAGCCGAGAAATACAAGGACCACGTCGCGCTAGTCTTTCGTAATTATCCGATCCCGTCGCTCCATCCAAACGCCCGAGCGGCGGCGGCGGTCGCCGAGGCAGCTGGGCTGCAGGGTAAGTTCTGGGAAATGCACGATTTGCTCTACACCAACCAGGATGCGTGGAGCCGTGCCCACACCAAAGAGCGCACCGACGTCTTTACTGGCTACGCTAAGCAGCTGGGTCTGAATATCGAGAAATTTAATGCGGACTTAGCCTCCAGTGCTGTCACAAAGAAAATTGACTTTGATGTGGCGGTCGGGCGACAGTTACAAATTGATGGTACACCAACCTTTTTCATCAATGGCGACAAGCTCAACCTCGGTGACGCTAGCTCTATCGAAAACGCCGTCAAAGACGCCCTGAAAAAAGCCGGTGTCGCAGCTGATAAAGCAAAAAGCTAGCCTCAAGCCAAAACCACTGACCGAAACAAGCCCAATGCAAAAATCACCCCGGTGCCTGTGGGGTGATTTTTTATGCCGTCCCTTTGTAGGACATGCGCACTTATTGTGCTATGTATGTTTGCCATTTGGCAGGCACCACATCCACTGCGACCTTTTTGCGTCGACTGGTCGACACAACATTGATTGCTATTGGCATGTGTTTCGTACTCCTTTGTACTAGTGCAGCCTCACGCGCTTCGACCTTTATTGCCCACTTTATGATAAGCAGCGATATGCTTCGGCGCGAGACACATCAGCCATCATAACAAAGACTGATACGAACGTCAAGCCAGGTCTACCCCTGATCTGACCCCTGATACCAGCCTCAAAACAAGCGCAACCGCTTGGCAAGGATATACACAATACCGATGAGCAGCACCGTAAACCCGGTAATCACCGGGTAGGCCCACACCTCTCCCTGAAACGGCAAGGCAATATTCATGCCGTACATACCATAAAACACATTCGGGATCGCCAGGAGAATAGTGATGGCGGTCAAGACTTTCATCCGCTGGTTGAGGACATTATTGGCAATGGTTGAATAGGCGTTCTGGATGCTGGTGATGGTCTGGCTGTTGGCGGCAACCATGACCAGTAATTGCTTGACGTGCAGCACCAGATCACCCAGCGCCTCAAGGTCGCGCACTGTGAATAGACCGCGGCGATTAAGCGCTAATTGGCCGAGCACGCTCGCTAAGCCCTCGAGGCTCGAATGAAATTCATTGAGGCTATCTTCGATGGCCACAAACTCGATGAAGTCAGCGTTTTTCACCTCGTGGCGCGACAGCCGGTGCCTGGCGGCAGCGATATTACTAGCGAGGTCATGAATCTGCTGCTCATACGCAGCCACCGCACAGGCGATAGTTGCTGCGAGGAGCGCGCCGGGCTTGTCGGTCGTGGTCGTGAGGAATGGCTCGGCGGCTTGTGGTGAGAAATTATTGGCAGGATTAATCGTTACAAACTGTGTTTTTGATACCGCAGCCAGTAGCGGCGCAGTCTTGACCGTATCATCCCGAACCAGCGGCAGCCGTACAAAAACATACTCAATACCGCCACTATATTCCATCCGCGGCAGCTCGCGCAGATCGGCGGCGTCACGGACGATATTTTCATCGAGACCAAACTGCTCGGCTAATTCATCTGGACATAGCGTGCCGCTGACATGCGCCCACACGCCACGATGAAACTGATGCGTTCGCCCCAACGAATCACCCATACATCGCCGCTCAAAGTAGCCCACCGTCATGAGAAAGATTATACCCCAGAAAACACCTCTCTGGCAATTAGCCGCGCAGTCGCTTTTCCCTGACCGGCATTACCGCAATCATCGCAACAACCATCAGCCCCGAACTGATCAGGAATACCTGATGCAGCCCATCGGTAAACGCATGGAGGATGACTTTAGTAAATTCATCCTGCTGCTGGTTGAACTGCTGTTTTGCCTGGGCCTGGGCCGGTGCTGGTAGCCGCTTAAGCCCTTGAGCTGCCGCCTTGGCGATTGTCTCTTTTTGGGCATTCAGCCGCAGCAGTACGTCAGCGTTCAGCTCACCGGACAGCATCTGCTGCGCAGCCGGTGAGCGCTGTAAACTCTGAATATACGGCAGCTGATGCGGATCACCGACATGTGCTAGGATACCAGCGGTTAATATGCCCGATAACACTGCCGCACCAATTGTCGAGCCCAGCCCACGAAATAGCTGCACACTGGAGGTCGCCGCACCGAGGTCTTTTTGCGTAAACTCATTCTGCACCGCCAAGGTCAAGATCGGCATCGCCGCGCCGAATCCAAGCCCAACAAATACCGCCACGACAGCTTCGTGCCAATATGGCGATTCTGGCTGTAGAATTGTTAGCACGGCGACACCGACCGCCGTTAGCCCAAAACCGGCCACTATCCAGCGTTTATATGCACCGGTTTTAGCAACCAGCCGACCGATAGTTATGGAGCTTGTTATGCTACCCGCCACCATCGGTAGCAGCATCAGCCCAGCCTGCGAGGCAGTGGCGCCAAACACCTGCTGATTGAACTGTGTTAGATACAAAATTGCCCCCATAAAGGCCGCGCCAAACAAGCTAGCCGCCGCCATGATCAAACGATATGTCCGATTGGCAAAGAACCGTAGTGGCAGAATCGGCTGTTTGGCTCGCCGCTCAATCACAATAAAGCCCAGCGCCGCCAGTACTGATATCGTCAGCAGCACGCCCTGAATCAGCACTAGGCTGACACCGCGCTCGATTAGTCCCTTAAAGATCATCTCTGTATTGTCTACCGCCAGCACCAGCGTCGCCAGGGCGATGGTGATCAACAGCGCACCGAGGTAATCGGGCTTGTGCGTGCGGTCGTGCTTGATCTGCGGACAGTAGCGAATGATGAGTATGGTAGCGATCACCCCGATCGGTACATTGATCAAGAACGTCCAGCGCCAATCACTGACCATGCCAAATAGCGACACACCATCTGTCAGCCAACCACCGATTAACGGCCCGGCTACTGAACTCATCCCAAAGACTGCACCAAACAGTCCTTGCCATTTACTACGTTCCTTTGGCGGAAAGAGGTCGCCGACAATGGTAAAGGCATTCGCAGTGATGATACCGCCGCCGATGCCCTGCAGCGCCCGCCACGCAATCAGCCACTCGACTGTCGGCGCCAGGCCGCTCAGTAGCGAGCCGATAGTAAAGATACTCACCCCAGCGAGCAGTAGCGGCTTGCGGCCATACATGTCGCTCAACTTACCAGCCAGCGGCACGGTCACCGTGGTGGTCAACATATAAGCGGTAACGATAAAGCCAAGCGATGAAAAGCTATTAAATTCCTTGACAATCGCCGCCAGCGCCGTCGAGACAATCGTTTGATCCAGCGCCACCAAAAACAGTGCGCTCATCACCGCACTCATGACGATTAATTTATTTCTGATTGATAATTCGTGTAGCATTGTTACCTTTCACGTTATTCAAGTATCAGTAGCCCATAAATGTAAGAATTCTCCAACTACTCAGTACGGTCTACCCTGCACCCAAGTGTAATATTTTACGCCGGATGGGCAGTGGGTGTCAAGCCGAGCTGCCGCAAGTGACATCGCGCCGTGAAGCCCATCACCCAAACCACCCCGATACCTGCAATGCAAAATAGCCGCAATGACATTCTACGGCAGCAGCCTTATAGCGTCGTATCCTTTTTATAATTTTTCTTAGCCTCTAGCAAGCGGCGATTTTGTTCAACTTTATCTTTGATCTCAAAAATTTCAACTGGATACTTTTCATCTAGTTTAGCAATTTTGCAGCAACTGCTTCGGAAATATTGATATCAAATCGGTCGGCAAATTGAATCGCATAGATAATGATGTCAGCCAGCTCGCTTGCCATATCTTCTTTTGTGCCAATATGCGTGTCGTTCCATTGAAAATATTCAAGCAACTCATTGACCTCCAACGATAACGAAATTGCTAAACCACGTGAATCCTTCGTCTTATCCCACTGACGAGCACAGACGTGACTCATTACTAACTTTTGTACTTCTTCAAATGTCATGCTGTCTCCTTTATCTATTGTCACGTCTATGGTACTACTGATAGCTCAGTCCCAACCCGGCCTCGCCAAAACTCTTACTTCATCAGCCGTAGTCGCTCAACCAGCCAGTCTCTTGGCAGGATTGATAAAAACCAGCCAGCGCGCGGCCCGGAATCTTTGCCAATGAGCACGCGGTAGATGGTGGTGAAGAGCTCCCGCGGCGGCAGCAAACCGCTTTCCTTGTAGGCGTAAATTGCTTGATGAAACCAATTACCATCAGCCTCAGCCGGCACCCCGGCGATATCGTCAGCTAATCGCCGCAGGTATTCTTTTTGTTCTGGCGAAAACTCATCGGGATGTATCTCATCCGCTAGGCGAAACTTCAATGACTCGGGCGCCCACTTTTCCAGCCACCGACTGACATAGCCTAGTTCCGTGATGATCACCGCCTCTTCCTCATCGACGATGCGGGCATATTCCGGACTGCGCCGCAAAATTTCCACCGTTTTTGCCGTGTCGCACAACGCCGCTTGGTATGAAATAACTAGATGCGAGAATGGAATTGAGCTGACCGCTGGATGACTCAGCCCGTCAGTGCACAAGAATAATAGCCGTTCATCGAGCTCATTTTGCGGATGCTGCTTCATCGCCGCGAAGTCGTCAACCAGCCGCACCAGGCTATCGGTCTCATCAAAATACAGACGCTTGGCCGGCGAATACCGGAGCATGAAATAGCGCACCACCTCAGGTGGCAACATATCGACGACATCATGCGCGTTCACGCCGGTGCCTTTGCTGGCGCTCATCTTTTTGGTATCACCGGTGCGATTGATAAAATCATACGGCACCGGTACTGGCGCCTCAATGTCATAAACCTCGCGAGCAATCCGCTTGCCGGTATCATACGAGCCGCCCTTCGTGGCGTGATCACGACCAAACGGCTCAACATCAACCCCGAGCAACCACCACCGCCCCGGCCAGTCCAGTCGCCAGTCCAGCTTTACCTGCCCGTCATCGTACCGAACTGTGTGCTCCGAGCCGTCTTGGCTACGATAGGTAATCGTTTTAGCATCGCTATCCATGCTGATGAACCGGCGGTTTTTCAGCCGACCATGCTCCATGATTTGGATTGGCGACCACTGATCATCCAGCTGCCGACCTGACACTTCCTGGATGGCCGATTTAGCTTTGTCAATGCGGCTCAGCGAGCGCTCAATGGCCGGCACAAAAAACCCGCTCCGATATTTATCGCTAGCATAGACCACGTCCATGGTGACGCCAATTTTATCAGCGCTCTCTAAAAATGGCTTCAGGCAAAAATCTCCCCACGAATCATACCGATCATCTGGTGATGGCACCGTGCAGAGCGGCATGCCGAGGTACTGCTCGTAACTGGCCGGCAGATTAACCGGCACTTTACGAAAGGCGTCCAGGTTATCCGAAACGTGAACGTGGCGCGCCCGGATGCCTGCCCGCTTCAGTGCCCGCACTACGGCATCAGCGATAACAATTTCACGCAAATGCCCCACATGATACACGCCCGACGGCGATGCACCCGAGGAAACGAGTACTTCTTTATCTACACTTCGAAACTGATCTACGATATCATCAAGCCACTTCATATGTGTTATTATACACCATGAAAATATTACTCTGCGCATTAGCCCAACCATTCGCCTTATGAATATTCAAAAAGCAATTATCTTATTCGAGAAGATCCGCGACTTGCCATACGGAACAAGTGGTAATAGTGGGATGTGGTCCTGCTACCAAAAATGCGTGTATTTACAGCGAGAATTACAAAAAGTTGACATAGCAAGCCAGTTGTTGATTGGCGTATTTAATTGGCAGGATTTACCAATACCTGATCGTATTCTTAAACTACGTCAATGTCGAAACGAGCGACACATTATGCTTCGTGTATTTATTGATGGATCAGTCTGTAATATTGATCCATCAATTGATAACAAACTCGTATCAATTTTACCAATAGCTCAATGGGATGGAATTTCGAGTACGATAGCTATGGCACCGCTCAAGCGTCTGCGAATCTACCAACCGCATTCCCTACATGAGCGTATTTCGTCGCGATTGCGACATCAATTCTTTGGTTGTAATCCTGAGAAGTTTTACACCGAACTCGATGCGTGGCTAGCAGCACATAGAATTAAGTCTGGATTAACAGGACAAGAGCAGGAGCGGTAGCTATCCTACCATCCACCCTCAAACTACCTAACTCGATTATTCCCACCGAAATAGCTTGATCGCCGCAATGTAAACAACGAGAATCCACGCAGTCACAGCACCAAGTTGCGGTAGGACCTCGATCAAACTGGCGTGCTCAGTCATGATCAAGCGAAATCCTTCTGTAATCGGGGTCATCGGGATGAACTGAGAAGCACCGCGTAACCATTCTGGGAACATGTAGAGCGGGAAAAATGCACCAGACAAGAACATCATCGGGAAGGACACGAGGTTGGTTAACGGTGCCGACTGGTTTTCATTCTTTGCCCAGCCACCAATTAATAGACCTAGGCCCACCATCATAAAGGCCGCCAGCACCGCCATGAGAACGAAGAGCCCCCAATCGCCACGCATATTAAATTGGAATACGAATGTACCGACAATCACCATCATGACGAGGCTCAACAGCGAGATGATGACATAATGAATCGCCATCGAGATAATCAGCTGACCCGAGGTAAATGGTGCCGCCCGTAGCCGACGGTACGAGCCGCGCTGCTTTTCAGCCGGCATTTGATTAGCCAGGCCAAAGATACCCATGCTCATCAAGCTAAAGGCAAGCAGTCCCGTAAAGGTATAGTCAAACGATTTTAGCTGCTCATCGCCAACTGCTTTACCGGCGGCTTTAATTGGTGCTTCCGGCTGGCCCAGGTGCTTATTGATCTCATCAGCAACCTGACCCATCACTGCCGTCAGCGCACTACCAGTCTGCTCCGATCCCTTGCCGTACAGCACATTGATCGTACCGGCTGGCTTGGCATTATTGCCCTCTCCCTTTACTTCGCCAAAACTACTCGGTAGTTCAATGATGCCGTTCAGCTCCGAGCGCTTGAGCTTCTCACGGGCATCGTCCATATCCTTGACATCTTTGATCTTGAGAACCGAATCTTTAGCGTTTCCCTTGGCGCTATCGACAAAATTTTTCGCAAATTCTGTTTGTGAATTATTGATAATCGCCACATTAAAGCTGGTTGATTGATCCTTAAAGATTGAGCCAAATATAAACAAGAATAGCAACGGAAACAAGAAAGTAAAGAACAGCGACATTTTATCGCGGATGAAGCGTTTTTGTTGGGCGCGCACTTGCCCGAATACACCAGTCCAATATTTTTTCATACTAATCCCGAATCGCCTTTCCTGTTAAGTCAATAAATACGTCCTCCAAATTGGCCTGCTCGACAACTTGCTTTTTCTTGAAACCGCGCGCCAGTAGTTGCTGGATCAGATTATGCGGCGTATCAATGGTGATGATTTTACCGTTGTCCATAATCGCCAAGCGGTCGCACAGCAGCTCTGCCTCGTCCATGTAATGCGTCGTCAGCACGATAGTAATACCTTCATCGCGGATCTCTTTGATCAAGTCCCACAGATTACGGCGCGCTTGCGGATCCAGCCCAGTGGTCGGCTCGTCGAGGAATAATACCGTCGGATTATTAACCAACGTCGACGCGATAGCGAAGCGTTGCTTTTGCCCGCCTGAGAGCTGCTCGACGTAGCTTTTGGCTTTGTCGGTCAATTGCACCTTAGCCAGCAGCGCGTCAGCGTCAACCGTTTGTCCGTACAGACTAGCAAACATTTTCAGCTGTTCGCGCAAGGTCAGCTTGTCGTAAAACATTGTCGATTGCAGCTGAATACCAATGATGTTTTTAATATGCTTCGGCTGCTTGGCAACATTAATCCCGTCGATGGTCGCCGTGCCGCCATCAATCGTCCTCAGTGCCTCGAGCATTTCTAGCGTCGTCGTCTTACCAGCGCCATTCGGGCCGAGGATGCCGAAGATCTCGCCTTTCTTGACCTCAAACGACACGCTGTCGACGACATTCTTGCCATCGTACGTCTTGACGAGTTGGTCAACTGTTATGATTGGTTCGGGTTGAGCCATACAAACTCCTTTCCGCGCTCTGTTTCAGCACTGCATACCTTAGTGATAGAACGACTCCCTGCCAGCCTATCTTTAGTTAGTTATTATAGCACTCTGCGTGGGGTATGCAACCCGAGAGGGCTAGCCAAACCGACACGATACCGTTATACTAACCACATGCCAAAGAAGCCCCACCTCTCTATCACGCGGCCACGCAGTCGCCTCAAGAAACGATATGTGTTCGCGTTAGTGCTAGTGCCGCTGACGGCTGTTTGTATCAGTCTCGGTGCGCTGTATTGGCCAAAAATTACTCATAAACTTCATTCGCTAGCAGCCGCTGGCAGCATTGATTCATCGCGCGGCGAGGTGACGTTCCCGCAGCTTGATACCACAAATTTACATCCGACCCGGCAAAAAATTATCAGCCTCGCCAAAACCGAGTTCGAAGCACAATCCGCCGGCACCAAGTTCAGCCAAGGCGTCCGTGAAGCCTGGTGCGCCGATTTTGTGAGCTGGATCATGCAGCAGGCGGGCGCGCCATTAAAGAATCCGCACACTGGCGGCTGGCGCATTCCGGGAACGTTTACCTTGCGTGAATATTACGAGGCGAATGGTCGCTTCAAGCCTGCTAATTCCGGCTATCAACCGCGTCCCGGCGACGTGGCAATTTATCGTGGCTCACCGGTGTTTGGTAATCACACTAACATCGTCTTGAAACATGACGACGGCGTTTTGACCACCGTTGGTGGCAATGAGGCGAACCGCATCCGCGTGTTCGTCAACCGCGATAAGCGCTACGACGGACTACTGGGATATGGCGTACTGGCAGAATAAGCCTAGCCCGTCTGATGCGGGATCGCCGCTGCCTAACCGAGTCGCCGCATTACGCCGCGTGACTTGCCGCTAGCAGAAACGCCACCAATGCATCGGGCTGCTGCTCAGCCAGCCACGTCACGGCATCAACGATAGCATCCTTGTTTGTGCCGCCATTTTTGAGCTCCTCGAGAAGGCGCTTGACCGTCCGCTGCGTCTGGCCATCATACCGATCGAGGCGCATCGCCTGAGTGACTTGCTTGACCTGCTCGTCGCTAAGAGCAACATACGGTGAAACTACTTCGTGAGCATGCTTGGGACTGCGCTTGGCGGCTTCGGCTTTGCGTTGGAGGTTTTCCAGGCCTTCAATGGTTGCCCGCATCAAGGCCTCGGCTTCGTCCATGCCGCGCTGATAGGCTTGGGCGAATTCCTCAGAATTATCCCCGCCCTCGGAAACAATTGCCGGCAAAAACTCGATCCGCATTACTCGGTGCATATAGGCCTCGCCCATTTCCTCGCCAGTCGCCATCACCTCGCTCCACCAGGCAACGAACCGCGAATTCTCAGGATCATGTAGCTCACGCATAGCCGGTAGCTGCGCTAATTTATCCTTAAAAAAGTGAATCAGTTTCTTGATATCCATGTCACTTTATTATACCCGAAAATAACGGCAAGCACAAGCGCCATCCCGCCGAGGATCTCAGCGCTGCTTCAAGAAATAATAGCCGATCGCCAGTGCCGCTAGCGCACTACCGCCGATCACCACCCAGAAGGTCACCGGGCTCTCTGCGGCCGGCAAGGGCACATTCATGCCATACAGCCCAGCCATCATTGTCGGAATGGTCAATGCCACCGTGATCACCGTCAGCAATCGAATCGTCTCATTCAGCCGGGTGTCCATCACCGCCCGGTAGCTATCACGCACATTGGTGATGGTTCGCAGCAGCGATTTACACCGGCTAATCACCTGCTCGAGGTCGATGGAAATATCTTCGACATCATCCTTGTCGTCATCCCTCAGCCGTAAGCTGCGATTGGCGATCAACTGCTCAATTGCCCAGTTCATCGGCAGCAAGGCATCCAGATAATCATTTAACTTGCGCTCATACTCAGTCAGGGTAACGATATCACGCGCCCGCAAGGTGTGAATATCGTCAGTCGCCGCCCGCATCTGACGATTGATGGTCGCCACCCGCCGCTGGTACTGACTCGACACCGCCTCGATCATCGCCACCACCAGTTCAATCCGCCGCGATGTCCGCACCCGTGTCTTGTCGATAAACGGCTGCCACAGCCGGCCCAGACTATCGCGCGACAATGTCACCACATACTCTTTGTGAATGCCGAACAAAATTGGTGTGGTAAAATCATTAAAATCATCATCGGTATCCGGTAGCCGGGCGATCAAGTACGTCCACTCGTCATCAAACTCGATACGTGGCACCTCATGCGGATCAAGCGCGTCACTAATCATGTCCTCGTCCATCCCCAGCGTCAGCAGCTCGGACACCTCCTCTTCGGTTGGCCGCTCGCAGCGCAGCCAACTGCCGCTACGCAATGTCTGAATCGGTGCGATCGCCTCGCCTGTTGAATGCAGGTATTCTATCATGTTCTCAGTATAGCTCATTTGAAATATTTTGGTACCGGTTAGATGACAATAAGCTTGCGGGAACTGTCATCAAAAACCACCAGCCGAGCTATCCGACTGGTGGTTTTGAGCCTTTATGTATATGAGCGCTAACTCTTGATGCGCGTACCAGCGGCACCATTGATGGCATCAGCAGTTTTTTCCAGCGAGGTGATAATCGCTGTGCGCCCCGAAGCGCCGGCCACAAAACTCAGTGCCGCTTGGGTTTTCGGTAGCATTGAACCAGCCGCAAACTGCCCAGCATCAATGTGCTGCTGCAGCTCCTCGACTGATACTTCACCAAGCGCCTGCTCCGTTGGCTGACCAAAATTGACCTTGGCCGCATCAACCGAGGTTAGGATCAATAGTGTGTCCGCTCCGAGTGTGTCCGCCAGCTTGGCAGCCCCAAAATCTTTATCAATCACTGCAGCCACGCCGCTCAATTGGCCCGATGCATCACGCAGCACCGGGATGCCGCCGCCACCAGTCGAGACCACCAACACGCCGGCATCAACCAACGCCTTGATAACGGGAGCCTCGACAATTTCCTGAGGCTTCGGTGACGGCACAACGCGCCGCCAGCCACGGCCCGAGTCCTCGCGCACGGTATAGCCACGCTCGGCCTGCACTTTTTTGGCTTCTTCTTCTGAGTAGAATGGCCCGATCGGCTTGGTCGGATTTTGAAATGCTGGATCAGCCTGATCAACCACCGTCTGGGTAACGATGCTCACTGCATACTTGTCATGTACACCGCGAGTCGCCAGCGCATCGTGGATCGCCTGCTGCAGCCAAAAACCAATGAGGCCCTGGCTCATCGCACCAGAATCCTCCAGCGGTAAGCTCGGCACCGCCTCGGTGTTAATCGCTTCCTCGTGTAGGACGATGTTGCCGACCTGCGGGCCATTGCCGTGAACAATGGCTACGCGGTGGCCAGCTTGAATCAGCGGCAGGAGCTGGGCGATTGTCTCGTCAGCCACTCGCTGCTGTGCTTGGGACGAGGCCTCGCCCTGCTTTTGCAGGGCGTTACCTCCCAGCGCGACGACAATGGTTCGCTGCTGATTCATTAGGCGATGGCTCCGTATACCATGATAGCTACGAGGCTAATGATCGCAAAGACCACCATGATTGGCATTGAGCGCTTCAACCATGCACGGTACGACACGCCGGCTAGGGCCAGACCGCCCATCAACGAAGCAATGGTTGGCGCCATCATATTCAACAGACCCGATGCTGTTGCAAATGCGACAACGATGATCTCCTTGCTGGAGCCGACTAGGTCAGCCACCGGCGCGATAACTGGCATAGTCGCTGCCGCTAGACCTGATGACGACGGAATGATAAAGCTCATCGGCAAGTAGAAGATGTAGGCGAGAACACCGACGAAACTACCCGCGCCCTTCAGTGCAGATTCACCCCAGCTAATGATCGTGTCTTGGATGGCACCATTCTGCATCACCACGCCAACACCAGCTGCTACTGCGATGATCAGTGCCACACTCAGTAGGTCAGCTGTACCTTTCAGGAAGGTGTCAACAACGAAGACTTCCTCTTTCTTGAATTGGCGATAATAGATCGCTGCGATGACTAAGGTTGACAACAGGAACAGGGTCGAGATTTCGTTGAAGTACCACTCACCAAATGGCAAGACATGATCAAGACCCAAGATAGCACCAACGACCGGTAGCTCTGCAAACCATTTATGGATATCGGCGAACAGCGTGATCCCCCAGTTGCCCCACGGGATCAGCGAGATGATCATCAATAGGAAGGTGACGCCAAAGACCGCCATCACTGCTTTACGCGGACCGGTAAACTCTGGCACGTTGCTCATATCAAGTGCGGTGGTGGCTGGCTTATACCGAACATCGTCTTTATACTTACCAGCTTTTACCTTTGAGGCATATCGCATAGTGAACACGATAGCCGCGACCAAACAGAGCAGCAAAATTATTGATTGGAGGCCCAACACATTACCGAGCGGCACGTCAGCCGACTTGGCAGCAATACCAGTCGAAAATGGATTCAAGGTCGAGCCAAGCACACCAACACCACCACCGAGCACGATCACCATCACCGCGGTCATAGCGTTGTAGCCAGCCGCCATCATGATCGGCACCACCAGCGCATAAAAGGCCACCGCCTCTTCCTGCATACCGTAGGTGGTACCACCGATAGCGAAGAACGTCATGAGAATTGGGATAAGCCATTTCTCCTTGCCCTTCATCTTGCGCAGCATGGCACCGAGCGTCGCATCCAGCGCACCAGTTTTCATCGTCACCCCGAGGAAGCCACCAAGGATCAACACAAAGACGATGACGTCGAGCTTCTCACTCATGCCCTTGATCGGCGCAAGTGCTGCATCCCACAAACCCTGGCGGGAGTCGGTGGTTGTCTCGGTGCCGTCATCGGCTTTTTTAGTAGTGACTTTATCGGTCTGTTTATACGTACCAGCGATGCGCACTGTCTTTTCCGCATCATTTGGATCTGGTTTTGTGTTGTACACACCAGACGGGATAATCCACGTCAGGACTGCCATCAAGGCAATCACCACAAACAGCACGGTAAAGGCTGAGGGCGAGCGCAGCTTTTTCTTAATTTTTTTCATTTTTTCTACCATGTCCGGAGCCTCCTTTACTCCTGTATTACGACATCTACAGCGTCAAAGCGATAACCGCCTTGATGGTATGCATACGATTTTCCGCCTGGTCAAAGACAATCGAATTTGGTGAGCGGAAGACATCATCCGTCACCTCCATTGACTCCAGTCCGAAGTCGTCCCTGATGTGCTGACCGGTCGTGGTCAATGCATCATGAAAGGCCGGCAGGCAGTGCATGAACTTGACCTCAGGATTGCCGGTGAGGTTCAGCATGTCGCGATTAACCTGGAAGTGACGCAGCTGATTGATGCGCTCAGCGAACTTATCCTCTTCGCCCATCGACACCCAAACGTCGGTGTAAATGACATCGGCGCCGCGCAAGGCTTCCTCAAAATTATCAGTGATAGTAATCCGCCCGTGGTTCTGGTGCGCCAGCTCATGCGCGTGATGGACGAGTCCCTCCTCAGGGAACAACTCACGCGGCGCCAAAATCCGAAAGTCCAGCCCCATGATGGCCGAGCCGAGCAGCAAACTATTAGCCATGTTGTTGCGGCCGTCGCCGACAAACACCAGCTTGACGCCGTGCAGCCGACCGAGGTGCTCCTCGATAGTCATAAAGTCAGCTAGAATCTGCGTTGGATGGAACTTATCAGTCAATCCGTTCCACACCGGCACGCCGGCGTGCTTCGCCAAATCTTCTACTGTTTTGTGTGCAAAACCGCGAAACTCAATACCATCAAACATCCGGCCCAGCACCTTGGCAGTGTCCTCGACCGTCTCTTTCTTGCCAAGCTGAATATCGTCCTTACCGAGATACTCCGGCGCGATACCGAGGTCGTTGGCTGCCACCGTAAAGGCGCAGCGCGTCCTGGTCGAGGTCTTCTCAAACAATAACGCAATATTCTTGCCCTCATGAATCCGATGCGGCGTACCAGCGTACTTCATCCGCTTATACTCATTCGCCGTCGTTAATAGCAGTCTGATGTCGCTGGCCGTAAAATCACCCAGCGTCAGGAATGATCGCCCCTTCAAACTTTGTGCCATTTATACATCCTCCCGTACCAGCGGCATGCTCATACAGCGCGGACCACCACGGCCGCGGCCAAGCTCAGCGCCACTGACTTCGATAACTTCAACGCCATGCTCGCGTAGTTTTTGGTTGGTAACATAGTTGCGGTCATAGGTTACCACCACGCCCGGCGCAATCGCCAAGGTGTTCGAGCCGTCATTCCACTGCTCGCGGGCTGCTGCGATCGGATCGCCACCGCCGCACTCGATCAGGGTAACGCTCGGCAGACCCAAGGCCACTCGCAAGACATGCTCGAGATCCGTCTCATGCGTAATACGTGGGAACGGTTGGCCCTCAACCTTTTCCAATACGAAACAATTCATCTTACCGCCGCGATCGCGGATTTCCGGATGAATGGTAAACTTGTCCCGATCGATCATGGTAAACACCGTATCCAGGTGCATAAAGGCATGCGACTTCGGAATCTCCATAGCAACGACCTTCTTAAAGCCAGAGCCAGCAAACAGTTTCGTCGCCATCTTTTCAATTGCCTCAGCCGTGGTGCGCTCCGACACGCCGATGGCCATCACTTCACTGCTCAACACTAGCTCATCACCACCTTCAATTGAGAATTTTTCATGGCGATCATACCACACCGGCACATTCTTACCAGCAAACCGTGGATGATGATCAATGATATAACGCATGAACAGCGACTCACGACGACGCGCTGGCCAGTGCATCTTATTAATCGTCAGACCGTGACCGATGGTTGCAGCCGGGTCGCGAGTAAAGTACAGATTCGGCATCGGATCGAGATAGAATGGATAGTGGTTTTTCTCGATCATATTGTGCAGCTGCTGGTGCTGATCTGGTGGCAGCGTAATCTCGTCCTTGCGCACACCAGCCATAATTTTACGCACCATCGCGTTCGTTGGCAGGTCCAGCAGGAACTGGCGCAGCACCCTGGTGACGCGGCGTGACCCTTGTTTGGAATTTGCCAACATTTCATCAACAAACTGCTCGCGTAATTGATCAGTAAATAGCGCCTCGGTCACCAGCTGATCAAGATACAACACCTCGACACCGTGATCACGCAACACCTGAGCAAACGCATCATGCTCCTTTTGGGCGACCTGCAAATACGGAATGTCGTCAAACAGCAGATCGGTCAAGTAGTCTGGTGTTAAGTTTTCTAATTCTTCGCCCGGACGATGCAATAGCACCGCCTTGAGTCGGCCAATTTCTGATGTAATATGTAATGGATCCATACCCCCATCCCCTTTTTGTTTATGGTTATACTAACAATATAGCATATACGCCCGAGAACACAAGTGTCGCTTAGCGAGCCGCGTGAATTACCGCCTACGAGGCCAAACTGCATCAATAATCGTATACGGCAAACGCCGGTATCGCCACCAGCTAACTAATGTCACCCCAAGCCAGCCAATGACAACAGGCATGCCGGCCCTAGGCCCCAGCATAATGCCATACATGAACAAGCCAATATACCCCAATCGCAGCAGATACATTGTCAATCGATGAGGCCAAGAACGTTCACGATCATCCAATGATATTCCCGTCATCCAGCCGCCAATCGTTTGCCCACCCATCATGAGCGGCATGATCAGCTGGACTACTAACTCACCACCAGCGAGAATACCATATGACAGTCCCGCAACAGTATTTCCCGCTAAACCCGGCATCGTGATATACAATATAATACCGATACACGTCCTCACTACAAGCACCACAACCACATCAAGTATAAACGCCACTAATCGCCGCACTAGGCCCGGCTGTGTTGTCACGGTCTCGCCATGCTTTACATTGCGCAGATCTGGCAGCAACCGACCACACCAATAGCCGACCAAAGCACCTCCGGTATTGAGCAACAAGTCATCAACATCAAACAGCCTATAACTACATGGATACAAGCCAAACGCACCCGTTAGCTGGGTCACTTCAATCGTTAGTGATAGAACGAGCCCTAATAGTACAACCATGTACCAGCGTACAGGGTACATCACTCGTAAAAACATACCGAACGGCATAAAAAAGACTATATTCATCACTACCTGTAGAACAGCCCGCAACCCCTCAGTCTGTATGTCCATAATTGATGCGAGCGGATGTAGTTGTGGTGAGACTGCATGATGCGCACAGAACCATGCTGGATTATCCGGCATCGGATAGAGCGTAAACGCCACGAGTCCCAGTGCATACAATACAACCAGATACACCATGACCATCCTGCCGACTACTAGCCGTCGTAATCGCATATACTGTACAACGAGCAGTGGAAATGTCAAGAGCAGTGCAGCAAATGGCCAGAATGATATCGCCAGCTGAAATGACGAGGAGAATGTAGTAAAAAACGCTGTCATGCTCTTACTATTATGCAGGAAAAATTAGCTATCGTCAAATATGCCTCATTCTCGAATGATCGCCAAGGATGCCTCGACTATCAGCCGAGCCGGATGACACTCCAGCCATGCATCGACCGCCCGTGCAGCACCTGGCAAGGCTTCATTGGCATAGTCATCAACGACGATGGTCGCTCTTTTTTGAAATTTGCCGTCGCACAGGCGGAATGAATCGGTAATTGACTCATAGAAATCGCCGTCAAAAAATGCAAAACTGATACTTTCCGGCACGTCCTCAGGAGTGAAATCAGCAAACCAGCCCTTGTGAATAGTTGGTATTTTCAAGCCAGCCTTTTTGAAATTCTGAATGAAGGTTTTGCGCGGCGCGAGCAGCTCGCCGGCTTTGAACTGCTCACCCGCAGCGCTGGCGTCGGCTTGGGTTTTTTCTGGCAAGCCCATAAACGAATCATAAACATGAAATTCACCAGCAAAATCATAGGCATCCAGTAGTCGACGAATAAACAAACTCGTCGTGCCGGCATAACAGCCAAACTCCACGATATTGCCCGCCATGCCGCTTCGCAGCACCTTTTCTAGTTCTCGCAGCAAGACGCCGAGTTCTTTGGCGTCAACTTGGTCGGAGATGATGGGATATTTGGCAAGGAGTTGGTCGGTGATATTCATACAATTTAAATTATAGACAGTTCACTAAATATCAACAAATGGTTGATGGCGTATAGCTACATATTTTAAGATTCTATAGGTTACAATATAAATTAGTAGTTAATGAATAATCACGACATTATCAAAACATTTTCGCCAAAACAACTGGATATAAGACGGTTAAGTTTATTACAATCCGCCTTACGAAAATCGAGTATAATTGTATATGGCGAAATTCACGGCATCAAAGAAAATGCTGATATCGTCTATAACTTGGTTAAAAAACTTGACATACAACGATTGGCTATTGAGGCCAGCCCTACCGTGCTTGACTTCATCAATTCAGTAAAGGCCAATTCTTATGATTTTTCCTTAGTTGATGAAGACCTTTTTGATTCGAGCATTCTATCTCTTGAAATGATAAAAGCAATAGCAATTCTTCTGCGGCAAAATCAACTTAAAGCGCTTGTTTTTATTGATACATTTTTTGACATTTTAGATGAGGACGCCATCATACCACCAAGCCCGCAAGAACGAGAAGAGCAGCTAGCTAAAAATATCCTCGGAATTGACGGCTCTCTACCAACATTATGTATTATGGGACAATGGCATACGCAGCCCAAAGTTGTTACAGATGGCGAAACACGGCATGAATCAGCGTTATATCGCTTGAGAAAAACAAAACCAAATGTACCGTTTATTCACAATATCTATCGACAAGGAGAACTATTTAATGATGGAAAAATAATTGAATTACCAGACAACCCAGCAGTGTCGTCTTGTTACGGGATTGTCCAGAAAACCGATATTGATTTTGACCTTTACGTACCCAAAGCGACAAAAATATCACTATGCTAAAATCATAGTATGAAAATCGCTAGCCCTGCGTTCGCTGAAAACGCTAAGATACCAAAAGTCTACTCCAAGCTCGGCGGCAATCAACGCCCACCGCTCGAGATCAGCGACGTGCCGTCAGATACCAAAAGTCTGGCAATCATCTGCCACGACCCTGAAGCGCCTGGGCGAGATGGATTTTACCATTGGAAGGTTTGGAATTTGCCAGCCAAAACCACTGAAATAGCTGGCGAATTACTGCCCGCGGGCGCCGTCGAAGGGATGACCAGTTGGGGTCAACCTGGCTGGAACGGACCGCAACCACCGTTTGGCACGCACCGCTATCAATTTTACGTGTACGCGCTGAACACGACACTAGATCCGCCAGACAGCACCAAGCCCAAAGAACTCATCGCCGCCATCACGCCGCACATCATTAGCCAAGCTGTATTGACTGGAAGGTTTGGCGTGTTTGATATTTTTCGGCAGGAATTGTGAATCAATTGCCTTAAGATTAATACTGTCTCACTCAAAATATATCTCTATAACATGGTCAATTCATCATCTATATCTTGTGTATACTCACCAGGAAAATAATTAAGCCACTTCTTTTGAGATTCCTTTGTAAACTTACCCCAGTGCGGCTTTATTAATTCCCACAGTCTACCACCAACAATAGTTGGACTGTATCGATGAGCATTATATACCTGATCATTTGAGGTTGCTGACTTAAACAACATTTTAACTTGGTTTTCTGATAGGTTACCCATTTTATAAAGCTCATCAATCAAAGCTCTTGCATTATCAAAACTACCAGCTGAACCTATCTGCTCAACAATGCCGTCTTTTACGGCCTCGTCAATAAGTTTGATATCAGGGAAATGCCCATCAAGAAAATTATTTAATGACTTGTATAAGTAAGCTGTACCAAGTTTCTTAGATGACCACTCTTTTTCTAGAAATGTACTTAATTTATTATCATCAAGTGCAGAACTAAAGTCACCATCTCTAGATATAATATGAATATTTGTAAAAAAATCATCTTTTACATCTACTGATTCTAGAAGTATTTCCCAGTTTATCGCATCACCTAATGATCCATTTTTTCCAGGAGGATTACCCACATCCATTCGCATCTTTGCTTTATTAAAAATATCTTCAGATATGGCAATTGGTGATCTCAAAATATTTTTGACTATAGTATCGACTTTCAGTTTTCCGTCGAAAGCTTCTTCTAATATATCCTGTCTTATTTTGTTTATCTTTTCTGCTAATTTTCGCGACTCATTGACAACTGTATCATAGTCAGTGTGTCCACAGAATGCTTTTGGAAACCTTGGTGAATCATATTTAAACGAGCCTATATGCTCCTTAATTACCTTATCTCGATTTCTATAAAACTCGTCAACCTGCTGTTGAGTAACGTATAGTTTTATTTTGCGAGCTTTTATAATTAAATCCTCTAATTTTCCTAGTGTATCTAGATCGGCATTGCTAAATCGATAAAAATCCAGCAGTATATTAGTGTCGATAAACAGATTTATCGGAGTTTTTGTATTTTCTTTTGTCATCAAATTATACTCTTAATCTTTCTGTTTTTTATTATACTGGTTATCACAAAAAGTAAAAGCCAAAGACAAAAATATTACTCAGCAAACTGACTATTATAAAGCTCGGCGTAAAAGCCATTTTTCTTCAGCAGTTCGTCGTGCTTGCCTTGCTCGATGATGTTGCCGTCGCGGACGACCAAGATTAGGTCAGCGTCGCGGATAGTGCTCAGGCGGTGAGCGATGACAAAACTAGTTTTACCCTGCATCAATTTGTCCATAGCTTTTTGGATGAGCACTTCGGTGCGGGTGTCAACCGAGCTAGTAGCTTCGTCCAAAATCAGCATCGGCGTGCGCGCCAGCATTGCCCGGGCGATCGTCAGCAGCTGCTTCTCGCCCTGTGAAATGTTCGTGGCTTCCTCGCCCAGCACCATGTCGTAGCCGCCCGGTAGCGACCGCACAAAATGGTCAACGTGCGCTTCTTTGGCGGTGGCGACCATCTCTTCTTCGCTAGCTGTTGGATTGCCATAGAGCAAATTCTGGCGAATCGTGCCGTTAAACAGCCAAGTGTCCTGCAGCACCATGCCAAACAGTTGCCGCACATCGCTGCGCTTCATGTCAGCGATATTGACACCGTCAATTTTGATCGCACCGCTGTTAATTTCATAAAATCGCATCAGCAAATTGACCAAGGTTGTTTTACCCGCGCCCGTCGGACCGACGATCGCCACACGCTGGCCTGGTTTGATATGCGCTGACAAGCCTTTGATGATGGTTTGATCAGGCTTGTAGCCAAAGACCACGTTGTCAAATTCAACCTCGCCCTTGACGTTTGCCAATTTCACCAAACCCCCACCCTCCGCCTGTTCTTCTGGCTCGTCCAAAAACTCAAACACCCGCTCGGCGGCAGCGGCGGTCGATTGCAGCACATTGGCGATGTTAGCAACTTGCACCAGCGGCTGATTGAATTGGTCGATATACTGGATGAACGCCTGAATGTCACCAATTTTCAGCCGGCCATTTATCGCCAGCCAACCACCCAAAATCGCCATGACGACGTAACCGATATTGCCGATGAAATTCATGATTGGATAAATCAGCCCCGACAAAAATTGAGCTTTCCAGGCGCTTTCCTGTAACTGATCGTTCACCCGCGAAAACTTAGCCAGCGACTTTTTCTGGCCATTGAACACACGCATCACTTGATGGCCGCCGTACATTTCCTCGATATGGCCGTTCAGTTCACCCAGCTGCGTTTGCTGGCGGAGGAATTGTTTTTGCGAGCTTTTGGCGATCAGCGTCACTGCGCCGCCAGCCAGCGGCAATACCAATAGCGCCACCAGCGACATTTGCCAGCTGATGGAAAACATCATCACCAAAATCCCCAGCACCATCACCGTCGAGGAGACGATTTGCGACAGGCTTTGATTGAGCGTCTGACTGATGGTATCGACGTCGTTGGTAACGCGGCTCAGCACCTCGCCGTAGGTTTGCTTGTCAAAATAGCTCAGCGGCAGACGGTTGATTTTCTCGGACAATTGCCGGCGCATTCTGAAAGTAACCGTTTGCGTCACCTGGGTCATCAGCCAGGTTTGAATGTAGCGGAAAATGGCGCTGAGTATATACAGACCAATCAGTAAACTGACGACCTGCCAAATGGCATCAAAATGAAATTCCGGACGCTGGCTGAGGTCAAGTTTTTTGATCGTATCGAGCTGGCTCGACGGAATTTGACTTTCAATTTCCGACTGGTTCGGGAGCTGTTTCAGTACATCAGCGCCAGTCGTGCCAGCCGGCAGCGAAGCACCCTTCGGCAGCTTGCTGGTGATGGTTTCATAAGCCTTCATGCTGACATAATCTTCGACGATTTGGTTGGTGGCGCCGCCCAAAATCTTCGGACTGACAATCGCAAACGTCGTACTACCGATTGCAAAAATCGCCACCATGAGCATGTGCCAGCGAAACTCTGCCAAATATTTGGCTAATTTCTTGACCGTGCCTTTGAAATCTTTGGCTTTTTCGCCCGCGCCCATAC
>ERZ773070.31-NODE-31-length-102088-cov-13.530319_pt1:0-97500 | contig 102088 bp, 77 predicted proteins | sample MGYA00580618_ERZ773070 | MGnify/ENA primary metagenome ERZ773070 (study PRJEB29015, sample SAMEA2738023) | human oral metagenome | biome: human oral; feature: human-associated habitat; material: dental | place: China | collected 2019 ...
GCGGGGGCTGGATTTGAACCAACGACCTTCGGGTTATGAGCCCGACGAGCTACCAGACTGCTCCACCCCGCAATATATACGCTTATGCGCGAACAAGTACTATACCTTCCCAGCCACAATGAGTCAAGCAAAATAGAAGATTTTCTCGCCATAAGGGTGTGACGCTGGCGTACAAGGACCAAGAAAGTTGCGGTGACGTCAGCAGAATTGGGACCAGACGGCTAAACTATTTATACTGTCTTTGAGGCGCTGTGCTTGCGCCAAACAGCTATCGAAGGACTTTTGAGGATGACATTACACGAGCTCCTGGCGCTCTTTACCAGCAAGAACATCGAGTACACTACCGCGCATCTTGACGCGGTGGATCAAAACGCACAGCTTACCGATGTTGCAATCGATTCTCGTGAGGTCACCCCCGGCTCGCTGTTTGTCTGCAAGGGCGCGAGTTTCTCGCCAGCGTATCTAGCAAGCGCGGTTAAAGCTGGGGCTGTTGCGTACCTCTGCCAGCAATCGCTCGCAGAGGAGCTGCAGGCAGTGGCGCCAAACGTGACCGCTATTTGCGTGGGTGACGTGCGCCTTGCCATGGCCTATGCGGCCGCAGGCGTTGCGGGTCATCCCGACAAGAAGCTCACTACCATCGGCATTACAGGCACAAAAGGCAAGTCTACCTGCTCGTATATGCTGCGCGCCATCCTTGACGGCGACGAGCCGTACTCCAAGTGCGGCGTAATCGGCGGTATCGAGGTGTTTGACGGCAAGGACACGCAGCCCGCGCACAACACCACGCCCGAGGCCCCTGAGCTGTGGCGCCACCTCAAGCACGCCGCGGAGGCCGGCCTCCCCTATGTTGACATGGAAATTTCCAGCCAGGGACTCAAGTACGACCGCACGGTTGGCCTCAATCTGAGCGTCGCGGTGTTCCTAAACATTGGAACCGATCACATTTCCCCTGTTGAACACCCTACTTTTGAAGATTACTTTGAGAGCAAGCTGAAGATTTTTGATCTTGCTCGCGTGGCCGTTATCAACAAGAACACCATGATGTTTAACCAGGTCATGGAGCGTGCACAGAGGTGCGAGAAGGTCCTGACCTTCTCCACAACCGATTCCGACGCCACCGTTTGGGCAGACGAAATCACCCCTCACCAGGGCATGGTTACCTTTACCGCGCACACGCCAACCTGGACCGGCAGCGCCGCGCTGCCTATGTCCGGCCTCTTCAACGTGGAGAACGCTCTTGCAGCAATCACCGTCGCTGAGTACCTGGGCATTCGCGAGAAGGACGCTGTGCTTCCGCTGATGAACGTTAAGGTGCCAGGCCGCATGGAGCTGCTGAGCTCGCCCGACAACAAGGTCACGGGCTTGGTCGACTACGCTCACAACAAACTTTCCTATCAGAAGCTTTTCTCGTCAACTGCTAAGGAATTCCCTAGTTATGGCCGCTATGTGGTCATGGGAGCCGTTGGCGGCAAGGCGTACAACCGTCGCCAGGAGCTGCCAGAAGAGGCGGCCAAGTGGGCAGATCTGATGATTTACACCACCGAGGACTGCAACATGGAAGATCCTGCGGTGATTTGCGCGCAAATGGCCAAGGCCACGCCCGAGGGCGCCGCGCACAAGATTATCCTTGACCGCTACGATGCCATTTACGAGGCAGTTTCCGCTGCCTACGACGACCCTCGTCCGTCGCTGGTGTACCTGCTTGCCAAGGGCGACGAGCCGTTCAACATTATCGGCGGCAAGCACGTTCCGTGGATGACGGACGCTGCCGCGTTCAAGGCTGCCGTTCGCGCCAAGCTGGACGAGCGAGCCGGTCGCGCGGGACGCGATAACCGCAGGTAAATACGCAACACGGACTAAGGGCGCGGAGTAAGTGCTTGGGTTTCTCGCCAAGCCCGCCTGAAAAATGCAAAGAATCTGTATTTCCGACACAGAATCTTTGCCAAAATCAGGCAAATCCACCGATTCATTGACTTTTTCAGGCAAAAGTTACAGATTCTTTGAAGAAATCAGGCTCGCGCTACCGCGCTCCAGATGCGTGGTAGCGCCTGGCGAGAAACCCGTCTCCTAGCAGTGCTTTCACACAAGAAAACCCGGTACCCACATGAAGTGAATACCGGGCGGAAGGCACGTCTGTGCGGGTAGCGCGCTTGCGCCGAGCGCAGGTCGCCGCGTCGGGCGTGACGCGTGCGGAACGCAGCTTACGGCTTGTTACTCGTTGTCACCTGCGGTTGCCTGAGTTGCGGAGATTCCAGAACCAGCATCAGAAGCGTCTGGCCAAGACCAGTCGGTAAATGCTGGGTGATCATAACCCTTCTCGACAGCAAACTCAAAGGCTTCGGCGCGGAACTTCTCCCACTCGTCAATCTGATCTGCCCACTTCTGAGCATCAATCATGCGGAGAGCGTCAGCAGCAAGTGCCCAACGGTCCATGTTGTTCAAGCGCAGCATGTCGTAAGGAGTTGTGGTGGAACCCTGCTCCTCGTAGCCGTGAACGTTGAAGTTGTCGTGGTTTGGACGGTTCCAAATCAGGCGACGGACAGAACCAGCGTAAGCGTGGAATGCGAAGAGAACTGGCTTGTCTGCGGAGAAGAGTTTGGTGAACTCCTCGTCGGAAAGAGCCTCGTCATTCTCGGAAGCGTTCTGGATCTTGAGCAGGTCAACAACGTTGACAAAGCGAGCCTTAATGCCTAGCTTGCCAAGCATGTCCAGAGCAGCAAGGAGCTCCTGAGTTGGAACATCGCCGCAGGATGCAAGGACAATGTCCTCCTCGCCAGCTTCAGCGTTGGAAGCCCACTTCCACTCCTTAGCGCCAACTGAAAGCTCCTCGCGAGCCTCGTCGAGGGTTACCCACGTTGGAGCAGGCTGCTTACCAGCAAAGATAGCGTTGATGCAGTTTGTGGAGGTGTAGCACTTCTCGCCAACTGCAAGCAAGAGGTTAGCGTCTGCTGGGAAGTAAATGTTGGTGATGTGGTCGTTGTTGAAGCTCTTGTTGAGCATGATGTCAACAAAACCAGGATCCTGGTGAGAGAATCCGTTGTGGTCCTGGCGCCAAACGTGGCTAGAAAGAACCAGGTTAAGAGCGGAGATAGGCTTGCGCCATGGAATGTGGCGGACGGTAGCCTCAAGCCACTTAGCGTGCTGGTTAATCATAGAGTCAATAATGTGGACAAATGACTCGTAGCTGGACCAAATGCCGTGACGGCCAGTCAGGGTATAGCCCTCAAGCAAGCCCTCGCACTGGTGCTCGGAAAGCTGCTCGATAACGTTGCCAACTGGGGAGATATGCTCGTCGTTCTCAAAATCGTCGTTGAAGCCACCAAACCACTGCTTGTCGGTTACCTGGAAGGAAGGCTGCAGACGGTTGGATGCAGTCTCGTCAGGTCCGAAGATACGGAACTCAGAACGATTGCTGTTAATAAGCTCAGCGGTGTACTCGCCAAGAACGCGCGTTGCCTCAGTAGCACCAAAGCCGTGGCCCTTCTCGGCAACTGGAATCTCGTACTTCTTTGCGTCAGGAAGAACGAGGTTGCGACGGATTGCGCCGCCATTTGCGTTAGGGTTAGCACCAAGACGGAGGTCGCCCTTAGGCATGAAGGAAGTGACCTCTGGACGGATTGAGCCCTTCTCGGTGAAGAGGGTCTCTGGCTTGTAGGAGCTCATCCAGTCGCGAAGGACCTGGAAGTGAGCCTCAGTGTCGCGAGCGGATGCCAGTGGAACCTGGTGTGCGCGCCAAGAGCCCTCGGTCTTCTTGCCGTCAATGTAAGGAGGGCAAGTCCAACCCTTAGGGGTGCGGAAAATAATCATTGGATAGTAAGGACGAGATGCGTCACCTGCGGCTGCGCGAGTCTTGATGGCGCAGATCTCATTGAAGACAGCCTCAAACAGAGCTGCAAAACGACGATGGATGGATGCGTGATCCTCATCGTCAAAACCAGCAACAAAGTTGTATGGGTGATAGCCCATGCCGCGGAAGAACTCGTCGCGCTCTCCGTCGGAAATACGAGCAAGGATGGTTGGGTTAGCAATCTTGTAGCCGTTGAGGTGCAGGATTGGGAGAACAATACCATCGGTCAGTGGATCCATGAACTTGTTAGTCTGCCAAGAAGTTGCAAGTGGACCAGTCTCTGCCTCGCCATCGCCAACAACAGCAACTGCAAGCAGGGATGGGTTGTCCAAGACAGCGCCGTATGCATGGGACAGGGTGTAGCCCAGCTCGCCGCCCTCGTGGATGGAGCCTGGAGTCTCAGGCGCATAGTGGGAAGGAATTCCGCCAGGATAAGAGAAGCGGCGGAAGAACTTCTGGAGACCCTCTTCATCATCGGTGATGAATGGATAAGTCTCACGATAAGTTCCGTCAAGCAGGGACTGTGCAGTACCTGCAGGTCCACCGTGACCAGGACCCATGAGGAAGATGGTGTTCTGGTTATGGTCGCGGATGAAGCGGTTGACGTGGCCGAACAGGAAGTTTAGACCTGGGGTGGTTCCCCAGTGGCCAACCAGGCGATGCTTAACATCCTCGCGAGAAAAGCCGTCCTTCATAAGAGGGTTGCTACGAAGATAAATCTGACCAACAGACAGGTAATTAGCTGCGCGCCAATACCTATCGACGCCGGCAAGTTCTTCCTCAGATACAGGCTGATTCAGGGTCTGCCAAGGTGTACCGTACACGGGCTGAGCCATGTGCTCCTCCTTTTTCTTTGGTTGCTACCTACGTGTCCACGCAGATTTGCAACCTCGTTGCTTCCATCACCTGAGCGTTTGTTTTGTTCACACTCGGCTGAGAGCGCAACTTCGCAAGCACCTGATAACGCGGGCGTTGCCAGATCGTAACGCTGGCGTGTTGCCTTTCAACGCAAGTTTAAGCGAACATAACAACACATACATAACAGTATGATGCTTCGGCTATGTTTCAAGTACTACTCTAAGTGATAAAACGTTTTATCAAAATGAGATTTTTAGAAATTCTTTACTTGAAGGGATTTTAAGACGGCGCGGATACGGCTAGCGTCTCAAAACGCGTACGCTATTCTTCTCAATCATGCGCGGCTCAAGGATTATCTGAATTGAAGCCCCATCATCCACTAGTTTACCAGCACTTTCCTGACCCGCTGAGCCACTCCTTACGGAACCAAGATCTGTACCGGTGCCAGCACCTGCGTCTACACCTGTGCCGGCGCCAATACCTGCACCAACATCCGCTCCACGCTCATTCAGACGACGGAACATAATCGAAAGCGCTGCGTCTGAAAGCTCATCAACATTTTGCTCAATCGAAGTCAACGCCGGTTCAAACAACGCATCTGAAATGCTGTTATCATATCCAACGACAGAATAATCATGAGGAACATGCAATCCGCGTTCGTAAAGGTAGCGTAACAAACCCAAAGCAATGTTGTCCGACGTCGCAACAACAGCCGTAGCATTCACGCGAATCAGCTGCTGAGCTGCAAGATATGCATCAGGAATGTAATAATCGCTGGTTAGCACAAGTGACTTATCAAACTTCAAGCCCTTCTCGCCAAGTGCACGAACATAGCCGTTAAGGCGCGCACAACCGGTATTAGATGCGGTATTAACCATGCATGCAATCTGACGATGTCCGTGGTCTAGCAAGTATTTTGTAGCAAGATAGCCGCCGAGCTCATTGTTAAACGTAACTTTATCGCAGTCGAGCGCGTCAATAGTTCGGTCCACCATAACGTACGGTACAGGCAGCTGCTCTAGGTCGGCAATGAGCTGCTTCGAGGCTTCCACCTCGTCGGACGTGATGATAAAGATGCCATCGGCACCGCGATTAACCAGCAGTCGCACAAGATCCGCGTCATTTGACGTGTTGTTATCCGAGTTAGTGATGAACAACGCATACCCACGGCGTCGGCATTTCATCTCCAGCATCTTTGCAAACGACGAGAAAAACCGGCTCTCGATATTCGGTACAATCAGCCCCAACGTCTGCGTATGCTGCGTGACCAAGCTTCTTGCAATCTGGTTGGGAATGTAGTGCTCACGGCGGGCAACATCGAGGATGCGACGGCGGTTCTCGTCGCTCACGCGTACCGGTCGGCCGTTCAGCACCAGCGAAACCGTAGCGGGCTAAAGCCCTACCTTGCGCGCAATCATTTTTAGAGTGACTTTTTCTGCCACGTTACCTCGCAACTTACCTCGTTTGTCGTTGTTGCTTAAGTATAATAGTCGAGAAACCCCTGCGGCTGGTCGGTCGCCAAAAGCCAGACTCTGTTTCCACACGACAACCGCATTCCGAGAGGACACGCATGAACATCACTCCACAGGAAATCGCCGAAACCCTCGCCATGGTCAGCGAACAAAACCTTGACCTGCGCACCATTACCATGGGCATCTCGCTCAATAGCTGCGCAGACGAGGATCTAGACCGCATGTGCCAGAAGGTTTATGACCGTATCACACGACAGGCCGAACACCTAGTCTCCGTGGCGGAAGACCTAGAGCGCGAGTACGGCATCCCTATTGCCAACAAGCGTGTCTCCGTCACGCCAATCGCGCAGATTGCGGCATGCACCTCGGCGCAGGACTTGACCCCTCTAGCTCACACGCTTGATCGCGCAGCTGAAACGCTAGGTATAGATTTCCTGGGTGGTTTCTCGGCACTAGTCCACAAGGGACTCGGCAACGCCGATCGCCGACTCATCGCATCCATCCCCGAGGCACTAGCCACCACGTCGCGCGTCTGTTCCTCGGTAAACGTTGCTTCCACGCGCGCGGGCATCAACATGGACGCTGTCCTGCTCATGGCAGAAACTGTGCTCGAAGCCGCACGTCGCACCACCAACATTCAGTGCTACGGTGCCGCTAAGCTGGTCGTTTTTGCCAACATGGTGGAAGACTCCCCCTTCATGGCCGGCGCGGTTCACGGCGGAGGAGAGGCAGATGCTGTCATTAACGTGGGCGTCTCCGGCCCTGGTGTTATGGCTGCAGCCCTCGCCGAGCTCCCCAACTCCGCAAACCTTATGGATGTTGCCGAGAAAATCAAGCAGACGGCGTTCAAAATTACCCGTGCAGGTGAGCTAATGAGCCGCGAGGCTTCAAGACGCCTAGGTGTCGAGAAGGGCATCGTAGACTTAAGTCTTGCACCTACCCCAGCAGCTGGCGATTCTGTCGCTAAAATTCTAGAGCTCATCGGCGTTGGTGAATGCGGCGGTCCCGGAACTACCTGCGCGCTTGCTCTGCTCAATGACGCTGTCAAGAAGGGTGGTGTCATGGCGTCGTCAAGTGTTGGCGGCCTATCCGGCGCATTCATCCCGGTCTCCGAGGATGCGGGTATGATTCGCGCGGCTCAAGACGGCGCGCTTTCTCTCGAGAAGCTCGAAGCAATGACCTCGGTATGCTCTGTTGGTCTGGACATGATTGCTATTCCTGGTGATTCATCTGTGGAGACCATCGCTGGTATCATCGCAGATGAGATGGCCATCGGTGTCATCAACACAAAGACCACCGCAGTCCGTGTTATCCCAGCTATCGGCTACAACGAGGGAGACATCCTGGAGTTTGGCGGCCTCTTTGGTTCTGCTCCAATCATGCCAGTCAATCAGTTTGCAGGCACGGTGCTTGCCCACCGAGGTGGCCGCTTCCCTGCTCCGCTTAATTCTCTTAAAAACTAACCGAGAAACCCGTTAGGCCAAAAACAATCCAAGTCAAAATCATGGAGCATACATCTTGCACGCAAATACTACACAACAAGTATTTCAGGAACTGTCATTCAATGGACAGTGGAGACGCTATCAGCAACGCGTGTTAGATAGCTGCAAAACGTATATGGCGGATGGTCATATACATCTTGTTGCAGCTCCAGGTTCTGGAAAAACAACTCTTGGTATCGAATTCATTAAGCAGTTTGGACAGCCAACCTTAGTCTTGGCACCAACGGTTACCATACGACAGCAATGGGTTGATAGAATTACCACAGCTTTTCTCGCCAATCCTTCACACGCAGAACAGCTCATCTCCCAAGATTTAAAGAACCCAAAACTCATTACCATTGCTACGTATCAAGCTCTTCACAGTGCAATGAGCCAGCTCAAAGGAGAATCAAGAGCTGAAGACACCGATGATCAAGCTGAAATTGAGCACTTTGATTATCAGGGATTTGATGTTGTAGCAACCTTTAAAGAACATGCATTAGGAACCCTTTGTCTAGACGAATGTCATCATCTTAGAAATGAATGGTGGAAGAGTTTAGAAACATTCCGCAATTCGTTTACCAACATACACATGATCTCTCTTACAGCAACTCCACCTTATGATGACGATCCGGCACTCTGGAAACGCTACATTACTATGTGTGGTCAGATTGACGAAGAAATAACCGTGCCTGAACTAGTTAAAGAGAATAGCCTCTGTCCTCATCAAGATTACGTATATTTTTCGTTCCCCACCCGAGAAGAGAAAAAGCAACTTAAGACTATCGATATACAAAAAGAGAAAGTTCTCCACGATATATCATCCAACAATCTATTCATCGAAAAAATACAGGGCTGTGCTGCTCTTACTGGTCAAATTAGTATTGATGAGCTACTTGAAGAGCCAAAATTCCTTTCAGCTACACTTATTTTCTTGCATAGCAAGGGATGCTCATATCCAAAAAACTTCCAGCAACTTCTCGCAGTAAAAAAGCTTCCTCCTTTGAACCTTGAATGGTTTGAAATTTTGCTGCAAGGAGCTCTTTTTACAGTTCCTCACTGGTATGACTTTACAGAAGACGAAGTCAAACAGATAAAGCATCAATTGCGTTCTGCTGGTTTAATTGAACGTGAACAGGTCAAAATTTGTCGAAATAAAGAACGAGATCTTCTCTTAACACAATCTCTTGGAAAACTTAAAGCTGTTCAGGAGATTTTCTCCTCTGAATACCAATCACTCGGCACTGATTTACGCCAGCTCATACTTACAGACTATATTCGAAAAGACTTTGAACCACGTCTTGGTGAAGAAAATGCAAAATTAACCCAACTTGGAACACTTTCTTTTTTTGAATCCATCCGTAGAGAAACCGTAAAGCAGCAAATACCAGTAGCTCTTGCTGTTCTTACTGGAAGTCTTGTTATTATTCCAACATCTGCTCGACACCGATTAGAAGATCTTCTTGATGCAGATCGTCTGAAATTCTTACCAGTTGGATGTTTAGACCCTGATGACTATCTCAAAGTTCACCTATTTGGAGACCAGCACGATTTAGTTGGTGCTGTTACACAGCTCTTCCAAGAAGGTTTTATCCAAGTTGTTATTGGAACAAAATCTCTACTTGGAGAAGGTTGGGATGCACCCTGCATTAATTCACTTGTTCTAGCAAGCTTCGTAGGTAGCTTTATGCTAAGCAATCAAATGCGAGGGCGCGCAATTCGTGTTATGTCAAATAATCCAGATAAGACCAGTAATATATGGCATCTTATTTCCGTCAATATATCAAAAAATACCGCAGATAAGCCATTTGAATCCCCTTCTACATGGGCAAACACTCGCTTTGATGGCGATAGTCCAGACATGGAGCTTCTGAACCGTCGTATGCAACAATTTTTGGGTCTTAGTTATACAGAAAACGTTATCGAATCAGGAATTGAACGCTTTAATTTTGGATTTATTACATTCACCAAAGAGAATCTAACACGTCTTAATGAACAGACTTTATTGCGCTCAAGACTTCGCCAAAAACTCAAAGAGGGTTGGCAAGAAGCACTTCCAATTTACGACGACATGGAAGTAGTACAAGAAATCAAAATTGATAACAAAATAATCCCTCATGCAGAATTTTGGGATGCCCAGAAATTACTTCTTTTGACTCTCGCAACAATGGCATCCGATATTGTCTTTTATATCTTTCAATCAATCAGAAGCAGGTCTGACCAAGTTCCTATAAGTATTGCCTCATTTTTGCTGATTATACTAGGACTTTTATGGTTAAGATATTTTCTTTATCGTAGCCCTTATAAACGACTAAAAATACTTGGTAAATCTATCCAGAAAGCACTTCTAAATAAAAATTTTATCCAAACTCAACAAACTGATGTACAAGTCATCCAACATGATAAATATGCAGTTTCAACAGAAGTATTCCTCAAAGGTGGAACCAATCGAGAAAAAGCAGTCTTTACAAATACCGTTCTTGAGTTCTTTGCACCAATCGAAAATCAACGATATATTCTTAAAGCTCGTCATAAAGTAAGCGACCAAACCAGCTATTTTGCTGTGCCAAGCTTATTTAATAAAAATAAATCCGATGCTCAAGAATTTGCAAACTGCATAAGTAGCAAACTTAGAAATTACGAGCTTATTTATACACGCAACGAAGAAGGACGACGGATACTCCTTGATGCTTGCATAAAAGCGCTCGCAAACAAACAGGACCGTACGTCCACTAAAAAACGAGTAATCTCACCTTTAAAGTAGCTATCGTTCGTGACCACGCCTATCACATTCGTGGTCAACGTGACTACCATGTTCGCAGTGGTCATGTTTGCGCTCACCGTGCTCGTGCGCGTGATCCTCGTGCTCACAATGGTCACGCAAATCCAACCCTTTTGAGCTTGCTGGTATAATTCTTGCAGACGGGTTTCTCGCCAAATAAGCTTCATTTAAAGGAGAAAACCGGCAATCACGGAAGGAATATGCATGCCCATAGACAACCTATTGAGAGACGCAGGAGCTCATTTTAACTGGGAGTATATAGTTTCAATTGCGCTTTTACTGGCTCCGGCGGTTGTTCCAGGTGTGCTTTTTATTTACTCCTTTATCAAAGAACCTCGACAGTTTCGCAATGCACTTTTTCTGTTTGCAGCTCTTGCATGGTCCTCGGTTCTTCTGGTATTGAGGTTTAATAACTATATTCTTGGATTAATTTTAGTTGCTCTTGTGTTGCTAACACCTTTTCTGACCATTATTTTCTTACTGGTTAACACCGTAGTTGTTGTAAAAAATAATGGATTTTCGCTAACATCAATGCTGCCGTTTTTGATGGCTGGATTCCTTATCCTACTCATTGCTTCTCCCGCTATCGTGAATAATTTGGACCCAGATACTCACCGCATTGTTGTCGTTTTACTGGGGCTTTTTATGCTTGAAGGCCTATGGTTCTCGTTTACCTTTGTAGCTTTGCTGTTCTATTCGTGGATATACCGAATCCTCCCCCGTCGACGCACCTATGATTACATCATCATTCATGGTGCCGGACTTGATGGTCCGCGACCAACTCCTTTACTTGCAGGCAGAATAGACAAAGCTCTTGAGCTTTGGAACAAGCAACATCAACACGGAAAGTTTGTTGTTTCCGGAGGTCAAGGTGCTGATGAAGTTGTCTCCGAGGCTCAAGCTATGCGCGACTATCTTCTAGAAAAGGGCGTTCCATTTGGTGTAATCCTCATGGAAGACAAGTCAACCACTACCTGGGAAAATCTTAAATACTCAATAGGTATTATCAACAATGACCGAACAGCAGCTGTCAGCGCCGCCAGCGCTGACGCAAGCGCATCCAGCGGTTCTTCCGCAGCTTCAACCATAGGCGCCGACTTCACCACTGCGGTTGTTACCAGCGATTTCCATGTTTTTCGTTGCGCTGAATATGCTCATAATCTAGGCCTTAACGCAGACGGCATTGGATCTCACACAAAGGGCTGGTACTGGCCTACAGCATTTATCCGCGAGTTTATTGCAATCACTAAAGCGCACCTCTGGCCGTATCTAGTTTTTGCTAGCATTTATATATTGATTAACGTCCTCGACTACGTATTCTTCTTCCTAGGGGTTTTGTAGCTACGAGGTACACCTCATTGCCCCCTACGACCAGGAAGGAAGTCAGTTGGAGACATTTGAATTTGTGCTTATTGTTTTGACGTGCGTCGCAGCTTCCTCGGTCATCGACAAGTTTGTCAACGTCTCCATCCCGGTAATCCAAGTGGTCATCGGCCTATTGGTGGCACTCATTTTACCCAGCGTCCAGGAAGTGCATCTGGAATCTGAGCTCTTTATGCTGGTCTTTATTGCTCCACTCCTCTTCAACGAGACAAGGGAAACCAACATTCGTGCACTTCTCCTCAACTTGAACAGTATTTTGTCGTTGGCAATTGCACTAGTAATTGTCAGTGTTCTCTCGGTCGGCTACGCCCTTCATCTTATGGTTCCCTCAATCCCCCTAGCAGCAGCATTTGCACTTGCTTCAGCGCTTGGACCAACGGATGCAGCCACCGTTACCGCACTTAAATCAAACATTCATCTAACCCATCGCCAGCAGACGCTTCTCTCCGGAGAATCCCTCATTAACGACGCATCCGGCGTTGTTGCATTTCAATTCTCCGTTGCAGCAGCTGTTACGGGTACGTTTTCGCTGATAGACGCAGCGGGATCATTCACGGTGCTTTTTGTAGGCGGCGTGGCAGTAGGAATTATCACAGGCTTTGCTTTCTCTGCCATCAACGCAATGCTTGGCAGATTGGGCTATGAGGACACTGTTGCAAACGTCCTCTACGAAGTACTCACGCCATTTCTTGTCTATCTTCTTGCCGAAACCTTTCACGTTTCTGGCGTACTGGCCGTTGTAGCAGCGGGCTTGGTAATTGCACTTCCTCGCAGACAACACAATAAAGCGCTGGTAGCAAGACAAAAACTGGTATCCGATTCCACATGGAAAGTCATAAGCTTCCTCATCAACGGCACCATCTTTGTCTTCCTGGGAATGCAGCTTCCACTTGCCGTACTTCCTGGTACTAACGGCGGCCTCAATATCCTGCAAATTCTGGGTATTGTTGCTGCAATTACCCTGTTTATGCATGCCGTCCGCTTTGCATGGCTCTACGCGCTGGAAACTTACAAGCTCCACAAGGGTGGTCACCTCTGCACTGGTAAAGATAACGAGAAAGACGATGGCGAGAAACCCGTCGAGCAGCTCGCTGAACTGGACGCTACTCAAAGCGCTGAGCAATCCTTCAACCAGTCTAAAGCCACGTGCACTCCAAAGCCTATCTCCATCACATCTACCGAGCTCATTAAAAACGTTCTGGTCACCACCATAGCAGGTGCAAAAGGTGCGGTAACGTTGTCGATTATCCTCACCTTGCCACTGATGACACAGTCTGGAGCAGCATTTCCACAGAGGGATCTGTTAATTACCATTGCCGCCGGCGTTATTCTCGCCACATTGTTCTTGGCAGACAACCTATTACCTGTGTTGTCCAAATCTCCGGAAGCCGACTCTGACCTACCTGAACGTCTCCATAAGGGAGAGATTGCTGTTTTGGAAGCCACTCTTGCCGAGCTCAGGGGCATGCTACAGTCAGAAAACCCCATGTCAAAATATCTACCTGCGCTTCGTTTGACCATCACACGCTATACCAACCGCCTGTTTGCTTCTCGTATTACCGCGCCCAACTCGGGTAAACTGATGAAAGAAGTAATACTTCACGAGACAGAAGTCCAGCGGAAATGCCTTGAGAAGCTTCGTAAGCGTCACGTTAAGACCAACAACCCCATTCCATGGGACCAAATTGTCGATGACATTACTTCAATCCGCAGGTCAGTTGGTTATTACGGACCTGTTGCAAACATTGCTGCAAAGACAAACCACCACTCACAGTTTACCGTTGCTCTCCACGAACTTAGACTATCAGCACAACGCATCATTGATGGCGGAATCAGACACCTGGAAGACGCTGACCAGTCTTATTACCAGGCATGTCTGTACGCGCTTGAGATGGAATACGCGGGACTCGACGACCTAGAGCGCATTGCAAACGGCAACGATGAAGAGATGGCAGTCATTGCGTCAAATTTGATGATTGATCACGAGTCGGCAATTGAGTCCATTTGGAGCCGCATCAACATCAACGATGAACACGGCTCTAGTACCACTCAAGTCTCCTACCTGCTTCCTTACAACCTGAGCTCACATAAGATGTCACCACACTTTAGGCAGCAGATTGCTAATGCTCGCGAGTACGCCGATGATGTGGCAGAAAATGCACTTCGCATTGAGCTTGATCAGATCTCGCGCCTTCAGTCTGAGGGCGTCATTGACCGCGAAGTTGCCGCCCACCTACGTGAAAACGTCTACTACCTGCAGATGGCTTTGAGTGAGTAGTATGAGCTCCACGCCAGACACACGCTCCGTCACCAACGCAGCCAATCATCCCGACATCGATGCGGCCACGCAATCCGCCAAACCCACGGCGAGAAAAACAACTATCTCCGGACTTTCCATCCACACGAAGATGTCCTCTGTAGCTGGAGCTCCTATTGTTTACCTCTTGGGCAACGTAGCCGACCACTCCCCTGTCCAGGTATCTGAAAGCGTCAGCCTAGTAACCGTTGGTGTTAACCTATGGGAACAGAATTTCTCGCCTTGGTGCGCTCCACGCGTTTTTGCCAAGGGACCCAACTTTGGAGATGACGCCCAAAAGACGCTTGATGCTCTTATCAACCAGGTTGTCCCCTGGGTAGAATCGGAACTTACCGAGCAACCGACGTATAGAGTGCTTATAGGCTATTCACTCGCGGAACTGTTCGGCCTCTGGGCTGGCATTTCGCAACCTAGCACGTCACAGCAAGTCGTACGCAGCTGCCAGCCCGACGCTCCCACCGCGCCACAGCTCAGCACCACCGCCGTATCGCAGCCCGATGACACCCCCATCGCAACCTTCCAGCGCATCGGCGCTGTATCGGGATCGTTCTGGTTCCCAGACCTTTTGGACTACGTAGACCATCAGCTCAATGCAGGGGCAGTCAACCTCACACATGCCTATCTTTCGCTAGGAGATCGAGAAGCACGAACTCCCAATCCACAAATAATGCACGTACGAGAAAACGCAGAACTTCTCGCCAACAAGTTGAAGAACGCGGGAATAACCTCGACATTTGAGCTAAACCGTGGAAACCACTTTCAAAACGTTGAGGGAAGAATGCAAAAAGCTCTGGACTGGCTGCTCAAATAGGGTAAGATTCTTCAGAACGTACGTGTCCAGAAAGGTCTTATGCCCAACCCAAAGCAATTTGACAGTAAAACTGAATCTCCCAACACTGCCTCTGGCGAGCAATCTAACTACTTTTTTGCGCTCATTCTTTCCCTGATATTTGGCATTTTTGGCGTTCCTCAGTTGTATCTCAAGGGTTGGAAATCGGGGCTTACAAGACTTGTTGTAAATGTGGTGTTGATCGTTGGCGCAATCGTCTTAGCTCAAGTATTTGCCTTACCAGCAATGCTTTCTTATCTTCTACCAGCAATTCTTTCGTACCCAGTTGTCGAGAGCGCTCTAAACCTCATTTACGAAGATGCCAATGCTTCCAAAAAACTCATAAAAGGTAAGCTTAAGCTCCACAAGCGATACGCCGGAAAACAGAAAGCTGGAATTGCACTAGCCTCGCTAAGTGTAGCGCTCTACTTTAGTGCTGCGCTGACGCAGCCGCTTCCAACTACCGTCTCTACCGCTGGCACATCAGGTCAACAGACCAATGCGTCCTCGCAGGCAGACTCCAACACATCATCTACAACTGCGCAGGCTAACACAAACGTAACCATCAAGTTTATCGACGTTGGCCAAGGAGAAGCCATTCTCATTGCACTCCCCGAGAAAACTATGCTTATTGACGCCGGTCCCACGGGTTCGGCTCCAAAAATTTCCCAGGTACTTCATGAACTTGGTCGAGAGAAGATTGATTACCTGATAGCTACCCATCCTGACGAAGATCACATTGGTGGCATGGCGGACGTCATTTCCAGCGCCCAAATCGGGACCATTTACGCGCCAAATAAGACAAACAACACGGCAACATACAGAAAGTTTCTAACCGCTATTCAGAACAATAACCTGCAAATAACCCTTGCTGAAGCAGGGACCATCATCGACCAAACCAATGACTACAAGATAGAAATTCTTTGGCCAACCAAAGACGCAGATTTTCCCGACACCAATGACTACTCGATAATTATCAAACTGACCGTTGGCAACAAGATATTTCTTTTCACGGGAGATGCGCCTACAAGCGCAATCCTTCAGAGCAATCCAGGCCATATTGACGTGCTCAAGCTCTCCCATCACGGCTCTAGAACAGGCACAAATGAGCAACTGGTCCGCAAGCTCTCGCCCACTTACGCCGTCATTTCTTACGCTTTGGACAACTCCTACGGACACCCCATGCAGTCAGTCTTAAACGCTCTCCACAAGCATTCCGTTGAGATCTGGGGAACGGGAGCCAACGGAACTATTACCATTACCTGCGATGGTACAACCATTGATATATCTGGCGAGAAGAACGGCACTGTTGTTGCTCCAACCTCACAAGAAAAATCTAGCACGTCGTCGACATCGAGGACTAAGTAATGAAAGCAATCATTGATCGATTTGAAGACAACAACCTTGCCGTGCTTGAGCTAAATGGCCAACCAGGCAATATGCTTACCGTTTCTCGCCATGAGCTTCCAAGCAACGCTTGTCAGGGTGACATTCTTTACTACCAAGACGGTACATGGACACTGGCCGAAGAAGAAACTATTCAGAGGCAAAATGATATAGATGAACTGTTCAACTCCCTGCTTGTGCGCGATGATAACGAAGATGATTCCTACCAAGATGACGCATATTCAAAGGACGAGTAACTGGTTCTACACCTCAGTCTCTTGCAGCGGACGATTACCACACTCTCCCTCATCAAAGCGCAATCCATATTCCTTTACAACAAAGAACACCCTGCGAGCTCATAACCCGCAGGGTGTCTTTTTGTAACTACAGCTTTACGTTACTACACGTTCTTCTCCCTTAATCAGGTCCCCGTGATTGCCGTACCTTTTACGTACAATGTGTGACCGTTAGCAATAACGTTTGCTGCAGCGCCATTGAACTCGGTGACATAGCTATCTGCTGTCAAAGTCCAAGTGCTGTTGTTGTCCAGCGTTACCGTAACAGTGCCTACCTCAGTAGAAACAGTCTGGTTAGTGGCGTTGACGATGTTGCCGTTAACGTAACCCTCAAACGTGGTTCCTTCAGTGAGGTTTAGAGCGAGTGTGGAGTTGTTGCCAACAAGCACCGCTCCCACCAGATCCTGAGCTTTAGCGTTAAAGGTTGCCTTGTTATTACCGCCATTCCAACCGTCATCGCAGACAGAGATAAGAACGTTAGCAGCGTCTTCATTAGTTAACTTGACGCCATTGAGCTCAATGTCAGCGTTAGTGTTAGTAACGTGGAACATATGGCCGTTCTTACTGGTAAGAGAACCACCAGTCATAGCAAAGGTGGAATTACCTGTTGCTGCGTCTCCGGACATGGACTGGTAAATCATGATGGTGTCCATGAAGGTTGCGTTGCCATTGCACTTGGTGTTGTTTGCCGTGAGGTCGCAATCGGTGAGCTCAATGGAATTTAAGCCTTCAATACAAACGCCCTCGGAAAGATTAGAAACAAGTGTGGCATTAGCAACATGAATCTCTGCCGTGGAGTAGATAGCTGGCGAACCCAGACCATTGGAGGTATAGGTACCACCGTCTACATAGACTGTTCCGCCGCCCCTATCGGTACGAATAGCTGCAGAAGACTGACCGTTTGTGGTAACCGTGAGGTTGTAGGCATTGGTGGTGCCTCCACCGGTTGTCATTGTGCCACCCGAGCCGTCGCCGGTTGTGGTGATAGTGGTGTCCTTGATAATAACCTTAGTGCCATCACCGTCACCGCCGTTCTGACCGCCATTGCCTCCGTAGCTAAAAATGCCATTAGCACCCTTTGCATCTGAAGTAACGTTGAGGTTAGTCAGCGTAGTGGTTGAACCTCCCTCAACAAGAACTGCAGCGTTCTGACCGTAGAAGTTACAGTTATCTCCGCCGTCGGAATCTCCTGTCTTAGTAACCGTGGAATTAGTAATGGTTACATCGTCGGTAGTATTGACCAGGATGGTATTCTCATCAGCAGTAGTGCTGTTGACTGCATAGCCATCCAGGGTCTGAGCGGCGGTAATCCGAAGTGCTTCTGAAGCCTTCTTAGTAGCTTCGGTTGTGTTATCAGCGGTTGCTTTTGCGGTTTTGCAACCAGCAAGTCCGAATGCCATCAAAACTGGAAGACCGGCTACTACATCTCTTCTTGTGTACTGCATAATGTGCGCCTCCTTGCACTTATTTGGTGTATGCAATGAAATGATTTTTTACTCCCTTGCATCTGATGAGGACATAGTAGGGGGCAAAGATTGAACAAAGATTGAATTCTCAAAATTTTTTAGAAATTTTTGGAGAGTTAGTAAATCACCAGTTCAAATGCAAAATATTCGATTTTCGCATATTTTGCTCTATAGTTATCTACCTGCGCAAATAAAAAAAGACGTCTTAACGAGAAAGACGTCTATATAAAACAATTTTATTGAATTGAAGATTGAATATCGAATTTCAACTCACGTGCTATTTGCCCTTAATAGGAAGCTGAACAGTAAAGGTAATTCTACCTTCTGAGTAGCCTACATTAATGGTTCCGCCATGCTTTTGAGCTACAGCTTGTGCAATCGAGAGACCCAGCCCGTAGTGATTATCCTCACTATTTCGGACGTCATCCACGCGATAAAAACGGTCAAATAGATGCTCAATCTTTTCTTGAGAAATCTCTTCCGCGTCGTTACTAACGCTTAAGATGGCACTATGACCTTGTTTCTTAAGATTTAACTCAATCTGAGTACCCGTTGCGTGTCTCAAGGCATTATCAAGCAGCACAGAAATAACCTGTGTAAGCTGATTCTGATTGCCTGTAAGAACAATCCCCTCTTCAATGTTGCTTTGAAGTACCTTGCCATTCTCGAACGCAAACGTCTCAAAGACCAGTGATTCTCCAGTAACTACATGAGAGAAGTCCAGCTTTTCCATAGGCACTTCCCTATTCTCCGCACTAGAATAATCTAGCAGCTGTTTTACCAGCTTTCCCATACGATTACTTTCGTATTGAATGTTGGAGAGCCATTCGTTGTGACTAAGCTCTCTGGATAGAATCTCTGCATTGGCGTCAATAACCGCAATAGGAGTCTTGAGCTCGTGACTTGCATCGGATATGAACTGCTTCTGCTTTTTATCGTTCTCTTCAAGTGGGCGAATGATGCGCTTTGCCAGAAACACAGAGATAAAGAACATAACTACCAGCGACGCGCCTCCTACAAGCAAAGCGTTTCGCATCATGGTCTGAAGACCGGCTTCAGAAACGGTGTTATCCATAAACGCCACAAGCGTATAGCCATCTTTTTTCATAACCACGTAGGAAAGATTACCTGTTCTACCAGAAGAATTTCCTGCGTTCAAAATCTGACGAGCAAACTCAGTAAGGTTTTCATCAGAGCTAACGGTTTTCTCGCCATTAAAGACTGAAAGTACAGAGCCATCTGCAGAAAACGATACTGAATAAAACGTTGAGAGCTCGTAAGCAGATCTCTGGCCTGGCGGTTGATTGTCAGATTTGTTTGACAGCTGAGCGTCAGGTTTGACCAGTGGCTGCTGCGGATTCTGACCTTCGGAGCTTGTCTGCCCCTCGGAACTACCCTTACCCTCGGAGCCATTCTGTCCCTCGGAGCTGCTTTTTTCCTTCTCAAGCGAATACTGACTGGCATAACGGTTGAGCACGTCCATGTTCTTCTGTCTGATCTCTTGAGTGCTAGCAAACATGATGGCCGACAGCGTCACTGTGAACAGCAGAACAAGCGACACCATAATAGAGAGGATAATTTTTCTTCTGGATTGCCTAAACAGTTTAATCCCTCAATTCATATCCCAAGCCGCGAACCGCTTTAATCTCTACCGTAGAACCGATAAATGCTAGCTTTTTACGAGTAAACGACATGTACACTTCAACGTTGTTGTACTCGGCGTCGCTTTCAAATCCCCAAATCTTAATGGCAAGCTGATCGCGCGTCATAATATGGCCATGATTGCCAATCATATATTCAAGAATGCGCAGCTCTTTCTCGCTTAGGCGCACACTCTGACCAGAAGTCTCACAGGTCAACGTTGCGGTTGTGGAATCAAGCGAGAGATCACCAAAACGCAGGACATTCTCCTGGAAGCTGGAGCTTCTTCTTCCTAGCGCACGCAAACGAGCCAAGAGTTCTGCCGTCTGGAAAGGCTTGGTTAGATAGTCGTCAGCACCGTTATCCAGACCCTCGACCTTGTCGTCTAACTGGCTTTTTGCCGTCAGCATCAAAATGGGAATGGTAATTCCCTTACTGCGTGCCTTTCTGGAAACCTCAAAGCCACTCATCTTAGGCATCATGACGTCTAGGATTGCAATATCGTACATGTTGCTTTCTAGGGCGAGAAGGGCAGATACGCCGTCAGTCATATGATCAACGTCGTATTTTTCTTGCTTCAAGAGAGCCACAATAGCTGCGGCCATTCTCTTCTCATCTTCAGCTAGAAGTACTCGCATCGTTTTACCCTATCGACTCAAGCCATTTTTGCACTTCACTAAAAGTATAATCGCCTTTTACCGCCAACCCCAGTACCACGCAAGAAGCACCGTACTCCTTCTTGTACCCCTCAATCATGTTGCCGAATCTTCCACAAGTCTTCTTGTAATGCCGGAATATGAATAGTACACAATCAAAGGGTTTATATAAAAATCTCTACCATCAATCGAGAAGAACGTGGTGTTGCAGCATTACGTTAAATTATTGCTCTCAGTATAGTTGATAGGATTGTGCAGCCGACTGGTTTCTCATGACAAGCATGTGCTACAGTGAAGCAAAAGCATCCCCGCTTGCGGGATTGCCGAGGTACTTTTTATTGGCTTGCATGAGCATAAATCAAATCCACGCTAAGCAAGTTACCAGTCAGAATGTCACTGCGCCAAAACTCGACCACCCGTGCTTATGCCAAGCGCTGAGTTTAGTTACCAGTCAGAATGTCACTGCGCCAAAACTCATCGTCTTGAATAACGCCATTCTTAGCTGTTTAGTTACCAGTCAGAATGTCACTGCGCCAAAACGGTTAAGAACAAGCTAAAAAGCCTATGCGAGTTTAGTTACCAGTCAGAATGTCACTGCGCCAAAACGACTGTGTACGTAACCTAAATTGAATACCAGTTTAGTTACCAGTCAGAATGTCACTGCGCCAAAACCCAACTTCTCTATCCTGTTTCCCAAATTGCGTTTAGTTACCAGTCAGAATGTCACTGCGCCAAAACCATGCGGCAAGAACAATACAGATCCGTCTTGTTTAGTTACCAGTCAGAATGTCACTGCGCCAAAACGTACACGTTAAAGAAAAAGACACTTTAGTGTTTAGTTACCAGTCAGAATGTCACTGCGCCAAAACCGCTACCGAAGCCAGAAACAAGGCTTGCAAGTTTAGTTACCAGTCAGAATGTCACTGCGCCAAAACTTGCCTGGACCTTTAATGACTGTTGACCAGTTTAGTTACCAGTCAGAATGTCACTGCGCCAAAACCGCGTTCGTTACGTGGGCGAGGATAACTACGTTTAGTTACCAGTCAGAATGTCACTGCGCCAAAACCACCAAGAAAACCAAAACCAGCGGAAACAGGTTTAGTTACCAGTCAGAATGTCACTGCGCCAAAACCAAATTGCTTTAATTATTGTATGTTTTTCGGTTTAGTTACCAGTCAGAATGTCACTGCGCCAAAACTTTGGAAAGGAAATATAATGTTGTGCAACTGTTTAGTTACCAGTCAGAATGTCACTGCGCCAAAACAGTTTGGTGAGAAAACTGTACGAGGAATTAGTTTAGTTACCAGTCAGAATGTCACTGCGCCAAAACCGATTCACGATTAGGAGATTGATTGATGTGGTTTAGTTACCAGTCAGAATGTCACTGCGCCAAAACTCTTGATTCATCCAATAAATCAACTGAATAGTTTAGTTACCAGTCAGAATGTCACTGCGCCAAAACCACAATTCAGCTGAAATCGCTCACACGCTAGTTTAGTTACCAGTCAGAATGTCACTGCGCCAAAACATAATGTACCTCATTTCTTCAGCTTCATCAGTTTAGTTACCAGTCAGAATGTCACTGCGCCAAAACAAGTGTCGATGTCTATGAACGGATCTATTGGTTTAGTTACCAGTCAGAATGTCACTGCGCCAAAACTATGATGTTACAGGTGTTGCAGTTGTAGAGTTTAGTTACCAGTCAGAATGTCACTGCGCCAAAACAAGATTGACGCGATACTCATACAAAGCACTGTTTAGTTACCAGTCAGAATGTCACTGCGCCAAAACTACAGTGATGTGTTTAACCGTCTAGCCGACGTTTAGTTACCAGTCAGAATGTCACTGCGCCAAAACTCGGCGTTGTTCACGCTCTGAAACGGTTACGTTTAGTTACCAGTCAGAATGTCACTGCGCCAAAACACCTGCGCCATGCGTGAGACGTAAGTACCCGTTTAGTTACCAGTCAGAATGTCACTGCGCCAAAACCAAGGTATGCCATGCCGAAAACGTCCTGGTGTTTAGTTACCAGTCAGAATGTCACTGCGCCAAAACTGACACGCTCTCTATTCATGACACCCGCCTGTTTAGTTACCAGTCAGAATGTCACTGCGCCAAAACCGTTGTCGCAAAATCTCCCCTGCAAGGAGACGTCCATCCCAACTGAGTCAGAGATAATATCAGAACAATCAAGCAGGTCAAGTCCTTGTTTGTTCTCATTAATATTATCCTGAATTGATGTCTCAGTTTCAATAAGAAGAGTCTGTATTCCAAGAAAAATAACTCGATTTGACCATTCAACATATTGTTCTTGAGTAAAAAATTTCTTTAGATTTACAAATACTACAACTCCTCCAAAGGAAACGTCAGAAATAAAGTTTAAAAATTCTATCTGGTTATCAAAGAACGATCTTCCTACTTTTTCAGCAGAAAAATGACTCATCTTTAAATATTTTGACATATCCCATTCTGTTTGTAATTCGTAAGATGCATTAAAACCACTTGAAACTTGAAATATCTCTTCATTAATAACAGAAACAGCATCTATGATTCTTGATCTTCTCTGTTCGTCTAAATCAATCTCTTTAGAAACATATTCCAAAAACTTGTTATTTAGTCTTTTATCATCCCATGGCAATAATAATGGTGAATCCACACAGAGAATGTATTGCTCTGACTTTATCTCTTTGTCTTCATTCCACAGTGAAAAAGGTATTTCTCTTAATTCTTCATCTTTTACTAGCAGAGAATTACATATTTCCGCAAATAGATAGTTGTTGTTAATCTCAAGCACAGATACTTTCTTATCTGATAATTCAACGGATACAGGTACATCTGAAAATACAATTTTCATAGAACAATCAACCTATCTACAGAATCAATGGCATTGGAAGATAAACCATGACCAGTTATATTAATAATTGATTCATATTGCTTCTCAGTCACTTTTAATACTTGAATTAGCCCTTCCGTCGGCTTTGATTTATTTAGTCGTTCAACAGCAAAATCAGCCGATTGTGCGGTTAATACAAGTTTTGAATAGACAGATTCTTGAACCATTAAGTAGCCATCTTTTAATAAAGATTTGCGAAACAGCCTATATGCCTTTCTTTGCCTACTGGTTTCAACAGGTAAATCAAAGAAGACCAATAATCTCATGTATCTAACTCTTTCAGGCATAATTAGCTTAATTCAAAAGAACTAATATCAGAAACAGATGTCTTCTTATTCAGAGCATTCAGACAATCTTGAACAAATCCACTGATAACAGAACTCAATCTATATCGTCCATCTTTATAAGGTAACTCTTCATTAATAAGATCGCTTAATTGATGTCTTAATTCTTTTGAAAAGTCGCCATCAAACTTACTCATAATAGTCTTATCAACCACTGGTCTAAAAGGTTCCATAAGGTCACAAGCAAAATTAAACTGATTAAACTCACTTCTGTGGCAAATTCCCGTCTGAGTCAAATAGCCTCTTGAAACTATCTCTCTTGTAACAGTTGACATCAAGATGCTATAGCCATAATTCAAAGCTGCATTAAGTGGCGTATCGTCATCACGGCAAAATTCACTTCCAAATAAAGCACTAAAGTAATATTTAGCAGCAACTGCTTCCCTATTTGAAGAATCACCAGAACGTACATCTAATGAATACTGTCGAATTACCTCAGACTCGTCATTCAAATCAACGAGTGATAGTAAATCAGCTTGATGATTAATTTTTTCTTGAACAACTTTTTGCCAAACGCGTTTCTTTTGAGGCAAGCTCCAAGATAGCTGTTCGACTATCCTGGAGCTTGTATTATGTGAACCGTACAAAGGAAGATATTGACCTATTGGATTATGCTTCTCATCAGAAACGACTAAAGCAATTTTGTTTTTAGACAGTTCAGACATCAAGTATGCACTTAGAAAAACTCTCTGGGTACTTAAAATAACAGACGAAATCTCTGACAGATGGATTTTATGAACATTATCTTCCACCTGAACAATCATGTACCCACCTTGATATATACATTTACTTGGTGATTCTATAAGAACTGTTCTAAAGCCCAATACGCCGCCTTCTTTCAAACATTCCAGTTACGGATTGATCAATTACATAGAATGTATTCTCTTTTTTGTTTATTTCGTTATTAATTGCAGGCTGAATACAACCAGCATATTTAGATCCACCAATTGCAGTTAAATCTAACTTATTAATTTTTCCACTAAAAATAGAAGCAAGACCACCAATTAATTCAAAAGCTTCTTTGAAGGAAAGATTGGATACCACATCCATAGATTTTTCAATTTTTAATAATTTATATAATCTTTCGGAGTACTTACGCGAACGGCTAATAAATCTTTCAATTACATTGATGATCTCATCATCGCATTTTGAATTATCTAGACGATGTTTCTCTAAAATCAACATATCATCTCGTGAAAGGAAAATTGAAGCAGCACTACGAATTTCCTTTTTTCCTGTGAGATAGAACTGCTGTCCATTCCACTCGATTTTCTGATATTTAAAAATCTGAGGAATAACAATTTTAGTAAATTGCTCATCTTCCTGATTGCATAACTCGCATGCATATTCTTCAACTAAATTTTTTAAATCACATCTTTTTTGCATTCTTGAAAGTGGGAAAGGTGCGAATTTTAAATGTGTTTCCTTACCTCTTGAACTGTAAATAAAAAAGAATGCTGAACTTTCACTTGTGTAGCCACCATATTTTTCAACAGAAAGATTTTTCTTCGTTTCAATGAGAGTTCTTTCCTTGCCTTTTGGTGAATAAACAGTCTCATCCCAAAACGCACCACTTGTCATTTCTGGCATACGTGAAATAAGACAGTCTTTGAAATCAAAGGTTCTTTTTATTCTCTCGACTTCTTCAATTGGATTCCATTCATCTTTAATTACTTCTCCAGTTTCTAAATCAAAACCAGGCCTTGAGAAGCTTGCTACAAAGAATGGAGTTGTACCAGGTATCCTATGCTGTTTTTGTGCCTCTTCACTCTCTTTTTTAACAAACTTACGCATAAGCTTTGTTAAACCAACTGGATTAGTAAAAGCCTCTTTGTATCGAATTGAAAGGAAGCGTCCCATCTCACAAGCTAGAAATGCATCATGAGCATGGTGATAATCATTTACTTCACGGATTTTAAGGAGTTTGTACTTCTCCCTAATTTCATGCGAAAGAGATGCTTTAATTGAACAGATCTCAGTTTCTGGATACTGACTCTTTAAGAACGTTCGAACAAACTTAACAATCTGGCTTGTTTCAACAAGCTGTCTATTGATAAAACCTTCCATCTGCCTATCGGTAACAACAGAACGAGTAAGATTTTTATATTTTTTGTCACCAATCAATTTGACACGATGAAGTTCATGCCAAATTCCAGCCATCTTACGTCTAATATCAGCATCCAATAAGAGAGAGTCTCCCTTACGTTGATTCTCTTCTGAAAGAACCAATACGGTATTCTCAAAGCTGTCGTCTTTGATATAAGACTGAGGCAAGACATGATCAATTTGACAATATGTGTTATCAGCAATTCGATTAATATCTATCGCTTTGCCAGAATACATGGACTTACCGTTTTGCATAAAGTACAAAGAAAGCCGCTTACTTAACTGCTCGTCACTATGCTCAGCAAGTTGTGTAAATATGTCTGTATTTTTATACTCATCTTTAAGCTCAGAAAGCATCTTCTTAATATTCTCATTACGCTTGGTAGTGCGCTTTCCTCGCTTTTCTTCATCTTCATCACGAGTAGATTCGATATAAATATGAGCAGCAGGTTTACCCGCAATCTTTGCAATCTCTTCAACAATTCTTAAAGCCTGATTGACTGATCTGCGAACTGCAGGAGAACCCGGCAGATCTTCAACTGACTGGTCCTTTGAGAAGTACTTCTCATTATGAGCTTCAATTTCTTTATTAAATTCAAAATTCTTGTTATGAAGAATCTCCATGAGAATCAGTGAGCTGCCCACATGCTCCCCATAAGGATCGCCTTCAACCAGAAGGTCCATTACAGACATCTTGCGGAAGTCAACTTCCGTCTTAATACCTGTAAGTAGTTTCTTGGAGAGACGCCCCCATCCCGTAAACCTATGACCACAGAATTTCTTAATTTGCTCAGCAGTAAGAACGTCACCATACTTCTTTGTAGTTTCTTCTTTAAGAATCTTCTTATCCTCAAAGAGAGTGCTCCATAGAATAAGCTCTTCAATCATCTGCTTTGTCTGATCAGACCACTCATCAGTGCCTAAAAGCTCTTTAAAGAAATGATGGGAGCTGAGTTTAGACTCAAACTTTCCTTCACCTTGTCCACCCTTAACGTGCGGAAAAGCCTCGCCACGTTGCTTAAGCCAATCCTCCAGTTTCTTAAATGAAACCGACTTATATCTTTCAAATAACTCTTCATAAATAGAAAGCCTATCCTCTGCATCAAAGCGATACCATTTATCGTTATCCTGTGACCACTTAGCACCATTTAACTCATTTAGTACGCAGAACTTCTCGTACAACAAGGAGCATTTAGGAAGAACTGGCTCTCCGTAAAGATAAGTACAAGTACCAGTCATACGCTGAATAAATTCGCGAGCGCTCGCTCCTTTATCAATAATCTCTTCCCAATTCCATGGGTAAATTTTTTCTCCCTCTTTACCTTCTTGACGCTTTGACCAAGCAAATCGTGGCTTGCCAGAAGCATCCAGTGCTGCTCCCTTTTGAGTAAGAGGTCCTACGTAGTATGGAATTCTGAAAGTTACAAGAGAGTTGAGTTTATGGCGAATCTCAGACAAGAAAGGATAAAACTTCTCTTGAGCATCAATGATTGCGTTCATTTCTTCCAAGTGAAGCTGGAATGGAATACTTCCGTTATCGCTAGTCTTAAGCCTTCTAAGGAACTTGCCGTTCGCAAACTTTGTCATCATTTTTTGATAACGCGGGTCTGAGGTAGCAGCTGTCTCCTTAAATAGATTCTCTACTTCTTTTTTGAAGTCATCGTATTTAGTACCTCTGACCTCATTGTATTTTGTATATCCCTTAGCTTTAGATTTATCATAATCCTTCTGATAAGGAGCTTCGTAGCGCTCTCCCCTAAAGAATTCGGAATACCTTTTTGGACAATACTCTTTTACAAGATCTTTTAAAGTTTTAAGGTCTTCTCCATACTTGTTGTACTTTGCAACCATACTATAAGAGACGCTTTTACCATTAGCGTCTTCAATAATATCCATCAAGATATAAGCTGAGTATGCTTTCTGAAGGGCTTCATACAAAGCCATTCCCTCATCAGGAACTGATGCAATAAATGCCTCTTTCTGCTCATCATTATCAAAGGAGAAAGCTGATTTTTCAGCCTCTATCTTAAAAATAGTATTGAAATTAGCCTTATAACCTAAAACTGCATTGATAAGCTCTTTTGCAATTCTCTTATCTTCTAAAGTCAGTACTTTCAGAGCCTCATCTTTTTTCTCGGCTCTTGTTAGTGATGTATCTTCAAATACTTTCCTAAGTTTTTCTAAATCAATCTCATCGATTTCAAATTCATATGCAGTGTCCGCCCATAAAACCAAAGCATTCAGCAGCTCTTCAATGGCCTCTGACATACTTGCATCTTTAACGCTTAAGCTTGGGGTATCTTGATATAGAAAGTTACCCCTTGTCTTCACAATATTGTGGAATGCCAGATAAATTAATCTAAGGTCCTCTTGCTGATTAGACTCTATGAGATGCTTGCGCAGATGATAAATAGTTGGATACGACTTGTAGTACATACGTTCAGTAAAGTCAGAACCATTAAAGAATGGGTAGCGATACTCCCTGTGACCTTCTTCGCGATCTTCTACTCTAAGCTTTGATTGTCTAAGTCGAATAAAGAACTCAGGGTCTACTTTTGACATCTCTTCGTCAAACAACAATTGGAGCAAATCAAGTCTCTGTCTACTGCGGTCATAGCGACGACGCTGACCTCTTTTAAGTCGTGTCTCAGCCGCTGTATTTGCACTTGGAAATATTCTACTTCCCCACGTTGGACGGCTTTTAAAATGGCATAGGTTTCCATTCTCATCAGTTACTGCCCAACCGACAGAACCAGTACCAATATCCAGGCCAACGTTATATGAAGAAATATTTCTAAGATTCATACTTGCGCTCCATTAAAAAGTGTTTTACTATCCAATTGTCTTGATTACCAGTCAGGACGTCACTGCGAGTCAAAATAACGGCAATTGCCTTAAATGCCTTCGGGCGTCATGTAGATGACAATTTTGACTTCACAAAGCCCCTCTACGAGGGGCTTTTCTCTTGACCAGTAGTCAAAAATATTTTAACTTTCAGCTGAAATTAGAAGTAAATCTTCAATAACAAATCTGTAAACGGTAATATTTTTATCGTAAACGTAATCCAAAAGTTCATACAGAATTTATATTGTGGTTAACTACACTTACTGGTATAGATAAATGTAATATTAACCAACAAAGACGAGACCGTTTCCAGACAAGCAACTGCCCGGGCGTATCTCGTTTTTAGTCAGTCTATGTAACCGTTAACGCTTAGTCAAACCAAATCTTTACTACGTCGCCGTCTGCGGAGATAATATCCACAAGCGTGCCACTCTCTCCAGTCTTTGCAGCTTCCATAAGCGCATCAAGGTTAATGTTAGAAAGCTGATCCTGGGTCTCTTGATTAAGATGATTCCCACTAAACTGAATTCCAGAATTCAGAACAAACTTTGCCAAGCCCAGAGGCACGCACATATCCACAACGTCACCACCATCGGAAACTACATACACGTGCAATCCGTGCTTTGCAGAGCCGTTACCTAAGCGAGCGCCCTTCTTCTTGCTGCTATCGTCATCATCATCATCGCTATCGTTTTTCTCAACTTTGACCACGCTCTTTCCAAAAAGCTTACCAAAGCTGAAGCCTGAAGAATGAGTTGCAATATCCTCGTTGTCCTGCTCTGCAGGCTCGTTAGCTACAACGGAAACAATCTCAGCAATACTCTCCTGAGCAGCAGTGCCCTCCTGAGCGGAAGCACTTGCACCACTTAAAAGCTCGTCAACGGACACGCCAAGGAAGCGCGCAAGATCTGGCAACAGCGAGATATCTGGGTAGTTAATGTCGTTCTCCCATTTGCTCACCGCCTGCGGGCTCACGTTCAGCTCCTTTGCCAGACGCTCTTGCGTTGCAGTTTTAGCCAAACGAAGACGTGCAATACGACGACCAAGGGTCTCAGATGAAGTAGTCATAGTTGCTCCTTTTCTCAACTCATTATCACTGAAATGGCATGCGGGCCGCTGATTTCACTATGAGTCGTAACAATACGTTCAACAAGAACGCATCAGTTGAGTTAGGTATCGCAACGGTTTCCGACCACTCAACAGCAGGTTGAGTTAGCAGGTAAACCATACTGTTTAACCAAAAGTTACTTGCTCTAAAAGTACTCTCCCACTACTATTTAATCAAGAAACTTTTAATGTTTTAGAGAGGTTTGTCTATGGCTGGCGAGAAGAACTGGGTGTTCTGGACCAGTGGTGCGCATATTGTTTCTGGTTTTGAGTAATGCGCTACAGACGGTTTTGTTGGCGTTGACGCAGATGGTGTCGTGTACCTCTTTGATAACAATCAAAATGTCTTTGCTTCTGCTCATGCTTCGGATATTGAGGGAACAATCGGTGACTGGAGAGGCACCTGGCTTACCATTGACAACAGAAGATATGCTCTAGAGTTTGTACCTCTCGCAGATAAGATTGCTCCCCACCTCCTCATTGGAGCTATAAGTAACGTCTTTATGCAAGAGCTCCATCATGGAGACCAGGAGAAGGTTCCTCGGGAGCTTCTTGAAGACTTCAAGATTGCATTTAAAAACGCCAAATATCATAGAAAATAATAAACACCTCATGGAATTAAGATTGATTCGAAGTCCATGAGGTGTTTAGATGATATTTATAGCTCTTTTACTCAGTTTCGACTCTATTAGTTGTTTCTTTTTTTGGGCTAACAGATTTCTTTTTCTCTTCTTTCTTCATTTTTAGAATGGCCTTTTGGCTGTCCTCTGTAACCTTCTCTGGAATAAATAAGCGAGCTACAAGCGCCTCAGCGATTTCCGAATTTTTTAAATTCTGTCCAGTGGTGGTCTTAATTGCAATACGAAGCTTATTAATTACTTCATTTGACAATATATGATCAGCTAAATTTTCACCAGATAAAGCAATTCTTCGCTGATAATAGTCTTCAATTTCATTTTTTCTATGGGCTTCTTCTGATAGTAAATAGAATAATTCTGTCTTTTGAGCTGGAAGAATTGTTTTATCAGAAATTGTCACCCTAAAAACTAATTTCGTTACAGGAACTTTTCCTTCTAATTTTGTTCTATAAACCTGCCAATCATCACCATTAGTAAGAATAATCCAATCAATACCTTCATCAACAGCATACTGTCGAGCTTGATTAAGATGTGTTTCTTTCAGCTTAAGTCCGATTTGTTTCACTTCTACGACAAAAACTTCTTCATCTGAAGTTTTAACAACATAGTCAGCAAAACGGGATCCAATCATCTGTTCCGCTGTTACATTATCAAATCTATCCCACCCGAGATACTCGCATAAAATATCTGAAACGATTTTTCTTGTATCAACCTCTTTGAAATCTTCTTCTCTACCTTTTTCTACAATATTTGACATTCTTTTTAGACCTCTTTTAATGCGGTCCCTTGCTTTCTCCTGATAAACAGCCATAACAATATTCTCCTCTTTTAATACATTGCTCCAAAAAATAATTTCTATAGAAAATCATAGATTCTTCTTTGAAAAAGAGAATTTATATTTACAGAATATCGGTGATAGGTAGAAAATTTTCAATAAATGGAATGACTTCACGTAATAGATTCAAAAATCTTTCGTCCATAAACCATCTATCTGATAAATCAGCCTCTCCCATACAGGAGAGGCTGTAGTTAGTTCAAGCAATTTCAAAGAGCGTTGCGGCTCAATCCCTATGCGCGCTTACGAAGACGAATACCAGCAGCCATAGCGCCTGCAGCAGCAATCATACTGACAACAGAAGACAGAACAACGGAAGCATCAGAAGTATTTGGAAGCACACGCTTTTTATGCGACTTATGCTTCTTCTGCGAGCTATTCGTGCCGTTGTTGTTGGTGCTGTTGTTGTTGGATCTGCTGTTGCTGTTACTGTTAGATGGGTCGCTTGCGACGTCAGTCACGTTAAGAGTTCCAGAAACATAGGTGAACTCGTAATCATCAGCTGCACCACCTGCAGGAGTCAGCTCGTGAGTACCAACACTTAGGTCAGTTGCACTGAGGGTAGGAGCGGTGTAGTTGCGAGCGGTATCAGCAGTCTCACCGTTTACAAAACCGGTAACAGTAAGAGTAAGCTGAGGAGCAATGCCCTTCTGAACAGTCTCGCCAGCATAGGTCACAACAAGCTGAGCCTTATTAATTGTCCAATTTGCATCCTTGGTGTCAACGGTGCCATCTTCCCAGGTGTAGTTCATAGGGTCAGCAAGATCAAGCTCAACGTCATATGTACCAGGATAAGTTGCTGAAACCTGGCCACTAACAACTACCTGTGGGTTAGCGGTGGCATCAAAGCCTCTTCGCAGATGACCGTTATAGGTATAGTTGGTTGCGGTTGGAACAGCAACGGTTCCCTTCTGGACACTCATCTTCATAGGAATAGTAAAGTCATATAGAGTACCATTCTTGATGGTGATGCGCGTATAACCATCGCTTGCAGCAGTTGGAGTACCAGAGATAGTAGCAGTACTTTTACGAGCAGTTGCGTCATTCTCCATTGGACTCAGCGTAAGACCCGCAGGCAGCTTATCTACTGTAAAAGTATCAAAACCCTTGCTAGATGTAGCCCAAGGAATAGTGATTGGCTCATTGTAGGCCTCGCCAACCTTTGCAGGAGTAATCTTATTTGAAGGAAGCACCACACCCGCGGTATTGTCGGAATTCTGGAACCTGGTGTTCTCGATAGTCAAATCACCATTATTGGTGGTGGTCAGGTCAGTCTGAACAACCGTAGAGTTTTTGACGGTTGAAGTGCCCCTGTTATCAAGACCCTTGTAGAACGTAACATTATCAAAGGTTACGTTTGCACCAGCCTCAACAACAACCTCGCCCTCAAACAGCATGTTTGAGACAGTCCCGTTAAAGCCGGCAGGGAAAATAATTCGGGTTCCCTTAGGGTTCAAACCAGCGTAAGTCTGAACGCGCGTACCATTACCAAGGTAGGTGCTTTGGTAGGTACTGGTAATATTGGTCACCGTAGTAGGAACGGTAAAATCCTGAATGGAAGAAGCGCTGCCTGCGCCAATAGCCACCCTAGATCCCGAGAAAGACCATGTAGACGCAGCGTCCATTGCAGCTTTGTTGTTGCTATAGATGTACTGCAAGCTGCTATAACCATAACCGGAAAGCCAGTCAGTAATCTCAAACGTTCCATCTGCATAAGCTTTTGTTGCAAATGGCAAGAAAAACAAGCAAGCAGCAATCGCCATTACAACAGCAAGCCAAGCATGTTGCTTGCTGAGTGCATGCTTAATATACATAGAGCTTCCCCCAATCTGACTGTTTACGTGAACTCTCCAATTGAGCCACAACAGTTTTGCCCATATAGCATGCATATTTTATCAGATAAGTTAGACTTGGTTAACAAAAAAGACCCAAGTTTTATCCTTGGGTCTTATCAATACATTAACTTATTTATTTGAGGTACTTTTTAATTTCATTCTTAAAAATAATAGGTCGAACAAGAACTGTAACAATTGTAGGAATAATCAATAATGGCGCTACCACAAACAAGCCCACAACAGCCGTCTTTCGAGTAGTAACCCTTCCACCAGTTCCTAACAGTATGCTGTTCAAAATATCGCTCATTATAAATGCAAATGAACCGTCAGTAAGAGTATACGCAAGTATCCATTCAAGCAAGAATAGAACAACAAAGAAAAGTGCCGTGGTATTTGCTGTCTTTTTGCAAATAGCAAGTCTCTCATCAAACGAAAGTTGATCTGCCTCTGGAACTTTCTCAAACCATTTAACTGCACGCTGTTCTGGGGTCATTATAAACTCTCAATCTCATTAAGCTCTGTATCAACAAGCGTTGCTCCAAGAGCATTCTTAAAGTGCGCAAGAGCAAACTGGTGATTCTCAGGCGTTAACGATGCCACCGCTGGCTCAACAACCTCAATGTGATAACCTAGATTGTAAGCGTCCACTGCCGTATGCAGCACGCAAATATCAGTAAGAACGCCGGTCAAAATAACCGTATTGACACCGCGCTCCCTCAGGCGAATATCAAGATCAGTTCCCGAGAAGGACGAGTAGTGCCGCTTATCCATCCAGAACACATGGCTGTCATCTTTATGCTGTTGATAGAAGTTGTTCAAAGGTCCAAACAAATCTCTACCACTTGTGCCAATAATATTGTGAGGTGGAAAAAGCTTGGTCTCTGGGTGGAAGTTGTCATCTGGATCGTGGGCATCAATAGCAAAGAAAATATAATCGCCACGATCAAAAGCACACTTAGTAGCTTCATAAATAGCATCTGAAATAGCTTGAGCTGGCTTGCCTGCTGTCAGCTTTCCATCATCTGCTACAAAATCGTAGGTGTAGTCAATCGAAATTAAAGCCTTCTGCATGTTTGATCACGCTTCTTTCTTGAGCTCTACAAGAGCAGTCAGTAAAAAAGAATAGACGTCACCTATTGTACAGGTGACGTCTATGTATTCCATGCTTAACACGTAAATGTTTTATGTGTAAATACTTGACCATTAATGTAAGCATCTAGTTCATTAGTAGAAGCCCACCTTTGCGACAATCCATTTACTTCGTTTGAGGAATTACCAGGTCAATGTTTTCTGTCTTAATGTCTTCCATACTCTTACCATCTTTAATGTGGTAATACTTAACAGTTGCAGTTACCTCAGTTTGGTCAGCAAGAGGTTTTTTCTGATAAGTATTCTTTTACTACTCAGACTTAGGAGGGATGTTTAGATCAAGTTCTAATCTCTGCCTTTCCTGAGTAACTACGCTGGTTGTTGGGTCATTGTACATAATATCAACCGTAGCTTTTGGATTAGAAAGTGCCTCAAGAGATCCTGGAGTCTGCGAGACGTTAGGAATGAACATATAGAACTTCTCACCAGGCTGTAAGAAACAGTTACCAAAGGCATTCAAAGGACCAATTCTATCCCCAAGAGTAAACTCTGTGTAAAGTGTGTCAGAGTATTTGTTGATAATCTCAAATACATAACCTTCTTGAGAGCTTCCTGGTACTTGTGCAACAGCGTATAAACTCATATACAGCTTATCTGTATCGATAAGAACTTTATTGACCTCTCGAGTTATTTCAAAATTCTTAAACTTGAGATCGTCATATCTAGAGATAGTTGGCACCGTACCTTTATTGGTAAGCTGATCAAATGGCTGATAGGTAACACTTGAATAGTCTCCAGCAGTTGTAGAAATCTGCTTAAGTTCAGCATCAGTCTCGTCTGTACCCTTAAGTCTTAACCTGCCAGTCTCAGTGTTAATTTGTCCGGTAAAAGAGCCCGCAGTTCCCTCAAGAGTAACTGTGACCTTACCTTCTGCATCAACAGTCCAGGTAAATGGCTTCTTTACACCAAATCGAGTAAATAAACCAGTTCCATCCTCAGCAAAGCTAAAGGCATAAATTGCATGGAACTGTTCACTAACCCTAGCGTAGCCTTCCTCTCCCAGGTTTCCTTGTCCGGGTTCATACACATCATAGGCTTCCCAAACGCCTACTATCTGAACAGTAGACTTTTTGTTTTCAGCAGGACTACTGTTCCCAGATGAACACGCACTGAGTGCTGCACTTACAGAAAATACTAGTGTAAGCGCAAGAGCCACCAGCAAGTTACGTTGTTTCATTAAATTTCCTTTCGATAAGAGGGGTACTAAGTTAAAAAATTTAAGCATCCATTATCAAATATGTTACAGGAAATTTCTTAAATTAGCTCTCTTGTTGATTGAAAGCTGGCGCATTATTACCGTGAACGGCATCTAGAACTTCTATTTCTAGAAATACTTTATTACTAGTTAAAATCTTTTATCGCGGTAAAAATTAAAGCGACTGGATAATTTCTTCTCCCTGAGCATTCTGCGAGATAAATCGAATCTCACGACGAGGCTCAGCGTCATCGGATGCTAACTCTTCCTCTGATAACCTGGAGACATACACATCAAGGGTTCTCTCGCCAATTTGCTCCGCAAATTGCTCTCCCCACTCGATGATAGTTGGCCCATCGGACTCAAGTGCGTCATAGAGGCCGGTGTCTTCGATCTGGTCAGGATCGTTCAAACGATACAGGTCAAAGTGATAGAGTGGCATGGTTGTACCCTCATAAACCATCTCAATAGTAAAGGTTGGGCTGGTCACATCATCAGTAACACCCATACCTGCAGCAATACCCTTAGTGAGCTGAGTCTTTCCCGCACCCAAGTCTCCCGTGAGTACTAGAACATCTCCTGCCTGCAGGAGTTTGCCTAAAACCTGGCCAAGAGCAATGGTCTGTTCAGTAGTGGTGGAGACAAACGTACCAGCTGCAGTTTTTTCTGGCAGGTCGTTTGCAATGGTGCTATTTGTGGTAGCGTTATTTGCGCTGGTAGAAAGATTAGTCACAAGAACCTCCCCGAGGATGTTTCTTAAGCCAATCAGCAAGAAGTCGCAAGTCATCTTTAAGGAACTGTGCCCATTCCTTGCGGTAAATAGTTGATGCAGGATGCATAGTAGGGAGCACACTAAAGGCGCCTATCTGGTAAAACTTACCGCGCAGCTCTGTCACGCCCTTATCGGTATGCATAACAAACTGTGTAGCAAAATTTCCCAAACAAACAATAACATCTGGCTTAATAGCGCGAATCTGGTCGCGAAGATACGGAGAGCACTCCTCCACCTCAGCTACCTTGGGGTTTCTATTTGAAGGTGGTCGGCATTTAACCACGTTAGAGATAAAAACATCTTGGCGAGAAAGACCAACTTCTTCTAACAGCGCATCAAGTTTTTTGCCCGATGTTCCCACGAAAGGCTGACCGCTCAGATCCTCATTTTTACCAGGAGCTTCTCCTACAATCATAATGCGAGCTGTGGGATTTGGCCCACCAAACACAATATTAGTGCGCGTTTCCCAAAGCGGACACTTTTTACAATCAGCTATCTGCTCACGAATCTCATCAAGAGTTTGATTTGCTTGTTTAGAATATGCGATTTTAGAATATTCTACATTTGACATGCGTTTTCTACCTAAAGCGTTTTTAGGCGAAGCAGGAGTTGCTGCCATTAGATGTACACCTTATCAAGGCGAGCACCAAAGTTGCAAACTACCTCGTAGTTGATGGTTTCACGCAAATCAGCCATCTCATCTACGGTGATTTCTTGGTCGCCATCTTTACCAATAAGAGTTACCACGTCTCCATAACAAATCTCGTGCACAGGCTTGTTAGCACGCGCGCCTGTTGTATCAACGGCAATCATGAACTGATCCATACAAATGTTGCCTACCTGGCGCACTCGACTTCCGCGTGCCAGAACATCCATACGGTTAGAAAGATTACGTGCAAGTCCGTCAGCATAACCAATAGGCACTGTTGCTACCTGAATGTTATTGCGAGGAACGCGCCAGGTCATACCGTAACCAACACCATCACCAACAGCTGGATAGACTACGCGCGTCACGCGACCGCGTACGCTCATAACAGGCTGCAAGTCAATGCGTGGAATGGTGAGCTTACTTGGATGAAGCCCGTACAGACCAATGCCTACGCGGACCATATCAAACTGGATATCTTTGTGGAGGATGGTACCGGGGGTGTTGTCAGCGTGAACCAAGCCCAGCTCATAACCTGCATTTTTGAGTGCTGTAATTGCTTCAACAAAACGATTAACCTGCAGGTCAAAATCCCAGTTGTCGAGTACATCAGCCGTAGCAAAATGCGTAAACGTACCAGCACATTCAAGACCCCTGTGGAAATCAATAGAACCGCGCACCTCAAGAAGATCTTCTCGCCTGACGCCAATACGGGTCATGCCGGTGTCAATGGCCAGATGATAGCGACCAACCTTATTAGCTGCGGCAGAAGCCTCACCGTAGGCAAGCGCAAAATCAACTGTGTAGACGGAAGGCATAATGTCAAAACGAACAAGGTCTGGAATAGAGGTGACGGGTGGCTCAGAAAGCACCAGGATAGGACTTTCGATGCCAGAGCAGCGCAGTTCAACACCCTCATCAACCGTTGCAACAGCAAATTGATCGGCACCCACAGACTGCATGGCTTTAGCACACTGGGCAGCGCCATGACCGTATGCGTCAGCCTTAACCACACACATTAGCTTAACACCACGGTTAAGCTGAGCTTTAAACGCCTTCACGTTGTGGCGGACAGCAGAAAGATCAATCTCTATCCAAGCCCATCTATCCTGAGGATATGCCGGCATCAAGCTCACCTACTCCGCAGCTTCTTCAAAATCTGCCATAGGGAACGCAATTTGCTCCTCAAGTGCGTCGGAAGCAAGACCAATAACGTCGCAGATGTCGCCAGCCATAGCTCCACGTACACCGAACTTCTCGGCAGCTAGCTGACCTGCGTATGCATGAACCTCACAAGCAAGCGAGCAGAAAATTGGCAGGTCATCAACTTGACCGGCAACCTGAGCTAAGCGGCCAGCGATGGTACCAGCAAGAACATCGCCAGAACCAGCGGTTGCCAACGTGACAGGACCAGGCTTTGGCAACACAGCTTTCTGGACGCCTACGCAGCCAGTAGCAGTGCCCTTAGCAACAATAACCAGCTCAGAACCACCATCTGCCCAGACAATCTTACGAGCTGCCTCAAGCTGAGCCACTAGGCTTGCAGGAGGATTGTCCACCTGATTGACCAAGCGACCAAGCTCACGACGATGTGGAGTCATGATAAGCGGAGCGGTACGACGAGTAAGCTCAGGGAAATCTGGAAGGTTGTTATTAGTCAGGCGAGCAATGCAGTTAAGCGCATCAGCGTCAACAATAACGGGCAGCTCAGAGTCAAGCAATGCAGAGGTAACCTTGACGGTTCCGCCAGAAACGCGCATGCCAGGACCAACTAGCGTAACGGTACGCATGGCGGCAAGCTGCAACACCAGTGGAGCTGCCTCCTCGGTAAACACGCCTTCAGAGTCACATGGGAGACCAATGACAGGAACCTCTGGCAGCATCATCTGAACGCAGCTAACAATAGCCTCGGGGACTGCCAGCGTAACGTAACCAGCACCCGCACGAGCAGCTGCCTTAGCAGCAAAAACAGCAGCTCCCGGGAAGCGGCTAGAGCCACCAACCACCAGCACGGAGCCGCGAGAGTACTTATCACAATCGTTAAGCTGAGCAGGAACAGAAGCAAGATAATCTTCCAGGTCAACGCGCCATGCAACAGGATCTGCCTCAACAACCAAGCGCTCTGTCTGCTCGGCCAAAGGAGCTACAACAATAGAGCCGCAGACATCTCGACCAGCATCAGCAATTAGACCAGGCTTCAGTGCAATCATGGTAACAGTAACATCAGCAACAACACACGCGCTTTCTACCTGACCTTTCTGTGCAGAAAGACCACTTGGAACGTCAACAGAAAGCACACGAGCGCCAGACTGATTAAGGCACTCAATCCAAATATCAAATGGAGCTCTCACTTTGCCGTGGAAACCAGTACCCAGCATGCAGTCAAGCACCACATCAGCTGTTGCCAGTAGATCAATAAGTTCCTGGCGAGAAGGACCAACAAGCACCGAGACCCCCGCGCGAACGGCGCGCTGCGCCATTTGACGTGCAAGATCACCGGAAATCTGATCAGGCTCAAGAGGGGTGACAACCTTAACGTTGCAGTTCCTAGAGCGCAGCGCTTCTGCTGCCACCCAGCCATCTCCACCGTTATTGCCAAGACCTACGAGGATGACAACGTTACTAATGTCTCCCCCCATGCCAAGGGCTTCTTGAGCAGCAGCGTAACCTGCACGGTGCATGAGCTCAGAAACGCTCACACCCACGCGTGTCAGCGCAATCTCTACGCGCTTGATGTCCTCAACATTTAATACCGGCTGCATAACTTACTCCTCGGATTTAACAACATCATCAAAGGTTGTCTCAATTATAGATTCTTGCACGCGCTCAAGCTCATCCAACACAGAACGAGCTTCTTTGAATGAACGCGCCAGCTCTTGGGCAGCATCTTCTTTTTGATCTACCTTAGGTTTTACAGCATTGGTGACGGCAACCGCATTGGCTACCGCAACGTCTCTAGTGTACGAAATTGAAAGTGCAATCTCTTGCACGCCCTGCTCGGCCGCAATCTGTGCAGCCTTACCAGCTAGATGGGCCTGCGGCCTACCCAGTTGATCTCTCTCAACAGAAACATCCTGAAAACCAATACCAGACGAGAAACCCGTTCCTAAAGCTTTGAGCACGGCTTCTCTTGCCGCAAAACGAGCAGCATAGTGCTCCGCAGGGCGAGCAGTGCGCTCACAATACGCACGCTCGGCATCGGTAAACATGCGGCGAATAAAGTGAGGGCGCTTATCAATTGCCTGCTGCATGCGGGCAATCTCAAGCATATCTACACCTATTCCTGCCAGTGCCATCGTATCCCCTGGATTTATCTGCGCTTAAGCGCTAAGCCTATACGCTTCAAGTGCATCAAGCACAATCTGGTTTGCCTGCTGGCAGAGCTCATCAGTAGGTGCTTCTGCAAGAACACGTACCAGAGGCTCGGTTCCGGAAGCGCGAACCAACACACGACCATTGCCCTCAAGGAACTTCTCGGCAACTACAACTGCATCGTTGACCTTAGGAGACTGCATAGCAGCCTCTTTGTCAGTGACGCGAACATTAACCAACTGCTGTGGATATAGCTTAACGGGACGAGTCAGCTCAGAGAGTTTCTCGCGCTCTGCTCGTAAGACCTCCATAATACGGAGGCTAGTCAGAATGCCGTCGCCGGTCTTAGCAAGGTCACCAAAGATGATGTGACCGCTCTGCTCACCACCCAGGCTGTACTCGTTCTCGTTCATGCAAGCGTAAACGTACTTATCGCCTACGTTAGTCTTCTCGTAAGAGAGACCAGCGTCATCAAATGCCTTGAACAGGCCAAAGTTACTCATAACGGTGGTAACTACGGTCTGCTTAGCTAAGCGACCATACTTGTTTAGATAGGTGCCGCAAACATAAAGAATTAAATCTCCGTCAACTACGTGGCCGCGCTCGTCAACTGCTAGGCAACGGTCAGCGTCGCCGTCATACGCAAAGCCCACGTCAAGGCCATTCTGAACCACAAAGCGCTGCAGCTGGTCAATGTGAGTGGAACCGCAATCAACGTTGATGTTAAGACCATTTGGAGCATTGTTGATAACATGAGTCTCTGCGCCCAGCGCATCAAAAACAGGACGAGCAACGCTAGAAGCTGCACCGTTTGCGCAGTCCAGGCCAATCTTTAGACCCTGCAAGCTAAAGCCACAGCTAGCAATAAGACTGGAGATGTAGCGATTACGACCCTGCATGTAATCAACGGTGCGACCAATGCCATCACCAGTTGCCATAGGAACTTCAAGCTTACCGTCAATATAAGCTTCTACCTGCTCCAGGACATCCTCGTCCATCTTATAGCCCTCTTTGTTGACCAGCTTAATGCCGTTATCAGTAAAGGGATTGTGGGAAGCAGTAATCATAACGCCACAGTCAAAGCCACCATCTACTACCTCGTAGCTCACGCCAGGAGTAGGAATAACATGCAACATGTACGCATCAGCGCCGGAAGCAACTAGACCCGAGACAAGCGCAGACTCAAACATATAGCTTGACCTACGGGTATCCTTACCAATGATAATGCGAGCCTTGCGAGACTGCTTGGCTCCGTAATACCAGCCTATGAAGCGGCCAATCTTATACGCGTGATCGACGTTCAAACCCTCGTTTGCGCGACCTCTAAAGCCGTCTGTTCCAAAGTACTTCATAAGCGTCTCCTAGCTGCGAATGTAGTGTTGTCGGGTGGAGAGCAACTTGCGCGCAAAGCGCCAGCGAACTACTCGACAGGTGGGGCTTCTCGCCAGATGGCAAGAAGAACGTGCGGACTAAAGCGGTTGTACAAATATGCAAAATACAACCATTTAAAAGTATACAAAAAAGAGACCTGCCGAAAGACGACAGGCCTCCATAAGAACATTTTGTGAACGAGCGGCCTTAGCGCTTGGAGAACTGAGGACGCTTACGAGCCTTCTTAAGACCGTACTTCTTACGCTCAACCGCACGAGAATCGCGGGTGAGGAAGCCAGCCTTCTTAAGGTCTTCACGATACTCGCCAGCCTCAAGCAAAGCGCGAGCAATGCCAAGGCGAAGAGCACCAGACTGACCGTTGATGCCGCCGCCATCACAATTGGCGAGAACATCAAAACGACCAAGAGTGTCAGTAATACGAAGTGGTGCAGTTGCATTGTCTACGAGCTGCTGGCGACCAAAATACTGAGTTGCCTCGCGACCGTTGACAGTAACTTTACCAGTTCCAGGAATAAGACGAACACGAGCGACGGCCTCTTTACGACGACCGGTGCCGGTATAAACAGCGGTGTTATCTGCCATCGTTTAGCCCTCCAGCTCAATCTTAACGGGATTCTGTGCAGCATGTGGGTGTTCAGCACCAGCATAAACCTTAAGCTTCATACCCTGCTTACGACCAAGGGTGGTCTTTGGAAGCATGCCCTTAACAGCGTGCTCAATAACACGCTCTGGGTGCTTCTCCATAGCCTCCTTGAAGGATTCAAACTTCAAACCACCAAGGTAACCGGAATGACGCCAGTACTCTTTATGGTCTGCCTTTACGCCAGTAAGAACCACTTTATCTGCATTAATGATGACCACAAAGTCACCAGTATCAGCGTTTGGCGTGTACTGTGGCTTATTCTTACCACGAAGAATCATGGCAGCCTTTGTAGCCAGACGACCGAGCGTTGCGCCCTCAGCGTCGATGAGCACCCACTTGCGCTCGACTTCGCCAGCCTTGGCAAACTGAGTCGACTTCTTCACTTGACTCCTCCTACGAATTACGAGATGACAACCCCTGGACGGGCTATCTATGCTTTTTCTTGTCAGAGATTACGGGGCTCTGTGGAAAAGCCTTAAAAGTATACTCCACTCTTTAGCAGTTGTATGCGGGAATTTTTGTTGCTTCACGAATGCAACAATTCATTCAAATTTGATGTTTTTATTCACATACCAAACCACTTACCGAAGTAAGCTGACCGCTTGTCGTGACATTGTATATTTTTTGTTCCAGTTTTTGTTTTATCACAACATAAACCGTGCTCAAGATCTTATGTTTAACATATATACATCCCTTTTTGAGGTGCATTGTAATTTGTCTAAAACAACTAAACCTACGATAGTGGGAGGAAACAATGACAGATTTAAATGCTGTAATGGAATTACAAAATCCTTCAAAACCAACAAACACATACCATGCAAAACATATGCGGATTAATTTAGCTTTTTTGCTTTCAGCGATATTCTTACTAGCAATACCTTTTTATGGCTGCACTCCAACAAATCAAAATAATTCACAAAACAATGAACCAACACAACAATCTAACACCCAAAACGATAAAAATGATGAAGTTCCAAAAGGCACTGTTAAAGCCACATCGTTTTACTCGCCAACACTTGGCTTAGATTGGAATTATGATGTCTACCTCCCCGCAGATTATGACTCTAATCCCAATAAAACCTATCCGGTAATTTATATGCTGCACGGATTATATGGTAATCACCGAAATTTACTTGAACGCTTTGATTCCTCAGCAATGCTTGACAATGCTATCCAATCTACTGGGCAGAGCGCTATTGTAGTTTTTGTCGATGGCTTTAATAGTTTCTATATTGATTCTGCTGACCGCGGACTCAAAATGGAATCCGCTATCATGAATGATTTAATACCCTACATTGAAAGCACTTATCGTGTTTCTAAAGACCGAAAAGATCACGCTATTGGTGGTATTTCTATGGGTGGTTACGGTGCTGCTCGTTTTGTATTGCACCATTCCGACTACTTTAGTAAAGGTATTTTAATTTCTCCTTCCGTTTGGACAAAACTTGCAGACGATAACGCTATCTATCAGTCCCAACATGCTTTTAGTGACGGAGTTAAAAGTTGGTCATGGGATCTCTATAATCAGCTTTTCCCTAGTCAATATATTAACGATGTTGATCCAACTAAGGTTTCGTTCTTTGTAGCTTCTACATCTGACGATGGTGTAGTCCCTATAGCAGATGTCAATTCCTTTGTTAAACAGCTTACAAACGCTGGTATCACTGTTGAATATCAACAAGACACAGGAGACAATCACAACTGGAATTACTGGTCTAGAGTTGCTCCAACAGCATATACCTGGGCACTTAATCAATTTAAGTAAATAACACTGAATTAGACGGGTTTCTCGACAAATTCTGGGAGTATCATCAGATAGACAAAGTATGACCGTGCGTTTACTCCAGTAAGTCATTCGAGGAGCAACTATGCCCAGCATCTATACTGTTACGCTCAACCCCGCTCTGGACAAGACTGTTCATGTTCCAAACTTTACAATTGACCAGGTAAACCGTATCAACTGGCTCAGGCGGGACGCAGGTGGTAAGGGCATTAACGTCTCCAAAGTTATTGCAAAACTTGGTGGAGAGTCAACCGCCATTGCTGTTCTTGCTGGCCAAACTGGACAATGGATTGCAAATACTCTTGACGAGAATAACATCAAGGTCCATGCAATTACTGTTCCTGGAGAGACACGTACTAATCTTAAGGTTGTTGATACTGAAGGCGGTACCAATACCGACATCAACGAGCCTGGCCCCGAGGTCACCGACAGCGTACTTGATCAGGCACTTTTTGATATTGTCTCCAAGACTTCCGCTGGCGATATCGTAGTTCTTTCTGGCAGCCTCCCCCGCGGAGCTTCCACTAACACATACGGTCGTTGGACGCGTGCTCTACGTGACGCCGGGCTGAAGGTTTATCTGGACGCCGATGGTGCAGCGCTCTCAGCAGGTCTTGAGCAGAAACCATACTTCACCAAGCCAAACGATCATGAGCTCTCCGCCATGCTGGGCCGTGAGCTTGTCGACGTGGACGCGATTGCCACAGCCGCATCCGAGATTGTTGCTGATGGCATTGACACTGTCTGCGTTTCCATGGGAGGCAACGGCGCCGTCTACGCTACTACCAACGAAGTTTGGTATGCAGGTCCAGTAAAAGTCAAGGTAGGAAGCACTGTCGGCGCCGGTGACTCCGTTGTGGCGGCGTTTGCCTTTGCAGATGCACAGGGTTTCTCGACAGAAGATGCGCTGCGACTGGCCATGGCCACGGGCGCCGCAAACGTCATGGAGAGCGGAACCCAGGCGGCAGAGCGCTCGGTTGTGGATTCACTTATCAAGAAAGTACAGCTCACGCGCCTGCGCTAGCGTTTTTAAATTGCTACCAGGCTACTTCTAACCTACCTTGCCTAAAAAGTGCAAAGAATCTGTGTTTTGGGCACAGATTCTTTGAGAAAATTAGACAAATCCACAGATTCTTTGATGTTTTCAGGCAAAATCTACCGATTCTTTACTGAAATCAAGCACTCATGACGTCACTCAAAAATACCTACAGTTACTCAGGGACATACACCTCTACTCAATAAAACTTTTAATCTCTTCAAGGCGATCAAGAGCAACTTTGCGACCCGTCAAGTACAAAGAAAGCAGGGCTTCACCGGATTTCTCGTTAACTTTAACCTCAACTGGCTCAGGAGGTTCAAGCACCAATACTCTGCCCTCATTCTGCAGTTCAAAGAGCTGCTTTCTTTGATCCATATAACGCTCAGAGCGAGAAGCCAATGCAGCTTCATAATATGGATATGCCGTATAGAACTGTGAACGAATGGCAATCTGCTCATTCATATCAGTTTTTACGTAATCGTGATCCTGCGTAACAATGACCAGCGCTTTCTTTGCGGGTTTATGGTCAGGAATAATAACAGGATGCTCAGCTTGACCATCGGGTAAACCAAGCGCCGCCGCAAAAGGAATTGAATCAGTTGTCCCGCCATCAAGATAACGATGACCATCGAGCTCTACCATACGAGAAACCGTCGGCATCGAAGCTGAAGCTTGAACCATCTTAATATCATTTGGCAGACTTTTTACATGCAGATATGCCGGAGTTCCAAACGTAACGTCTGACGCAACAGCATACATTTGCATAGGATTTGAATTGAATGCTTCGTTATCACAGGGATCAAGATGATTCTGGATTTCTTCGTACATAAATTCGCCGCCAGCGATGTTTCCCGTTGTAACTAGCGAACGAAACGACATAAATCGAGGATCATCTCTAAATGCCAGCATGATGCGCATAGCGCGGCCAATTTGCTTTGATTTGAAACTCACAGAATTAATAGCACCAGCGGAAGTACCCCATACACTTTCAAAGTTTGTAACACCCTTCTCGCGAAGTACATCCAAAACGCCAGCAGTAAAAATACCTCGATAACTACCACCTTCCAAAATAAGCGCGGTAGATGAAGTATTTTGATTTTTGCTCAAAGATGCACCGTCCAAAGCCCCATTGTTTGCGACGTCTTTATGCAATAACTTTGTATCATGCTGACTTACCATGAGTACCTCCAAAGTGTTAACTCAAGTGTACCCAACAATTAACTCAACTTACTCTTATGCTTTTATTTCTGCACATTTTAACTTTTTTCATCACAAAAAAGCAGGTAAACTACTACGCAACTGAAAGTTGACAAATTTCCAACTGCACTTGGTGGCAAGCAACTGAGTCTTTTCTTAAAGTAAAATCATCACATGTGAATCCGATTCAATACTTCAATCCATCATTGATAGAAAGGAACAACCATGTTACTGAGCGAGAAAATCATGAGCCTCAGAAAGCGGAATGGTTGGTCACAAGAAGAACTTGCGCAACAGCTTGGCGTTTCAAGACAGTCCGTTTCTAAATGGGAGTCTATGGCTGCCATGCCAGATATTCAAAAGATTATGGCTATGAGTGAGCTCTTTGGTGTCTCAACCGACTATCTGCTCAAAGATGAAATGGAGGATCTTCCTGCAACTGCAACATCTTTTGACTCTGCAGAATCCTCAAGTGAGAGCGCTACTCCCGAATCTTTTTCACAAACCAATGAGCAAGACAACTACTCCTCCACAAAAATTAAAGTCTCTCTGGATCTAGCAACGGAATAGCTGGATACTATTGAAAAGACATCTCGTACAACAGCCTTTGCCGTTATGCTCTTTATCTTAGGTCCTGCGATTCTTGGGTCGCTTGCCACCTATGGAAAAACTCAAACAGATTTTAACCTCGCATTTATCAATTCGGGTACGCTCAATACGTCCAATCTTCTTAACATCATAGGTGTTTCTATTATGATGCTCTGCATTGCAGCTGGTGTAGGCCTTCTGATTTTACAGAACGTAAAACTTTCACCATTCAAAGAACTTAAAGAAAATGCCCTTGATCTGCAATATGGTGTTGAGGCAGCTGTTAAGCGACGCGCTGAATCTACAAAGTCCCTGCGCTCTTTTCAGCAAGCTGCCGGAGTTTGTCTTACTATTCTAAGCTCTATTCCTTTTATTATTGCATCATATTTTAAAGATGGTCTTTACTTCTCAATAGGATTTTTTATCGCCATGTTCATGGTTGCTTTTGGGGTCTTTTTACTCGTTAATTCTGGTATTGTCAAAAGTAGCTACGATGTTCTTCTCCAAGAAGAAGACTATTCAAATAGCGAGAAAATCTCCAAAAATAAACAAAAGTCTATCCACGATCAGTATAAGCAATATACGCAAGCTTACTATGTGGTTATCACACTCATGTATCTTGGCTATAGCTTTATTACCTATGACTGGGGTAGAAGCTGGATCATCTGGCCTCTCTCTGCACTTCTCTATCACGCTGTCATCAGTGTTTTAAGTGCATTTAAAAAGAAATAACAGAGCATGAATACACGCCCTGTTGGTTTAGGAATATACCAACAGGGCGTAAAAATTTAACTTACTGTCTTATTTACACATGCTTACATACGAATTGCCACATCATCACAACGCTTCGTAGAGACGGAATTTCTGCCAAGGTTGTAAGGTGTCAATCAAAAAGTGCTCTTCATCTGGAATATGACCAACAACATTTGTTTTACCAGTATTAATCATATCCGTTCGAGCAATTTGCATCTCTCCCGCGTAATGCCCATAGAGGCTGCTCTCAATAATAACGTCCCCTCGACGAATAGTAGAAGGTGCATTAAATACGTCAAAGGTATGTTCCTTATACTTCACACGACTCTGAGATGAACGAATAAGATTTTCTGAAACATCTCCCCTATTACAGTGAAGCTCCTCAAGTACAATGCTCTTCTCGATAGATGGAATGGTATCCACAAGCTTTACACCAAAACTCACCAGGTCATGCGGTAGGGACTTTATTTTTTCAAACTCGGATTCTGTAGCAAAGCAATTAGAAATAATGACGTCGTCAATAGTTCCCATTGAAATATAGTGTTCCACCTGCAGATGCATAGGCATGTGTCGGTGCATCTCTAACGTAGGAAGACCTTCGGTCACCGGCCATGGGCCAAACGAATTTTGAGCCTGGCTGGTCACAAATGCCGCAGTGTTAATCCCATACTTTGTAAAACGCTCAGTACAACGATTAAAGAATTCAAGACCCAATCCAGAATAACCATGAGGATAAAAATTATGACAACCAATAAGTTTATTTTTATTTGGTTGGTACTTCATTATGGTGTCAAGATAGTCCACGTCATTGCTCATGTTAAGCTCAACAAATAATCCTTCCGGATTGAATGTCATAAAAGACTCTTCTTTACCAGTAAATCCCAAATCGAGCCTAAAGCCGTCGGCGCCAATCTCTTTAAAGAAAGAAAGATTGTCATATGAAATTCCAAGCTCTTTGAAAACTCTTGGGTTAACATCAACAATAATCTCAAAGCCAAGACGATGCGCATGTGCATTGATATCAGAAAACTTCTGCACAATAGCTTCTTTAGTGTCCTGAACCGAAAGAAGACAACTAAAAATACGAGAAAATCCAGCACCAGCTGCTTGATCTAGATATGCAAGAATATCCTCTTTTGTACTCTTTTCAGGATAAATTGAAATTCCAAGGCGTTTCATATTTTACCTTCTCTAAAGATACGGCCTCGATGACAAATCTGTACATCAAAGCCGTATCTATCGCACCTATATAATTACTCTACACACGTATTATGCATTCTGCTCTTGAGAGAGATTCTGTTTATCCCAAACTTTTACGAATGGATAATAAATCAAAATTGAAACTAGAATTAAAACAATACTCAAAATAATAGCTCGGAAATCTCCACCAGTCGCAAGATAAGCGCCAATAGGTCCTGGAAGTGTCCAAGGGGCGTTAACTGATACGCGATTTACCAGACCAAGCACTGTTGCAAACCAAGATATAACTCCACACACAACCGGTGTAAGCACAAAAGGAATTGCAAGAGTAACATTCAAAACAATAGGAGCACCAAAAATAATTGGCTCATTGATGTTAAAGAGTGCTGGGAAAAATGCAATACGACCAAGATCTTTTGCATACTTAGACTTACAAACGGTTACCAACAAAATTGCAAGTCCAATTGTTGTACCAGCTCCACCAATGAAAATGAACCATTGATAGAACGGCTCTGCACTAATCGAAGGAAGTTGAGTTCCTGCAACGCCAGCGGCAACTGCAGTGGTATTTGCCTCAAGCAAAGTAAGCCATAAAGGACGCGCGATTGAGCCAACAATCGAGGCACCATGAATACCAAAGAACCAAAAGAATCCATAGAGCAACGAAATAAGCATAACAGCAGGAAGACTATCAGTTGCATACACAAGAGGCTTGATGAGAGCGGTAATAGCTGCATTCCAGTTGAACCCAAAGTAATAGGTAATGGAGCCAAAGAGAAGAATAACAAGCAATGTTGGAGTAAGCGCCTCAAAAGATCGAGAAACTGATTCAGGCACCTGTTCAGGCATTGTAATCTTAAAGTTAGAGCGCTGTGTAAAACGATAAATATTAACTGCAATAAAAGTTGAAATAATACCTACAAAAAGACCTGCAGATCCAAGATTTGCCATAGGAATAACAAAGCCAGTTACACCAGCGTTTGCATCTTTTAACACGTTAACTGGGTTAATGGTAAGAAGAAAAGCCATAACGGATAGAATCGCGCCAGAAAGTCCGTCTAACTTGAATGATTTAGCAAGACTGTTTCCCATTCCAAAAACGGCATAAAGCGCCATGATGTACATGGTCATTCGATATGGAAGAAGAATCTTTGCGGCATTTTGAGAAAGGAACTTATAAATTTCCCAATCTTGAGGGATAGGGGGAAACGCAATAATCAAAAAGAAAGAGCCTACGATAATAAGAGGAAGCGCTCCGATAACACCATCTCTTACTGCTAGCAGATACCGATTAGACCCGAGAACGGACATTGCCGGTCCCAGCTTTTCTTCAAGAAACTTTTGTAACTTCTCCATTTGTTCCCTTCCTTCTCACAACGAACGTTAAGAACACTTCTTACAACAATTCCTCATAATCTCTTAGCTTTATGCATTGCTCTTTCCGAGCAATTCATCAACTTCTTTTAAGATATTTTCAACATTGCAAAAGGCATAGTCTTGAGGAGCAATAACTGCAACAGGAATAGCAACGGAATCAGCAATTTGCTTTTTTCTATAAGCTACTTGAGGGCCAAGCAACAACACATCATAGTCAGAAACCCTGTCTTCATAGCTTGCAGTGCCAACTGCTTCAACCTTAATATCCATACTATGTTCTTCCGCATACTTTTCTATCTTTTTCATAAGTAGAGAAGTCGAAATTCCACCTGAACACACAAGAAGAATCTTATAATCAGCCATAATTTGCTCCTTAAAGCTACTATAAACATGCTTTAATTTAACACTTGCACTCTAATACGCTTAAGATCTTTCAAAAGAAATAGGTTATAGGTAGCTATTATTCCGTCAACGTTAAATAACCTGAAAGATACTATGAACATAACAATAGCCCGACTTCATACATGAAATCGGGCTATGAAAATCTATACAACGGTTATATTACTACCCTAGTCCAGCTTGTCTCTCTTTTTCTTACGACTGCCTGCAACCAATCCTGAACCCAGTAACGTTAATCCTGCTGAAACAGCAACTTGATCTGTAACACCTGTATTTGGAAGTGATCCATCAGAAGTTTTTGCAGAGGTATCTGTGGTAGTAGTTTGTGCTAATTGATTAACAGCAGATGCTTCATTAGTAGTCGCAGCATCATTTGGCGCCGTCTGTTGATTGTTTGTACCATTCTGAGAGGCTGTTTGCGTACCAACCTCTACAATCTCATCTATAGCTGAATCTACTGTACTGTCTTCAATTACCCTGCGATCATCTCCAGAAACCTCAACAAGAATACGTCGTAAACCGTTCTTTCCTGCAGTAATTAATCGACGTAAACCTTGTTTAAGATTTGGATTAGTACGCTCCTGTCTCTTAAACGGAATTGTTTCAGTAATAATATTCACGGCTGGCTTACTAAACACAAGTTCTTTTACACCTTCATCAGGGGTAACCTGATATACAAGCTTTGCTGATAGCTTTCCAAAAGCATCATTAAGATTTTGAGTTGCCGTATCAACTGCTGACTGTTCCACGTTCTCATTAGCCAAAATTTGCTTAGCTTGAGCGAGAGCTTCTTGATAGGCCCTTACCGTTTCCTCTGTATACAAACTAGTATCAACATCATTTGCTTTATCGACCGCTTTTTGAAGATTCTCTTTATTTACCTTAGAAGCATGAGGATTAGTTACAAAAAGATTCTGAACTTCTAAATCTCCATCCCATAGTCCAAGGCCAACATATGCATCGTTGTAGTATGAATCTACAGTATCAAATGTATGGTTAAGGTACTCTACCCCATCAACAAGAACTTTTACGCTGTTTTTACCCTTGATTACCTTAACATGATGGAATTTTCCGTCATTAAGACGTTTCCCATTCATACTGCCTTCTGCAATAGTGTCTCCCATAAAGCGATACAAACGAACTGTGTCGTTGTCTCCAAATTGGACAGAATATGCATTACGCGGGTCAACATTTTCTGAAGCATAGAAAATATTGATGAGACCTTTTTGATATTTAATATCAACATCAAGCTCATACTCAGGGAATGGAATCTTCTGTTTTCCCATGTAGTAATCATTGGCGCTCACATTTTTATCGTATAGACTCTCTCCGTCGACATACCATTTTCCAGCCACAGACGTTAAATCTTTTACGTTTGTCTTGAAATCGTTACGAGAAATAGAAACAGTAAATTCCTTAGACAACGTTGGGTCAGATTTTGATGTTGCAGTAATTTTAACGGTTCCTTTTTTAAGTGCTGTTACTAAGAGCTTGTTCCCCTCTTCTTTAACAGAAGCTAAATCAGGATTATCAACGCTCCATACAACGTCCTGCGGTACAGTTGAAGGCATTACGTACGCTTTGAGCTCAACAGTATCTCCAACATATACGTTATTTTGAGCCGGTGACGCTTGTACCAGCTCAAGCGGCTTTGTTGCTTCTTTTTTATCCGTCCACGTGTTGGCCAATGGATACAGCGTTATATCCGCCTTAGCAGTACCACCCTCAGCAAATGCACTTACACCCAGACTGCTTGGTGCAGGGAATATTTGGTTAGCTCCTGCCACGGTATTACCGCGAGAAAACACCTCAACGCTCGCTCTATCTACATAGATATGTAAATCAATACTACCGTCAGCGTTTCTCTTTACTGACTGGGAGTCTACCTGGGCAAATTTATTGCTCAAAATAATGCCCGACTTACTACGATCAATGGAGAGCGTTTCTGTTTCCAAATCATATACGACTCTTGTTACTTCATTTCCACCTACGCGCAAATTAAATCCAACTTTTTTAGTACCTTTACCAGGGCGGAATGTAGAAACAATTTCGTACTGATCTCCCGAGAAACCCTTAAGCGCATCGCTTTTCTCGTCTATATCAACATCATTTAGAGTGACAGCCTTATCCTCTTGACGCAAAGACTTGTATGCATCAATAGGCGTCTGTGTCAGACGATACGATCCATCTTGCTTAACAAGACCAAGTTTAAGATTAAGGTTAAATGTTCCGTTGAATTTCTGTCCAACAGTATTAGCTACTAAATTGCAATAATCATCCCAGGTGTTCATCCAGTTAACTTCAACAAGTTCTGGCAACGTTGGATTTTCAGTAGTACCAAAATCCTGAACATAATATGTCATCGCTGCATACGAATCTTTACCAAAATTCATAGATTGATCAGCTTGCTCAAACTCTGCGTCTGGTACGAACGTCCATTTACCGTCTACCTGCTTGAAATCACCCACTTTGTAGAAACGACCGCCACGCGATAAAACCCACTTGATGGTTCCGTCGTTAGCTTTAATAGGATAAAGATCTGGACACTCAGTATGTAGATTAGGATAGGTAGACTCTACTTTCCAGTTACGTAAATTATCTGAAGAGTAAATTCTTAAAGGACCGCCAGCCACAACCATAAACCACTTATTCTGCCAGCGGAAGACCTTAGGATCACGGAAATCTTGGGACTGCAGCGGATCATCCGTCCAATCAGCCGCAACCTGATCGACCTTAGTCCAAGTTCTACCTTCATCTTTACTGTATGCAAGTTTAATGCGCTGGCCATTACCATCAGCTGTGATAAATGCTACCAATCCACCTTCACCATTATCAAAGAAGCCAGAAGTATTATTAGGATCAGCGACAATACTGCCAGAGAACATGGCACCATTAGCATCGGGATAAAATGCAATAGGTTGTTCTTTCCAATGAACTAAATCAGTACTGGTTGCATGACCCCAATGCATGGGACCCCATTTGGTGTCATCGTGGAACTGATAGAAGAAGTGATAGACACCTTTGTAATACACCAATCCGTTAGGATCGTTTGCCCATCCATCTTTAACTGAGTAATGATATTGATCTCGATAAAGCTCGTTATAGTAAACTTCATCTGCCTGTCTACGATGTACATTTAATCTATAAGTTACGCTAACGTCCTGGCCATCATCAGTAGTGATAGTACTGGTAACTGTCAAATAATTAGCACCAACCGCAAGTGGAATATTCTTAAAATCACTATATACATGCCCAGCCGCATCAGTAACCTGAATCTTGGCAGCACTATTCTTTGGTTGGATATTCAAATCAATTGAAGTTGCATTATTTTTTACATACTGAATAGTAACTGGCGAAGTAAACTGACCTTTTTGTTCTACTGTTCCTGTCTGAGAAGTGACCGTAATGTCTTTAAGTTCGGGGCTTTCTTCCTCGGTTATTTCTTTATAAAACGTATTTTGAAAACGTACCTGACTGTTCCAATTCAAAAGTCCAAAATAACCTTCAGAAATATAGGTATTTTGGCCCTTATCGTCTCTTTGTAACGTATAGTCGCCTAAACTTGCAACTAACACATCATTAACGTAATAAGATGTCCAAGAGCCTATAGACACTACTTTTAGGTGATAGGTATTATCTGCTGTTGGCTCAATGTGTTTCTCGTTAATGAATTGATAATCACGACCACCTTGCCAACGCCAAAACTTAACGTTGTTACTTCCTCCGTCAATATTGACAGCATAGCTATTCTTATTATCTGGATCGTTGTTACTTCTAAAGACAAGTGCCGCGGCACCCTCTTTACTCAAAAACGTTACATCCGTTGAATATACAAAGTTCTTGCCTTTACTTTGAGAATAAAAGAAACTGTCGCCCTTACCGCGAGCGTCGCTATACAGACCATCCTCGCGAGCTTCCCAGTTTCCATTTTGATCACCGTGCGTATCTTCAAGATTAGTTTTAAATCCAGATTGATTTTCTGCGCTTACTGCGGATACTTCAGTTTTGTTCTCTGACTCTACTGCTGATGATGAAGCTGGCGCTTCTTCTTTTTTCTCTGCAATATCTACCTTGTCATTTTTTACTTCATCGGTACTTTGATTTTTATCTTGTGCTTCTGCCGAAGTTTGTTTTACATCATCGGATGTTTGATTAGCCTCTGCATCTTGGCCTTCATGCGCCGTCTGATCAGTTTGAGCAGACTTTTCTGTGCTACCTAAAAAAGAATCTGGTGATGTTTCTTGCTGACGAACCTCTACGACTGGTGACGATGTAGAAGTCGGATTAGCAAAAGCCTCCTGAACACCAAAAATACCTATCTGTAACATGAATGCACCTAATGCTGCAAGCAAACAGCCCGCAATTCTATGTGTACCAATTTTTCCCATAAACCATTTTTTATATGATGTATCGTGTTGGTCTTCCATGCTACTCCCTACATCTAAAATAAAACTACGTTAAACGTCTAAATGTCCTAGACGCTTAAAAACACCAAGCTTGTAGTATCTTAGTATTATTAGATACGTTTTTTATCTAATATCAAGATTAATTGATGAATGATTAAAATAATTTAGATGCTTTAAAGACTTTCTAAATTATTTTGATATTTATATCAATACTTTTTGCAATTTTATTCATTCATCTGTATACATTTATTGCTTTCATGCTGGCAAAATTGCATCCTAAAAAATAAAACCGCCTTCAAATAATAAAGGCGGTAGTTAAAATCACTATAAAAAATTGAAATATACGTAGGGTTTACGCTATAACCTCAATTCCATCATTGTGAACGGCGTGCCTCTTGATACTTCTCAAATGCCTTCTGATACGTCAATTGTTCCTGCTTAAATTCTCTATTAAAAAATAGCGTCGAAACTAAAAGAATTACCAAATACACGCCAACAAATGAAATCCACGCCTCAAGTATATTTGGCAGCCACTCTCCGACATAAGCCAAGATAACTAACGTAATAAATAGGCATACATTAAAGCCTAAATAGCGCTTCCAATAACTCAACCGTAAAATACATGGCTGATAATTAAACCAAAGCTGCTGAAAAACTCCCATGCTTATTCCGGCTAAAACAATCGTCAAAACTATAATATTATTTTGCCTGTTACCAAAATTTGCAAGCAAAGCAATAACAGAATAGACGCACGAAATAATTGTAAAATAAGCCGCTCCAGCAAATCCGCCTTTTTGTAGTATCTCTGCAGTTGTTATGCTAATTCCATCTTCACTTTCTTTTCCAAAAGCTTCATTACAATCATTCTGTCTCTGCTGTTTTCTCAGTACCATTTTTCCTCCCTATCTTATAAAACTATTCTGAAAACCCTTACATTTAGAAACACCTACTAAAAGAAGCACACACTAAATTCCAATACGACGCTTGAACTCTGGAGCATACTTTCTTGAAACAACAAGTTTTTTCTCGCCCAAAGAAAGTAACATGCGGCCAGATCCTGCTGGGCTAATTCCTGTAACGTGATCCAAATTTACTAATTCCTGCCGAGAAATGCGTACGAATTCTGTATCTCTAAGGGCATCTTCAAACCAGTTCAAGCGGCTTGTACTCTCAAGTAAATCCCCTTCTACAAGATGAATAAGTGCAGTTGACCTACCTGCTTCGATCCATGCTATATCTGTTAGAAATACCAGGCGTCTTTTAATGGTTCCGGGAATATATCCTGTAAGTTTTCCATCTACCATTTGTAATTGACGGACAATCTTGGAAACCCGATTGTCATTTGGTCCACTCAAAATAGTAACTTCTATTTGAGAGCGATTCTTTTCTTCCAAAACACGAATTTCCATTACTCATCCAAACGACTAATTCAAATTACTTCTTACCTTAAGACAACCATAGAATAAATAATTAAAACTTTGCTGTACATCACATAAACTCAAAATGCACTTTATGACAGATAGAATGCACTGTGAGCATCTAAACAGTGTTGTCGTGCAGACAATATGTACAAAAAGAGCCACCTTAAAAAGGTGGCTCTTCCTCATTGCACTTTTCTACAAAAAATAAATCAATTTAAGATAACTGGCTTCTTTTCCTCAGTTGGTAAGCAAAAAGTAAAACTGCTGCAGTAATAAGTGTTCCACCAAAGCCAACAAGCATCCAAATTCCAGATCCGGCTGTCAAGGGCAAACCAGGGATAGGTTCGTCTGCAATAGTAATAGAGGCAACATTATCTTTAACTGGAAGAGGAACAACGTTTCCATCAGAATCTTTTGTGCTTATTGTGCCATCCTCGGCAACAATAATAGCATGCGCTTGCTCATCAAGATTGTAACCTGAAGGTGCACACGTCTCTTTAACCCAATATGTTACCCCAGCCTCAAGGCCATAGAATCGAGCAAGACCATCTGCATCATTTGTGGTTACTTTGCTACCAGAAATGACGTTTTGCAAATCTTCATCGCTATAAACTGTAGCAGGCTGATCATTGCTATCAAAGACACCGTTTCCGTCATCTTTATATAGGGTAAACTCTGCTCCACCAAGAAGTGTATTGCCATCAGAACTCTTCTTTATAACAGAAAGTGGGAGTCTACGCTCATTAGCAAACTTTGCTCCATCAGCAGACGAATACGTAGTTTCAATATTAAGAACGCTTTGACCTGCGTCAGTAATCTTTACAGTCACAGTCTCAGTATGACTATCGTAGGTATAGCCTTTCTCGGTTCCAGGAGTCTCAACAATGATATACGTATATGTCTTATCAATATCTTCTTGGGTAAAATCAAGTTTCTTAAACTCAATAGTGCCATCAGCTTTGTTAGTTTGCGTATCAAGAACATTACCGTTCTCGTCTTTTAGCTGGAAGGTAAACTGCCCATCCTGAAGCGTTCCACCTTTAAGAGTCTTTGTAGCCTTTAATTGAACTGAACCCTTTGCCTCATAAGGAACAAGCACGTGAACAATATTAGTTTTCTTCTCATTATTATTCACGATTACAGATGCTTGATTAGGAACCTTCCAATAATCGCCTTTACGCTCATATTGAGATAAATCTGCTGTCTTGGAAACAGGAGCGGTGATTCTAAATACGTGTGTTGATTCGGCGTAACCATGACCGGTATTTTTAGCGGTAGCAGTTACTGTCTGACCGGAAATAGCAATATCCCAGTTATCAGTTACATCTACCCCATCTTTAAATACTTTAACGGTTGCTTTTGATGCATCAAGTGCAGGGTCAAGCGTATCCTTCATAACAATAGACTGAGCCTTATTAGATTCAGCAACGTAAGGGAACGTCTCAGTAACATCAAAAGTTGCGACTTCTTCACGTTTTCTTATCTGTTCTGGTGGAGATTTAACAGGGTCAGTCCACTCTGGATATTGAATGACGCGTGTATCATAACCAATACCCGTAGAACATGAATATCCACGCCACTCGGTTGTAAACTGAGGGCCAGCTTTAGCAACAACACTTGAAAGATTGTCAGGGACAGTAGAGAAGTCATTCTGTGTTGACCTAAACCATGTTCCGTTATCACTCACTTGAACAGTCGAATTATTGCCTACAGAAGCACTCTTATATCCATCAATTAAATGGATGCCCTCTCGCCACTCAGAAGTATAGTCATTTGTATGATCAGGTCGCATAACAGGACGGTCAATATCCCAATATACAAGATCTACTTCATTATCTGAATCAATTGGTGTTTCTGTGCCGTGCTTTACAAATGTCGTAGTGTACTGTGACTTGACACCAACAGGAGTTGTATCTTCTTTTCCGTTTATAGTAGTTGTTGCTCCAACAATCGGTCCATAATTAGTAGTAATTTCAAATGGAGAGAACCATGTTGGACTTGGTGTTTCATCAAACTTCCATGCATATACAGAAGAAAAATCAAGAATTGAGTCTATTTGCTCACCTTTAGAGGTATATCCAATATTATTAAAACGGACTTTAAACCCAGGCCACGTTGACCCACCATATGACCAAGCAGTATGACTGCGCCAGAACATAAATTCGCCGCCGTTAGTACCACCCATCCACTGGATATACCAACCATTACCAATATCCCTTGCAGGACCATCTGAAGCTTTATTTGCTGGCATTATCTCAGAAAAATCATGCCAAGCTCCATTGGCCCAAAACTGACCACTGTTTGCTGAAGGTGGATTAGTCAGGTATACATTACCGCTGACAGAATTAATCAAGTCTCCACTTGGGTTGACTGGCACAGCAAAAGCTTGCGTTGCTTGCAAACATATTAATGTTGCTAGCACTATTGCACTTAACGTATTTCTACGTAGGTTATGTATCAATCTCTTAAGCAATTCCATTGCTATAAGTCCCTCAACTTATTAGAATCGTAGAGTAACTTAATCCTATGTTACAAGAATTCATATTGAAACACTTAATAAATTATGTTAATACACAAATGCTCTAAAATAGTAATATATTATGAAAAAAAGTGATGGTAATATAACAAAAACTATTTTTGAATTCTTGAAAACTTTCTGTGTCTCATCACAAGAAAAATAATTAATGAGATTATTCCTGCGCATAACACCCCTGCGATGGCAAATAATATCGGATTTCGACTCACACTAACAGAAGAATCAACGGAACGATTAGTCAATTCATTTTGGGTATTCCACTCAGCAGGAACATCCGTACGCTCTGCATGTACTAATAACCTATGAGTATTAACGCCATAAGGAGTACACGTTACAAGCGTTACTTGATCTTTTCCTGGCTCAATAGAAAGACTATCTACCTGATTAGGTAAAACTACTTCAGTAGAAGTTACTCTATACGCATGATCCTCTCCAAGAACATGAATAATAAACCAATCACCTGCTTGAAGTTCATTGAGCCGATCAAATATACGGGCGGTAGGAAGACCGGTATGACCGGCTAAAACGGCATGCGTTGACTCTCCGCCTATTGGCACAGAAGTATTTACTACATGACCAACACCATGCTGTAATACGTCATCGGTTGTAAAGTGATAAATAGGAAGATTTACTGAAATTTTTGGTATTATAAGCTCTCCCATAACACCATCATTTGCTATATTCAGCACTTCTTTATATTCAGTAACCCCTGGCATGGATTCTTTGCTATCAAAGGGATCAATAACCCTAGAAGCACCGTCACGAAGATGCTTATTAAATTCGATTGCCCTTTCCTTTTCAGAAGAAAGGTCTGTCTTAGACATTGTAACTACTGTATTTTCTTGAGTAGCACTCACATTATTTTGAGCAAGCTGGTTAAGCCAGTTACTTACAAATGGATAACTGATTAACGCAACACCAGCAACCAAAACAATAATCGACATGATTAGCCATACGCGCGCACGCTTCTTTTTTTCTATACCTTTATCCGAGGCATTAAGAGAAGCAGGAGAATCGTTTGATTCTCCTGCTTTCAATACAGCCATCATGTGTTTTGGATTAGCCATGATTAAACAGTAATACTAGAACTCTTTATGCGCGTTGCTTTCTAGAATACACAATAGCGCCTACACCAGCAACAAGCAGAACGGTTCCAATAGCAGTGAACATAAAGGTTCCAGCGTCACCGGTTACTGGAAGAACTGGCTGCCTATTATCGACAACATTCTGTGAATTAACCAGATAATTGTTCTCGACATCAGTTGTAGCTGGGTTATCAGCAGTAGCAGTAGTATCACTTAAATCAAACTCAATATCGTTGACTTTAGTATATCCAGTAGGAACACCAGTCTCTGAAATCTTATAGTGACCTGCTGCAAGACCAGAGAAGTAAACATAACCGTTTGCATCAGAAGTAGAAGTGAGTACTTTACCGTTATCAAGAGTAAGGGTAAATGTAGCACCCTGAAGAGGATTACCCTCTGGATCAGTCTTCTTAAAGACGTAACCATATGTCTTTACTGTAGTGTTGCTGTTAGGAGTAACAGTCTTATTCTCATATGGATTTGGATTAAAAGTAACGGTAGCAGTGTTTCCAGTTACATCAGTAGCGCTATGAGAGAAAGCATCGGAAGTAAGCTCTGCCTCATAAGTAACCTCGATTGCCTCACCAGGATGAGCAAGAACATAGTCTTTAGAATACTCAATGGTGTAGCCAGTTTCAGAAGCTGTCAAAGTGTAGTCTGCACCTGATACAGCTTTCTGACCATTAATTTTAATGGTGTCAGTCTTAATTTTTAGACCAGCAGAAGGTGTATCACCAATAGTAAAAGTTGCGTTCTTAGAATCTTTTGGATAATTAGGAACAGCAGTATTAATCTTGAATGGGACGCTATCACCAACACTGTACTTATCGGTTGACTCTTTATACTCAGAACCAACAGTCTTCTTAACAGTTACGTCAGTCTTCTTAACATCAATAGGAGCAACATCGCGAGACTTGTATGTTCCACCATCAACCTTAGGAGTTACATCAACTACCATATTCTGATAAACGCGAGTCTTGCCACTTGCGGTGGTAACACGAACGAGATAGTAGCCACTTCCAAGAGTAAGCTTAGCGGAGCCATCACTGCCAGCCGTTGCGGTAGCAGCAGCTGGATTTGCTGTAACTGCACCAGCAATTGCTGCGGCAGCATTTTGCATATCTGTACCCTGAGTAAAGGTATAACCGTCAGTAGCAACAGCTGCAATCTTATCAATTGTATTGTAAGCACTTGGCAGACCGTCAGCCATCTTATACGTTAAGTTATTTGCAGCATCAATGTCTGCATCGGCAATTAAATATGCACTTACAACATCGCCAGACTCAAGACCATTAATAGTAACCTTGCTATCCGCAACGTCAGTGCCGCTTGTTGGATTAGCATAAGCCTGAACTGGGACCAGTGAGTAAATTAGAAGAGCTGCTGAAAAGAGGCAGCAAATCTTACTAAAAATACTCTTAGCTATTGATTTCATTCTTTTCCCTTCTTTAATCTCAGGTCAACTAAAACGTAACCTTTGATAATAGTAACTTAACCTACTTTAAAAAAATACACTTTGGTTCAAAACACATAAACTACTTATTTTTCTACCAATCGTTCATAACGCGCTTTATTACTTCCTTCGTCTAGTGTTTTTAGCAAAAGCAACACCACCTACAGCAGTAAGCGCTACGCCAGCAGAAACAATACCTACAATACCCGCACCTGCAGTTGTTGGAAGTCCAGGTATAGGTTCATCAGAAATAGTAATAGTTGCTACATTATCTTTTTTAGGCAAAGAAACTTCTGAACCATCAGTATTAACAGTAGAAATATCACCGTCTGCATTAACAATAATCTTGTGTGCCTGAGTATCAAGATTATATCCTGCTGGTGCCTGAGTCTCTCTTAACCAATAGGTTTTACCAGCCACCAATCCATAGAATAGTGCCTTACCTTGATTATCTGTAGTTACCGTTCCATTAGAAATTACGGAAGTAAGTGCGTCATCACTATATACAGTTGCTGGTCTATCCTCTGGTCCGTACGAACCATTGCCATCATCTTCATATAATGTGAACCTAGCTCCACTTAGGGCAGTAACCCCATCTGAACTTTTCTTAAGAACTCCTAGGGGTACAGCCACATACTGATTTGTAAATACTGCTCCATCGGCATCATATTTTGGAGTTGCGGTAAGTGTACCATCACCATTATCCGTTACTTCAACAACGACATTTTCTGTATGAGTGTCATTTTTATAACCAGTTCCTCCACCCTGGCTTTCAGTAATGGTATATCTATATGTACCCGGAGTTTTATACTCAATCTTGTCAAATGTTACAGTACCATTTGCATCGTTAGTCTTTTCTTGATGAACTGCATCATCTTGTCCTTTAAGCTCGAACTTAAATTGTCCGTCTTCAAGATTGCGTCCTTTTAAGACTTTTGATGCACTTAAAGTTACTTCACCTTTTGCCTTATAGGTATTTGTTAGTTCAAAAGAACCTGTTTGTGCAGTTGAACCTTTGAGAGTAACCACTGATCCGTTAGCAGATGAGCTTCCCTGCGCAGACGCAGTTACTGCAGATGCTTCATAATACGATGGAAGTGACTCTTCTTTAAATTCATACGTATGACCAGTAGGACCCGCAGGAACATCAGTTAAAGTTGTTGTATAGGTATTAGGACCCGATTTTGTAAGAGTAACATCATACTTTTTCTCATTTGCGGTACCGGCATCGCGAGTCACTACACCACGTAACACAGACGGTCTGCTGGCGTTACTTTGATCATGATCATCACCGGCCCACTGTTTTGTAATTGTAAGCTGTGATGTAACCGGTGCAAAAACAGGTTTATTATAAGGCGATTCAGTTGGATTGCTCACTTTTGTGGTCACGGTGCCATTTGAAGACTTAGATGTCAAAATAGTCCTAAAAGAAATTTTTGCCTTATCATTATCATTTGAATATAGGCCTTTAGAATCATTTGTACCATCGCCATCATTATCACCATCATGCAGTGATGTTCCATCAGCCATAGCATCATACGCAGCCTGTGTTGGCTGAGTCTTAATAGTAATAGAATATGTCACACCATTTTCAAGTACTTTAGAAGAATCTCGTTCAGGTGACCAAGAAACTGTCTTATTTGCAGTATTAAATGTTGGCTTTACGAAGTCCCAAGTTCCTACAGTTTGTCCGGTAGTCGAATCATAGCTTGCAAGAACAGTGCCATCTGATGCAATTTTTTTAAGAACGTATTGAGGGGTGCCATTGCCAGCAAAATCCAGATTTACAGTCTCAAGACCGTCATTAATGGTAACGTCTTTATAAGTAATTGACTTTGTAATAACAGAAGCAATTTCTTTAAAAGCTTTTTCCATTTGAGCCGTGTTATTTGCTTCATAATAATACGTTCCACCAGGATTTCCATTAGGATTTCCTGTGTATGCATAGTTAGTCAACTGCCTTAAATAGGCATGTCCACCATACATATATACTGAATAGAAATGATATCCTGCTGAGCCAATAGCACGAGCTTCATCAAGTGCATGCTCATAACCGATTTGAGTGGATACCCAGCTGCGAGTTCTATCTTGTGTAGGAAGGCCATCAGTAACAAAAATAACATACGTAGGATTACCGTTTGCTGCTTTTTGATCAGCAAGAACTTTTGCCTGCTCTAATGCACTTTCCCAGTTTGTGCCAACGGCCCATCCCATATTATTCGTTGCTCTTTGAAATTCATTCAAATCAGCAGTCCAGTTACACTCCACTTTTGTGTTGGTATTAAACGAAAGAAGTGCCATCTCTACGACATCTTTTTGAGCATTTCTGTTGATTCCCAAAATGGTTGATGAAAGCTGGTTAACAACACGCTTTGCGGCATCAAGACGTGTTAGTCCTCCGCCAGCCTGAACTGTCATACTAGAAGAAGTATCAAATACAACTAATACATTTGCCTTTTGCTCTTCCGAAGCAGCAGACGTTTCACCTTTGATAGTAAGTGTTAAATCATATGTTCCATCAGTATTTGGACTAATGGTCTTTTTATGTACTGGTGGAGTATTAATCTGAGGGTCTTCTGCATAGGCAACACGAGCGCCCGCAACAAACTGACCCACAAAAGCAATCATGCACACTGTAAGGAAAAATATTAAACTTCTCAGTTGCTTCTTATAGGTATATGTCCATATAGAAGTGTTCTTCTGTGAACTCATCAATTCTCCAAGTAAACTATCATCTTGTACATATTACGCCTTACAAAATATCTCTCTTAGGGTAACAAATAAAGTCTCTTGAAACAAATGATTCATGCTTTTTACAAATATATCAAACTAAAATATACCCGCAGAATAACGTGCTATTTTGTACATTCAATTCAAATCTAAACCTTAAAAAACACCCATCTCCTCTATCAGAAGATGGGTGTTTGCAAAAAACCAATATCAGTCTATATTCGTCTCAATTTTATTCTTATACATTACTTTCTTGAAGAGCGAAGCTTCAAAACTATAACTATAAGAAGAGCTACTCCACCTAAACCAGCAACAATAATTACATCACGCATTGTGTTGTCACCAGTATTTGGAACACGAGACTTACGTGGCTTAGGTACAACAGGATTTTTTGTAGTGTTAGTGTCCGTATCAATGAGACCATCACTAACATGAGCAGTATTCACAACAGTAATATCCTTGCTGCCCTTATTAACCTTAACTTGGAAAGTAACCGTAAGCGTCTCGCCTGGTGCAACATTTTTTGTCCAAGTTACGGTACGAGTAGTCTTATCGTAAACTCCGCCGTTATCAGCAGAATTATCAACGTAAGTTGTGTGCTCTGGAATAACATCAGTAACCGTTACATCACGAGCAGTATTGGTGGTATTGGTATATGTCACAGAATAGGTAAGTACCTGTCCTGCAGTCACCTTATTACCATCAATAGAATTACCCTCACTATCAAGAACGTCCTTCTTTGGCTGAGGCAAAATTACCCAAACACCAATGAAGTGAGCATTCTTATGATCAATAATCTCAGAGTCGTGATCGTAACCAATAAATACCCAAGTTCCATCAGAAGTTTCAACACGAGTTACTCCACCAAGTGGCTGATCAGGTGTAACAGTTGTTCCATTTGGAATTCTGGTCTGCTTACCAGGAAGTAAATCTAGAACCTCTTGTGGAAGCTCCTTATTAGGGGTGCCACTGACGTACTCATGAGTCTTCTCATAAAGAAGTTCTGTGGTTACTTTATTAGAGTGAGCAATGTTACCGTCAACAACCTGAGTAAGCTCATTATCAATATTTGAACCGTCAGTCTCTATCTTTGAATTAGTTAGAGTTTTATACGTAATGACAAACTTTTTACCGCCATTTTCTTTGGTAAGCAGATGAGCATCAACGTCTACAGTCACCTTTTGACCATCGACAGAAACGGTGTAATCGGTGCCTTCAGTAAGAGTCTGTCCATCAAGCGCAACGCTAAGGCTCTGATAGTCAAGGCGATCATCAAACGTATCAACCATACTCATAGACTTAATCTTGCCGATAGTATCAATGCCTTGTCTTGGTAAAGTAAATGTTCCTGTATAAGTAATTTCTTCCCCGGCCTTAGCAGGAGCCTGCTCTGGATCAACCGCTTTTACAGGAGCCGGACTTATCACTTCAGTATAAGCACCAAAAAGACTGCCACTTGTAGCAGCACTTGTAGACTCAAAGGTTAAGGAATTGGACTTTGACTTAACAGCAAAACCTGAAAGATTTTTTTCTTGATCGTCTCCAGAAGTTGGGCGAGTTGGATTCCACGTTATTTTATTGCCATTTGTAGTTTCAGTAAGGACATTTCTATTGCTCATGACAATACTGTCAACAGTGCCCTCTGCATTTACCAGAGAAAAAGTCTCATTTGTGCCGCCATGTAAAACATCGATATCACTTGGCTGCATGACAAGCTTAAGGTTGCATGGCGTTCCATCAGAGTACCTTAATTCCATAGTTACATTAGCGTTAATCGCATAGGATCCATACATATCTGCTGTATAACTAGGATGATTCACATCAATGTAATCCATAAGCGAGAAGGACTTTGTTCCCCAGTTTTCATCAACAGTCAAAAATGGGACATCAGTCTTATTAGGATTATTGTAATCTGCATTTGTATTTTTAAGGGTAAGATCCAAAGAATTAACCGTTACATAAACATCAACGGATTTACCATCAACGGTGCCAGCATTAGAGAACTTCAATGAAAGTGGCTGATTATACTGATGATTAGAGCCATCCTTAGTAGGCTGCATAACAAAAGCTGTTGAAGGAAGATTACCTGTATCTGACGCAGGAATCTCCACGCGTTTAACCCCATCCCCTTGTGAGAGAACAGTCATGTTATCCCTGGTCATAGTGAACTGATAGACGTTAATCTGAGTAAGATCACTATCGTCTTTCTGGCGATCAAATGCCTGAGCTGTGTTAACAAACATGACCAAGCATGCCATAATCATGGTTAGAAAAACCGAGATTCTCTTAAGAAAACTCTTTTTCATGATTGCCTCTCTGAAAGATGTGCAGGATACAGTCTTATTTTCTTATATCTTGTTACGTAATAGTAGCCAAAATTTAAGAAAAAGTCATATTCACATAAAAAGTAAATCCAATTGATAAGTGCTACGTTATTACTCAAACAATAACAGTCTGTTGATATTCTAATTCTTATACCGAAGAAATTCTCTTATTTAATAGTTTTTGGCTTCTGAATCTTCTCTGTCTTAGTGCAAATCCATGCAACAGTAATGCCTATACAACCAATAAACAATGTGGTGAGGCCTAGCAAGAACATTTTCTCACCAATACCCATATTAATCGCATACTGAATTTGCAACTTAAGAGGAGGATCTTGATAAGGAATGCCGGCTTTCACAAACAGATAGTACGCACCAATGAGAATACTTAAAATTCCCGAAATAAGAAAACTTATTGAAAATGTTCTAATGCGTCGAGCTGCTTTATCCATGCCGTATCATCTCCTTATAAAAGTCTATGGTAAAGCAAAATGCTGGAAAACCAAAAATGAAGGGATTGGCGTACCAACCCCTTTCAAACGTTATTTACTTTCCACTTGCCATCCTAGCTGGATACCACTTTTGGAACCAAGCGGTAAACAAACCCATACAAATGGGAACCAAATTGTTTACAACAACCAAAATACTGCCTACTCCATTTTGAACTGCAAGCCAACTCCAAAGTGCAGTTAATACGTACATAGAACCCCAACATGTAGCCAAAATATAGTTTGTCTTCATAAAAAGCGAATTGTTGTAGGCAATATCTCCTCCATAGCTATGTTTTACGTATGCAACGCAAAGAGGATCTTTGGTGATGCATGACACAAGCCACATAAGACCGAAAGCCAGATATCCCAAATCGACAATAAGGTTGCCATTTCCGCCCATAAATATACCTACAGACAATGCTCCAACTAGGGCAAATGAGATTCTATCCCAAATAGTGAATGTAACATTCCTCATAATAAGCGGCATCAAGGCAGTAACAAACAGCGCAATCATGGCGCCGATCTTTGAATCAAACGACGTTGCAGTCCAGAAAACAATCCAAGGGAGCAACATCGTAATCATTTGCGGATTTTTCTGCTTGTTATTTACTTCATCAGATGACGTATTCTGCGTATTTCCAGAAGAGCCACCAGGAATGGATCCAAAATACTTGTCCCAATCAATCATGAAGGAAAAATCTCCCTCAACGGTATATAAATGCTTGCCTAACGCTTCTGGCCCACTTATTACTCCTTTAGAGATGGCCTGCCAAACCTCAAATGGAGTGTTAAGTTTTGTAGTGGTAATCAAACTACCATCATTAAAAACTTTACTGCCATCTTTACCCAAGAAAATCTGATAGCTGCGACCAAGGTCCGTATAATTCATTTCAATAACACGATCCGTACCGTCATATGCATCTTTATTGTACAGAGCAGCCATCTGACGAGTAAAAATAGCATCAAGTGGAGCCTGCTCAATGGGTTTCTCGCCAGCTTTTCCGCTGCTCTGAACACTTTCATTGCGAGAAATACCCCAGCTTGCATCTGCCATCTGCTCAAACATCTCTTTTGGATACAGTAAGACTTTAAGATCGGCTTTTGTCTGCTCTGTTATGCCGTACTGTGCATACTCTGCGCCGGCCTTTTTAACAAGCGCAAGATACTGGTCAGTACGTGCAGAGAGTTCCTTCACACGGAACAACTCACCCTGTCCGCAGAAAATGCTCTCGTAATTACCTTGACCAAGAATGTGGTCAAACATTCTAGAGACGCTATCATAATTACCCTCTGCAGAATAAAATCCACAGGTAGAAATTAAAACGTGCTTCTTTCCTGTCATGTCGTAGCGAGACTCGTGGGCACCGCTTCCGTATCCTTCCTTTGCATCGCTCATAAAAGGAAGATTCATGGGAAGTTGGCGATCAATAAGATTCTTCAGTATCCCAGGCACATTGAAATAGTACAAAGGAAAGCTCCAAATAATCAGATCGGCCCAAAGTTGGTGCTGAATAACTTTGTTCTCATCATCAGACATAATGCACTGACCTGGAGTATTCTTCCAGCAGTGAAAGCATCCTTTGCATGGCTTAATGTCCATGGTAGCAACATCGAGTTGTTCAATAGTTACGTTTTTGTCTTTATGCTGTTCAGAGATGCCCTCAATAAAACTCTTTGCAAGTCGAAGAGAATTGCTTGCCTTGCCCTTGGGACTACCATTAATGAGAAGTACGTTCATGCTGTTCCTCCAACTCTTTTATGCACTTCTCGCTCCAAGCCTTAAGCATTTCCTCGTGCATCTTGCCGTACTCAATAGTAAATTTCCAGAACAGTGCCTTTTCTGGGTCACCCATTTGAACTGCATATGCATCTACTGCACTAACTGCTAGCTCTCGCCCTCCAGGAAATGATGAAGCGTTATCTGCAATCCGTCTAAAGAACGCAAGGTTTTCTTCATAGGAGCACTCACCTCTAAAAAATGTCTGCATCAAAAGCGGAATGCGTAGCACCGAGGATTGCGAATCTTCTCTAAGCCACCTCTGTAGCTCTTCTTTACCGTCTTTAGTTATCGAGAAGATCTTCTTGTCGGGCTTTCCTTTTTGGGTGACATGTGTCGAAGTAACCCAACCGTCTTTTTCAAGCGACTGAAGCTCTCTATAAATCTGACTTGTCTGAGCAGTCCAGAAATAATTAAGTGACTGTTGAAAGATTGTTTTAATCTCATAGCCAGTCATATCGCCGTAATTTAAGAGACCAAGAATTCCTTGCTTAAGCATATCTCTCATCTCCTTATATTCCACTTGTTGAATATCTTACTATGATATTAGTTCCACTTGTGGAATATGTCAATGAGAAATTCTGAAACTTTAATCACTTTCTGCCAGCACAAAAAAGACTCTGTTATTTCTAGCAGAGTCTTTGCAGAATACCAATATAGTCCTTACCGATTACCATATGATCCTTGTGGCCCTTACTGGCTTAACGCTATCGATTACATGGAAGAAGCGGTATGCTAACCGCACTTTCACGAGTGTCATCGCGCTCATCATATGCGTCGTAGGGAGCCTTGGGGTCGTGAACCTTGACAGGTTTATTTGCGTTACAGACCTCGCCAGTATGAGCAAAGGCAAAATCAAGACTATCTGCCCAACCTGTGTGAGCAGTAAAAATTTTAGGATTGAGCTTTCTCTGTCGTAGAATTTTTTCTAGTTTTGCAAGCGATTCAACAGCAAGTTGATTATCTTCTGCAAGCTTGTTAATAAAACTATAGCCGCCATCTGCGCCAAACCAGATAGTATCTCACCGGTGAATAAATACTCATCATCAATCAAGTACACCACATGACCCCACGTATGACCGGGTACTAAGATAGTTTCAATTTTTATGCCATCAATTTCAAAAACTTGCCCATCATGCAGAAGTGTCTTTTTATTTGGAATAGTTACTTTTGGTAGCTTATACCAGCCATTCATTACTCTTCTACGGACTTCTCCCGTTAAATACCTATTTTCAATATCGCCAATATAAACCCGAGCATGACTAAACAGCTGATTACTATCAGCTTCAATAGCACCAACATGATCAGTATCTTGATGAGTAATTAAAATGTGTTGAATATCCTGAGGATCTATTCCCAGCCAACCCATCTTTTCTTGCAGATAATCATAGTTGTATCCTGCATCAATCATTATGGTTGTACTATTTTTTGTATAAAAGAAAATATTAACAACGTACTCTCTAATGCAAGCAACGTGCTCATCAATAGTACCGGTATTAATGGGCTTAAAAATTTCTTTACCGCGATAAACCCAAGACATCAGTACTTTTTGAAATCTTGTAGCGTTCCTTGACACAGCAATATCCTAACTTTATTTTCTTCCCACAAGCAGAGCTGATCCAGAAAGCATCATCCATTTAGCTTCTTTTGGAGTCATAAACATACCCTCAGTAGTATCAATAAGCTCTACACTTTCATAGCCCATAGACTTTAACGTAGCTAGAAACGCATGCATATCTCCGTATTTATTCTGAGAAAAAATATCATGAATAGCAAATACACCACCCTTTTTAAGCGTGCGCAGTGTTTCTAATAGGATTTCTTGACGATTGCTACTAGGAATGTTGTGATAAACATAATTACTAAAAACAGCATCAAAAGATTCGTCTTCAAAATTCAAATTCACGGCATCACCAGAAAAGAAGCTTGTATTTGTAACGTTTTCCGCTTGTGCGTTATTCTCGCAAAGTGTTTTGCTAAACGAAGCGTACTCTTTGCCCCAACGATCAATACCAATAACCATCGCATCTGGATTTTTCTTTGCAACAGCAATGGCAAGAGCTCCGCTGCCGCATCCAACATCCAATCCCCTGCCTCCTGCTGGAATAGTAATGTAGCTAGCTACTCCTTCAATAATCTGCCGAGACATCTGACGTTTTCCATCATACGAGAAGGCTTGGTGCATCTTAAATCCCCAGATACTTATTACAATCATAATCACAGAGAGAACGCCAAAAACTAAAGCAAGCATAGTCTGAAAGGACTTCATAGGAATAAAGTTAACAAACAGCACTATAAAAAGAAAAGCTAAGCAAACAGCAGTTCCGGAAAAGAATCCATATACCATTCCCTTTGGAAACCAGTTCTTATAATCGGGCTTCATATACTTCTCCTTTAAGTTAGATATGGTTAACTAAAATAATACTACTAAATCACTATCAGTCATTTAAGCTCCTGCTGAACGGATAAAAAAACAGACGCTAATGTAAAACCGTATCAATAAACAGTAAAACCGCATTCCGAGCAAATTGGAATACGGTTTTACTGTGCGTTCTGCAACAACAAAATGATGCAAATATAGATGTACTCATAAATCACAGAAATCCTGCCATTCATGCGTAACGAATATATGGTGGAGGTGCGGAGAATCGAACTCCGGTCCAAAGCAAATCCTAGGCAGGTGTCTCCAAGCTCAGTTACTAATTACATCTCAAGTACTGCACACTTAGTAACAGGCGTTTAGTACTCCAGCTGGTTCAATCTTTTTGTAAAGCATACCAACTACGTCCTTACAAGCATCTCCCTAAAATGACGTCACCCTGAAAACGGGAGCAATTCCCAGTTAGACGCGCTGAACTTAAATTAAGCAGCGAGAGCCATCTGAGGCTCAAAAGTAAGAGTGTTGTCAATTCAATTTGACGTTACCCCTGTTTTACGTGGCGAGGAGACCACGGCTTGCTGCCCACCGCAAACTCACCTTGTCGAATCCAGTCACCCCCAATAATGAGAGAAACTGCCACCATGCAGTTTTCAATGTGCTCGAATTGCGCATGCAATACTAAGCCCACAATTCAAAGTGTAGAGAGTATACCCCATGAACTGTCATTTTTTCAAAAAAGATATGACTATCTTTGAGAATGGCTTACTTTACAGATTTCCCATGAGCTTTTAGAACTTGTTTCTCGCGATCAATAAACATGACCAGAATAACTACCAAGAGTGCCGCAGGTGAAAGCCAAATCATGTGAGTGCCCATAAGCGGAATGAGTAAGTTACCTATTACTGCGCCAAATACAAAACAGAAAATAGTTCCAAAATAAAGTAGTGAAATCTCAATATGTACAGGCTCATGCGTGTGCATATATGCTGCTATTTCTTGCGTTCCACCACGAAGGTTACCAATACACATAGTAGTAGCAAACGCATGTCCATGCAGCTTTCTAAACGCCTGAACTTGAATGCCACACGCAAGCGAAGTCAAGCTATTTGCCAGCAGGTTCATGTCTGTTGGAAGCAGAGAAACAACGCTTAAGAGCGCAATCTCTACAATAACCGCCAGCTGTCTCCAGTGCAGATGCTCTTCTCGCGCAATAGCCCGAATAGCGTACGAAAGAGCAATACCTATGGCAAATGCCAAAACTGGCAGAGCATATTTGAGGCATTTTTCGAACGATCCGCTGGTCAGATTAATGCCCAAAAGCAGCAAATTTCCTGTCTGAGCATTAGCAAAAACCCCGCCGCGCACCAGGTAGGAATAAGCATCCATAACTCCGCCTGAAAAGGCTAAAAATGCAGCAACTTCTACCGAATCTGACATTTGTAATGCGTGCTTCAAGAGTACTCCAACCAAATTGCGCACATCAGTGACACATATCACATAGACGTATACAAAAAGCGATGTAGGTTAAATCCTACATCGCTTTTACGATTTTGTTTGGGTAATTCCAAAGAGGTTACCAAAATGCAATCTTGCATAGATAACCTATCTGGCTCATTTGTGGGGAATTTACTCCTCAACGAGCTCAAACATCTCAGGACCAACGCCACAAACTGGGCAAACATAGTCCTCAGGAAGCTCTGGAGTGTCAACCTCAACCTCATAGCCACAAACGGTGCAAACAAACTTGTAAGTTTTCTCTGCCATTTTTTATTCCTCTCTCCAAGCGCTTATGCGCTTTTCCTTCTATTTGCGCAGTTAACGCGCACAACAACTAACCGTGGCCCTTATCCGCGGTTAAGTGTTCATGCAGATAGTAACAAATCTTGAGTGATTCTGAAGCGTTATTCCAAAAATAGGAATGATTCTCATAAAATATGCACGAAAAATTTTTGGCGAGAAAATCAACGCTCTCCTAGCGTCACTCATTTTCCCGGCAACAAACGTACTCCTAGCAGCAACTACTCTTCTAGTAGCGACTACGCTCCTTAAGGGCTCGTTGAATCTCACGGTCAGAATCACGTTTAGCTGCAGACGCACGCTTGTCGTAGAGTTTTTTACCCTGCGAAAGCGCAATCAGTAACTTGACACGGTTATGCTCGTCAAAATAGATTTCAAGCGGAACCAGTGCCAAACCTTTCTGGCGTAGCTTTCCATCAAGATAATCAATCTGCCTGCGGTGAAGCAGCAATTTACGCTTTCTGTCTGGGTCAACGTTCCACACGCCGCCATTTGTGTACGGGTGCAAATGCATGCCATGAATCCACGCCTCACCGTCACGAATGAGACAAAACGTATCGGTTAGCTGGCAACCACGCTCGCGCAAACTCTTGACCTCGGTACCAGTAAGCACCAGGCCGCACTCAAAGGTCTCGCCAATCTCGTACTCATGACGAGCAGAGCGATTGCGCGCAATCGACTTCTTGCCTTGTTGTTTCACCTGGTTTTCGGCCATACTTACTTGCCTTCCCCATCTAAAGTTTCTGTTGCATCGGTTTTCTCGCCAGATGCGTTGCAAGACACGTCATCAGATACGGGATTACCACCCGCGGTAAAGCCCTCGGAGATAGCAGCGTCACGAACAAGTTGCAAGAGCGCAAGAGCTGCTTGCTCGCCCACAAGATCGCGCGCACGAATGGTCATCTCAGTTGCGGTAGCTCTGTCCCCCATGGCAGCGCAGTCCTGCGCACACATGAGCAGACAAACCGCAATCTCTGCATTAGCGCCTGTTGGTAGACCTTCTGTTTCAAGTAGATCATTTGCTTCTTCATCGGTAAGACCATCAGGGTCCTTGGAGGTACCTGTAGCCTGGTCAAGTGCGGCCTCAAGAGTGCTATCTTTAACCTCAAGACGACGAGCGGCTCTCAGACATGCTGCAGCCTGCTCAAGCCTACCCTGAGCCTCAAACCATGAAGCAAAGTTCAAAAATGCCCTGGTTAGATGCCTTGCCTCGCTTGCGCGCTCAAAAACGCCAAACGTCAAAGCCATGTGCTCACGAATATCTCCTGCAATCTTAAACAGATCAGCTAAATCAAGCCTAAATCCGCAGTTCATTGGGTTCCAACGAATGGCAGTCTTCAGAGCGGTCATAGCGTTTTCGTAATCGCCGGTTCGTACGTATGCCATAGCAAGATCTCCGTACAGACGATCAAACGGCTCATTAACGTCCTCAAGCTTGCGAGGATCATTCTCCACGCGTCTATATGCTAAGCGGTCGAAGAGCGTTGGGAACGCAAAATACTGCACTTCATCTGTGGTTTGGCAGTTGCGATCTACATACTCCTCAGCGTCTTCAGCCAAACGAATCAGCAGTTCAAGCGCCTCCTCGTTCTGATCTTGCATCATCATGCCTTCAGCGCGTGTCAGCTCATCTGAAAGTACCGAAAGTGCCATCTTACTCACCTATCATTCAATATCAATCAAGCAATCGTATGTGCAGCCACTTTATAAACCTGCACGCAATCTACCTGCTTATTATTCCACAAGTGCCAAATCAATCTGACCACGAGCCACATTTACGCCAGAAATTTTCACGCGTACACGTCCGCCAATGCGGTATGTTTTACCCGTTGATTCCCCTATCAACGCCAACGTCTCCTGATCATACACGTACCATTCGTGGCCTAAATCCCTGACGGCGAGAAGCCCGTCGGCATAGGTACCATCTAACGTAATGAACAGACCAAAACGCTCGCAGCCGTCAATGGTTCCCCATGTCTCTTCTCCCAGATGACTCTGATAGTACTCAGCCAGCTTAATCTTTTGCGTAGCACGAGCTGCCGCGTCCGCCTTGCGCTCCTGTTCAGAACATGTGCTGCAGATATCCGCTAGCGCACTCAGCTCTGCGCGAGTTACTGTCTGACCGCAAAGCAATCGTTTTAATGTGCGGTGTACTATCACGTCAGGATAGCGCCTAATTGGTGAAGTAAAGTGACAGTACGCATCTGCTCCCAAGGCAAAGTGCCCCTGGTTCGTAGGCAGATAGATGGCTCGTTTTTGGGCCCTGAGCAGCTGCGCATTTACCACGCGAGAATAACGTGTGCCATGAACTGACTCCAGCGCTTCTTGCAATGCTGTTTGATCACCAATAGCAATACGAGACGCAACATCTGGCTCAAGAGCGCCCATCGCCACAAGCGGAGTAACCGCAAGCTTAAGTGACTCTGGAGAAGGCTGCTCGTGCACTCGATATGCCGACTCTAGGTCATGCTGGCTGAGCATATGAGCAACGCTCTCATTAGCCGCAAGCATTGCTTCCTCGATAAGCCCTGTTGCCTGAGTGCGCTCTCGCACCGACACACCAACAGGCTTGTTATTCTCGTCAAGTATCACGCGTGTTTCTACGCTCTCAAAATCTACTGAGCCGCGTTTCTCGCGAATTTCTTCTCTCAATGCTCTGATTTGATTGAGCACATCGATCATTTCTTTGATTGCGTCGGTGTCTTCTTTAGGTACGGCGGAATCAAGCGCCGAGACATCTCCTTGAAGATAGCTATCTACCTGGTTGTAGTTGAGTCTTGCTCTTGAACGAATGACGGAATTCATAGCAGTTGCGCCAAGAATCTTTCCTGAGCCGCTCAACTTCATCTTTACCGACATAGCCAGCCTGTCTTCAGCTGGTCGCAGAGAGCACACGTCGTTACAGAGCTTTTCTGGCAGCATGGGCAATACGCGATCAACTAAATATGCCGAGCAGGTACGCATGCGAGCTTCTAGGTCAATGGGAGAATCCCATTTCACGTAGTGTGCCACATCTGCAATATGAACCCAGAGCTCAAAGCTGCCATCTTCAAGCTTGCGCGCGCCAACAGCGTCATCAAAGTCTTTAGCATCCGCAGGATCTACGGTAATGCACAGCTCTTCTCGCAAATCGTGTCTTGAAGCGTCTTCTACAAGGGCTTTATCTGCGTCGACAGAGATTTTTTCGGCTTGTCTGAGTGCCTTAATGGGAAATTCTGTTGCCAAGCCATATGAAGCGATAGTAGCCTCAACGTTCATGTCCAAATCTTCGGCAGATCCCACGCGTCGTTCAATAGTAACCACAGCAGCACTTTTGCGTGTTGGGTACTCAGTAATGCGCGCAACAACCACGTCACCCTCAAAAACGTAATGGCGTCCAACAGAAGGATCTTCAGGAAGTACAAAGAAATCTCGCTGAATGCGACTATCCAGCGGCACCACGGCGCCAAGTGGTCCGGCGTCATGGTAGATGCCCAAAAACGTCTGAGTAGCACGCGCAAGCACAAAGCGCACGTTTGCCAGAGGAGCTTTTCCCTTTGCCGAGACAAGCGAGACTTGTACCTCATCTCCGTGCATTGCCTCATGAATACCGTGCTTTGCCAGCGCATACGTACCCTCAGGGGTGCTTACGGTAGCAACTCCTGGGCGAGAAAGACTCAACGTACCTGTAAGCAACGTTGATGGTCGCTTTGAGACTTTTGCACGTCCCTGACGACGATTTCCTTTATATATGCGTTTTCTAGCCAAAAATCCTCCTACAGGCAGAAAGTCAGCAATCTTTAGTGCTGGCCAAATAAACCTTCAAATTTGTACCCTAAAGAGGCTTGTGATAGACGAAGCACAGATAGAACAAGAGGCTGTTTGGTTCTTGTCAGATATTTTGCCGTGTTTCTCGTCGGGTCTCTTACTTTCATCTACGCACAAAATGAGCCCCAATGCAGAGGCTGCATTGGGGCTCCAGAAGGTATTAGATTACCTCTTAGAAGGTGCCGCGAATAACCTCGCTGCCTTCCTTCATGATAACTTCCATGTTATCTGGGGTAAGGTCGCGGATGTTAGAAGCAACGTCGCCCTTGACAACCAGGAGGTCAGCAAGCTTGCCAGCCTCGAGGGAGCCAAACTCATCCTCATGGTGAACCATCTTAGCGCCGTTAAGGGTAGCAGCCTTGATGGTCTCAAGAATGGTGACGCCAGCCTTCTCAACAAAGTCATACATCTCGTCGATGGTGACCCAGCCGTAAGGAGTTACGAAGCTGAAGGAGTCGGAACCGATGGTGAGAGTAACGCCGCGCTCGTTAGCGTTGCGGAGGTTCTCGTATGTACGGTTGAGGCCCTTCTCGACAACAGTGTCGCCTGGGAATGCGTCAAGCTCTGGAGTCCACTCTGGTGGATAAGTTCCGTACCAAGTTGGCAGGAAGCCGATGGTAGGAGTGAAGAAGGTGCCCTGCTCGCACATAAGATCAAGAGTCTTTGCATCAAGCTCGAAGCCGTGAATCATCTGCTCGCAGCCGCAACGGACGGAGTCATAAGCTGCGGAGAAGCTGTTATAGGAGTGTGACCAAACAGGAATGCCAACCATTGCTGCCTCGTCGCAAACTGCCTTGATCTCCTCGTAGCAGTAGTGCTGATCGCGACCGGAGTCCCAGTGCCAAATTCCGCCACCGGTAGCCCAAATCTTAATTGCGTCTGGGTTCTCACGAAGGCGACGACGAACTGCCTTACGAAGATCCCAAGGACCATCTACCTGGTCGCCCCATGGATGACCATTTTTGGAAATCTCCTGTGGGAGCTGGTGGCAGTCACCATGACCAGCAACGCGGCAGAAGCCAAGGCCGGTAGCATAAATACGTGGGCCCTCCATGACACCCATGTTAACGAGGTCACGAATTGCAATACCATTGCGGCCAATCTCGCAGACGGTGGTAAGACCGTGGGATAGAGCGTCCCATGACTGCTTGACTGCACATGCCTGCTTCTGAGCAACGGACTCGATAACCCAATCGTTATCGTTGTCGGTCAGGTTGCCCGAGAAGTGTAGGTGAGTATCGATAAGACCTGGCATAATGGTACGGCCCTGAATGTCACGGACCTCATAGCCCTCTGGGACCTCAGTACGAGGACCAGCATAAGCAATTTTCTTGTCGTCTACGAGAACAAGAGAATCCTCAACAGGAGCGGCACCAGTGCCGTCAACGAGCTTTCCGCCTACAAAAGCAATCTTACTCATTTCTTTCCCCCTCTAGTAAATGATGGAAACTATCTTTCTGCGCCCACCTTTTTTGAGCGCAAAAATCCAAACTAAAGAAACAAATAACGTGCTTACTTCAACGTACCGATAAAACCTTTAGAGCTTGTCAGCAACTTATGCTGCCGCTTTCTCAAACTGACGACCAAAGATCATGAAGATGACCATACCAATAACAATCCAAGTAATAGTGATAATCCACTCAACTGGCTTCAGTGCTGCAGGGCTGAAAGGAACAACCATCAAAGCAATGATGATGCCACCGGCGAGAATTGCAGCTATGATACCTGCGATACCACCGCTGACCTTGTAAGGACGAGGCAGGTCTGGCTCAGTCTGACGCAGACGCAGACAGGCAACGCCAGCCATGGTGCATGCAAAGATGAAGCCGAGAGAAGCAACGTTGGTCAAAGGAACAAGCATGTTACGACCAAGGAATGGTCCAACAAGGGTCAAACCGGCCATGAATAGATTTGCAGTCCTGGGTGCACCAGAAGCCGGATCAATCTTTGCAAAAGATTCAGGAATCATCTTTTTACGACCAAGAGCAAGCAGTAAGCGCGTTGAAGCACCAAAGAACGAGTTCATTGGGCCCAAAGGTCCTAAAGTTGCAATGATAAGCATTGCAATATAGAAGAACAGATTAATGCGCTCAAGAACTGCAAGTGCAGGAACGGAAGACTTAACAAACTCGTGCCAGTCAATCATGGTTCCGAATGCATAGATGCAGATGAGATAGAAGATACCAGATGCCATAAGTGCAAGTGCAGGGATGATACCAAACTTCTTCCAGTCAAGGTCAGCAGAAGCCTCTTCTGCCTGCTGTGGAATGGTGTCAAAACCAGCGTAGAAGAATGGAGTCATAACAAGAACTGCAATGATGCCACCAAAGAAGCTGGTAGCTTTTGTACCTTCTCCTCCGGCGACCTCTGTTACCTGAGAGAAGAGTGGCATACCGTTGCTGGGAGATCCTGTTGCAAAGGAAATAACCATTGCAAGAACCATGCCAGTCAAAAGCGCCTTGGTAAGGAAGCTTGAAAGCTTGGCTGCTGCGCCAGCACCTTTGAAGTTAAGGAAGATAACTAGAATAGCAAAGCAAAGAGCAATGACTGTTGGCCATAGATAAACATCGGCACCAAGAATGGTGTACAGCTTAACGGACCTCAGCCAGGAAAGAACAGGGAATGCTCCAAAACGATCAGTAAGAAGCGTAGAAATTGCAATTGCTTCCCAAGGACATAAAGGAGCGTTGCCCAAAAGGAGCATCCAACCAGTAAAGAAGCCCAGCGGACGGCCAAATGTCCTGTCAACGTACTCAATGATGCCACCTGAAATAGGGATAGCTGCTGTGAGTTCGCCAAAGACCATTCCAATTGGTACAAGGAAAATTGCGCCAATTGCAAATGCGATCATCGCGGGGAATGGTCCTCCACCAAGAACCATCCAATCGCCTACCAGGAGCACCCATCCGGTACCAATGATCGCACCAAATCCGATGGTAAAGAAGTTGAATAGACTCAACGACTTTTGCATCTCAGGTGCCTCGGCATTTTCTGCCATGTCCCACTCCTTCCCGTAATTACTCGGACGAAGAACTTGATAAATCTATATTTACATCCGAAGCGATTCGAAAAAAGGAGTAGCGCCCTCTGAGCGTCAGATAAACCCGTAAGCGGAAAGGCTGCAACCGCGAGCGGTAGTTAAATCTTTTTACATCTTTACCGAAATCTAATAACAGTTATGCAATTTTCAAATAGTTAACGTACGCAACTATGTATCAATCTTTAACTTAAATACTTTAAAAACTCTTCTGTAGTGCGTGACATCTCGCCTTTTATACGATGTGTAATAAAAACATTACGATGTACGGGAGTCTCAAGATGATGTACATCAATATCAAAATTTGTACCTTTTGTTGCTTCAAGTGGCAGCAAACTTACGCCAAGACCTGACTCTACCATAGACATTATGGTGAACGAATCCGACGACGCAAATGTCATACGTGCGTTCTTAAGTTGCTTCTGAAGCAGAGGAGCAGTCTCAATATCAACAATAAAGGGTTCTTCAATAAGACGTTTAACAGGAATCGTCTCAAGGTTCTTCTCGTAATGTCCTTTTTGAGAAACAACGATAACTTCATCATGATCAAATAAAGTTGAAGTAAATCCCTGCTCGGTTGCACGAGTCATAGTAAAACTAATATCCACTTTACCCTTACTAATAAGGCGAAGAGCTTCTCCATAAGTGCACTCAATAACTTCAACTTTAATATTTGGATGATCGGTCATGTACTTCTTGAGATAGCCTGGAAGTGCTCGCGAAAGAAAACTGGAAGGCGCAGCAATAACAAGATTGCCCATTTCAATAGCACTGACGCGATTAACTTGATTACTCAGCTTGCTATATGCCTGGCACACCTCTTCTGCAACTGGTAAAAGCGTTTTTCCCTCAGGTGTAAGACTGACATAACCACCATGGCGATTAAACAGGCGCACATCCCATTCTTTTTCTAGACTTGCAACCATACGGCTAATTGATGACTGAGTACATCCTAATTCTTCTGCAGCCACCGTAAAACTACTGTGATATGCCGCAGAAGTAAAAGCTTGGAATTTATGCAGGTTGGTCTCCATACTTGGCCCCCATTCAAGTACGTGGCCTAACAATTTACTCTTAAAAATACCATTCTACCTGCAAATTGGTAAATACCGTTTAACGTAAAAAGACCCCGTGAACGGTTTTCACGAGGTCTTACCTTGCAATCTTTATGCAAAAAACTTTCTTAATTGATACTTCACTTTGGCAATTGAAGCATCAAGTTGCTTGGTTGCTATGCCTTCAGATAACGACCCATAGCAATAGCGGAACCAAAGAGTCCCAGCAGCAAACCCAAGAGCAGCAAAAGTCCACTCATGCCCCACATGACTATTGCAGGAATAGCAAAGGTCAAGAAGGTCATGCTCTCTGCCATAACAGGAAGAAGGAAATGAGCTCCAACAACCAAAACAACAATGGCGAGAAGAGCGCCAATAAGTGCCTCAAGCACGCCTTCCATAAGGAATGGTCCGCGAATAAAGCCGTTAGATGCACCAACCAGACGCATGATTGCAATCTCACGACGGCGAGCATTAATAGCCAGACGAATAGTGTTGTTAATAAAGACAAATGCCACAAACACCAGAAGACCAACAAGGGCAAGCGCACCTATGCGAATATATGCAGTAACGCTGAACAGGCGCTCAACGGTCTCACGACCATACTGAACATCGCCGGATGGATTGTTTTTGTTATCAGCAATAGCCGCAAAAGATGATGAAGAGGCAATGCGCTGGGCAACGTCTTGAACATCCTTAGGATCCTTGAGTTTAATCACAAGAGATGCAGGAATAGGATTCTGGCCATCAAGAGCAGAAACCGCATCAGAAGCATTACGGTAACTCATGGTAGTACGGTATTCCTCAAGAGCCTGATCTTTGCTCTTATAGGTTACAGACTCAACCGTATCCCAACCCTGAATCTCTTGTTGGAAGGCAGTTACTGCAGACTGATCTGCGTCATCCGAAAGAAATGCCTGGATAGTAACGCGATTCTCGACACTACCTACCATGTTCTCGATAAGAGCAGAACCAAGAATAAACAGACCAATAATAAACAGTGATAAAAAGATGGTTACGATTGCACCAAGAGCAGTAGACCAGTTCCTTCTAAAGTGGCTTCCGGCCTCACGCAGAGAGTATCCAAAATTAGAGAGCCCCATAGTAGCCATAGCCTCCCTTCTCCTGGTCACGGACGATGTGACCAGCCTCAAGTGCAATAACGCGCTTGCGCATAGAGTCAACCATCTCGCGATCGTGTGTTGCCATTACAACCGTAGTACCCGCACGGTTAATGCGGTCAAGAAGTTTCATGATGCCCAGAGAAATTGCTGGGTCCAAGTTACCCGTAGGCTCGTCACAGATAAGCAGTGGCGGACGATTAACCATTGCACGAGCAACAGAAACACGCTGCTGCTCACCACCGGATAGCTGATCTGGATAAGCATCCATCTTCTGTCCAAGTCCTACCAGACGCAAAACCTCAGGAACCTGCACATTAATGACAGAGCGAGGTTTGCCAATGCACTCAAGTGCAAAAGAGACATTCTCATAGACAGTCTTATCAGGCAGAAGCTTAAAGTCCTGGAAGACGGTACCAATCTGACGACGCAGATATGGAACCTTTGAATTACGCATACGTGTAAGGTCCTGACCAGCAACAATAACTTGTCCGTGAGTTGCCTTCTGCTCGCGCGTAATAAGACGCAGCAGAGAAGATTTACCGGAACCAGAGTGTCCAACTACAAAGACAAACTCACCCGGATAAATATCAGTACTGATGCTATCCAGCGCTGGGCGATTTGGCTGTGATGGATACACAAGGGTGGCATCCTTAAAAGAGATGGTTGGGGTGCCAGTACGCTCAACCTGAGGCGCATTTTGTGCAAGATCGGCAAAGAACTTTGCGCGATCAAGAGGCGCCTGCTCAGGGTTATTTTGCTGCTCTGCAGTTACCACGTGCACAGGCTCTACTCCTGAAGCGAATGGATCAGATACAGTTGTTACAGGTTCAGCAGCCTGGGCCACTGGCACATCAGCAGAAAAGTCCTGTGTTTCGACTTGATCAGTTGCAACATCCTGCTGATCAAGCTGGCTAAGATCATCTTGAGAAATTACCCCAAAACGGTCATCAAGTGAGGACTCCTGTTGCTCATCAGTGCGAAAATGATTAGCCACAGTTGCTCCTTTTCTTACTCCGAAGAGACAGATACAGAGTTTATTCTACCAAAAGTGCAGGTATGTTACACGTCATGCAGGTCATCCACAGAAAAACCGCCTCTTCTTTTTGAACTTCCTCCCATTTCTTGGACATAAGAAATGGGAGGAAGTTCATATGCGGGTGATTATGATTCTGCAGCGTGTTAGCGTCGGCTTTTAGGCCTGGCGCACAAAATAGCGCAGCTTTGGTAGGTTTTGCCGAAGAATCAACATGTTCTTAATCAAGATAGCAGGCAGCTAGGCGGTCGCACTACCTGATATGCATCTCTATGCATAAACTTCATCTAATATGCTTCAAAATGAATAGAGAAATATAAGAAATTTAACTATCGGTAAATTCCGTATCTAAAGAACACATCTATGTCAGATAATCTGTCCAATTGAGAGCATATTACACACCTAATGAAGATATTCTGCATGCCTTGGCTATTTTTGGCGTCATGTATACGCCTTTTTAACAGAATATCCGACTTAGGTGTGTTTTGAACTGCCTCCTATTTCTCGTGTCCAAGAAATGGGAGGCAGTTCATTTCAGAAAAGGCGGTCTGACAATCGCAAGAAAAGCGTTACTTATACAACCTGCATCTTTGCACGAGTCTCATCAATGATGGCACGAACCTTAGCTGCGTTAGCTGCAATTTCCTCTTTTGTGCCCTTAGTAAGCAGGCTTCCCATACCGCAGCAGTCAACACCACGCTCAAGCCACTCAGAAAGGTTATCAAGGTTAATACCGCCAGAAGCCATCAAAGGCATCCAAGGGGTTGGTGTTTTGAAGAGGTTAACCAGCTCAGGACCATAGACATTAGAAATTGGAAAACACTTAATAAATGCAGCGCCCATCTCAAGGCTATGGTTTGCTTCAGTCATAGTAGTGCAACCAGGTGCGTAAGGGATCTGATACAGATTGCACATACGAGCAACCTCGTCAGAACCGCAGTTAGCAACAATGAACTGTGCGCCAGCCATAATAGCAAGACGAGCGGTTGTTGGCTCCATAACGGTACCTGCACCAACAATCATCTTGTCACCAAGACGCTCTTTAATTGCAGCAATGACCTCGCCCGCATTTGGCAGAGTGTAGCTAATCTCCATTGCATGAACGCCGCCTTCTGCAAGACCCTCAGCAATTTCAATGCCACGCTCAATCGTTGGGACACGAACAACTGCAAACGCACAGGTATCAACCAATGCCTGAGAAACAGCAGCTTTTTGCATCTTCATATACAACATCTCCTTGTAAACGTATCCCGCACTACCCTATTGAGCAGGCGAGAAAAACGTCATTTTTGATTACTAATTATGAGCAATTCCGTAATGGTCAAGCATTACATAGATTTTATCGTCAATACCCTCTGCAACCTCAGTAACAGGGAAACGAGCAGGGCCAACAGGATATCCAGCAAGTTCAAGAGAGCGCTTAAGTGTCTGAGGTGTACTTCCAAGGTGAAGGATGTCACGAATTGGCTCGATCTCTGCTTGCAGACGGGCTGCTTCTTCTGCATTTCCAGCTTCAAGAGCCTTCCAAAGGTCAACAACAACCTTAGTAATAAGGTTTGCGGTACCTGCGATAGCTCCCTGAGCTCCAAGGGCATGAGCCTCAGAAATCTTTCCGTCGGAGCCAACAAGTACGTCTACATCATGACCAGCTGCAGCGTCTAAATAATCCTTAAGATTATCAATGTTGCCAGAACTGTCTTTAATGCCCTTAATGTTTTCAATGGTCACTAGCTGCTCAACAGCCTCTTTAGAAATATTTTTGCCGGTTCCCTTAGGAATGTTATATAAAAGGACAGGTATTTTGACACTTGCAGCAACGGTCTTAAAGTACTCAATCAACTGCTGGTCAGAAATACCCAGGAAGTAAGGGTTAATAACAGAAAGCGCATCGGCGCCAATTGCCTCTGCTTCGCAGCTCATATAGAGAGCCTCTTTTGTTGAGCAAGCACCAGTTCCTACATAAACAGGAAGCCGACCTGCGGTTTTCTCGATAATAAACTTAGAGAACTTGATCTTCTCGTCAGGACTACAAACATGGAACTCACCGTTAGAGCCAAACGTAAAGATACCATCAGCACCCTCAGAGATGAGCTTTTCCAGAAGCTGCTCAGCTGCTTCGTAGTTGATAGACTGCTCTTCATCGCGGTTAAACGGCGTGACCATAGGAACAATAACGCCCTTAAATGTTGACATTCAAACTCCTCAGTACGTTTTGTCAGTATTTATCTAGGGTTATTTGCCCTCACGAATAGATGCGCCAAGAGCTCCACCGGGATGCCACTTAACGTACTGCTCTGGATTAAGGCCGTACTCGTTCTGAAGCAGAATAGAAAGGCACTGAAGCTCCATAATCTCAGCAAGAATTGATGCACGTGGAGGTTTGTTCATGGAGTCGCCCTCCTGCTCAACACCTGCAATGAGAGCAACCTCTGCCTCATTTGCCAGCCAGGAATTGGGATTGCCGGTCAGCGCAATAATGTGCACGCCAACATTCTTCAGACAGGTAACCGTAGCCTTAAGCTCGCCCGTCTCGCCGGAGTTAGAGATAGCAATAACCACATCACCAGGACGAGTCTGACCAGCAGATCCGTGAACGCATTCGGTACCGTGAAGCTCATAGGTTGGAGTTCCAGTTGACGATAAAAGCGATGCAGCATAACCGGAAACGTGACCTGGCTTACCAATACCAGTTACATGCAGACGACCGCCCTTTGCCTCTGCGTCTAAAATAAGCTTTTTAGCTGCGGAAAGTGCTTCAAAATCAATGTTCTCTACATACTGATGGAGTGACTTTCCCACAATGGAAAGAAACTCCTGAACCTGCTCTTTTTCAGCTGCCATTACAACTCCTTATCTGTCTGTGAGTTCAAACTCAAAGACACTTACTACACAATGAGCTGCCGCGTCTCTTTGACCTTGTGCTGAGCCATAAGCTGCTCAATCTGCCCTTGAATCTCATTAAGAGTTGAGGCCATAAAAGGACGGTTGATGTCTACAAATTCAAACCCTGAAGGATGGCTAACCCAAGCGCCTTCAAAGAGCAGACGCAATGCCTTACCTTGTCGGATGATTTTGTAGCTTTTAATCTTGGTATAAGGAACGACAAGTGCTTTTTTCTTGTCGGATTTTGCAAATATAAATACGTTTTTCTGTCCAAAATCAATAACATGAATACCATTGGCAAAACGACTAAAACGCTTTCCCATGGCTCGTGAAGCAAACCACGTGATAGTGAGTCCTGCGATAACACCAACAAGACCAAAAATATTGCCACTCACATTAGCGTAAACCCAAAAGAAAAATGTCAGAGCAAGAGAAGCAAACGCCATAAGCAAGTACAGAATTCCCTGGACCATTAAACGAGTTCGATCTTCTAGAACCTCTAGAACTATCTGATCTTCAGGAAGCTCTAGAACAGGCTTTTTATCAACGCTTAAACAACCAAACATATCGCCAAGCACTGATTCGGTAACGCTTTTGTTGTTCTTCTCGTCTGCCATGTTTTTCCTTGTTGTGAAGCTTTTAAAAGGGCGCCCGCGGGCTTTCCACGAGCGCCCTAGAAACCGTAGAGCTGAGTAGGTACTACAGAAATCTAGGCTTAGGCAAGACCAAAGAGAGAGCCAATGCCATAGATGATAGAACCAACGATGTTGTAGTCAACATTAGGGAAGGATGCCTCTGCAATTCCCAGCTGAGCAAATGCAGGATAGAGAATCAGAGGACCAGCGGTCAGGAAGATGCCAACCAAGAAGGAACCGAGAAGAGCACCGCGCCATCCACCGTAAGCGTAACCACAAACACCACAAGTACCACCAGAGAAGAAGCAGATGCCTGCTGCAGGAATCATGATGGTTGGGCTGTGGAATGCAACCATAAGTGCCATTGCTACAAGACCACCAAGGAAGGAGCCAATGAAGCCGATGATGACAGCATTTGGTGCAAATGGGAAGATTGCAGGACAGTCGACTGCAGGACGTGCATCTGGAATGAGCTTCTCGGAGATGCCGACAAATGCAGCGGTAATCTCAGCGATGAACTGGCGAACACCGTAAACAAGAACGGACATGCCAGCAGCAAACTGAAGACCAGCAAGGAATGGCCAAATCCACCACATATCGTTGCCAAAGTAGCTAGTAAACGGTTTGTTGTTTGCAAGGGTGTCGCCAAAGTGACCGGTGACAAGGCATGCAATAGTAACAACATAGAATAGAACAATCATGAAAAGAGCAACGGAGAAGACAAAGTCCTTGAAGAGCTTAAAGAACTCTGGGAGCTCCTTGGTCTCTTTCTCGCCGTCCTTCTCGTTCTTCTTGGCAAAGAGTTTTCCAACGTAACCGGAGAATGCATAACCGATGCAGTTGAAGTGGCCAATTGCGATGGAGTCTCCACCAACAAGCTTGGTTACAAATGGCTGGCACAGCGAAGGCAGTGCAGCACCACAGAAGCCGAGAATGACGCCACCAAGAACAATGGTAACCCACATTGGGAGACCAAGAGCAATGAAGACCAGTGCAAGTACGCAGGAGAAATACAGGAAGTGCTGGCCAGTCAAGAAAACGGACTTGAATGGGGTGACCTTAGCAAACACAAGATTCATGATAAAACCAAGGACCATTACAAGAGCAACCTCAGTACCATAGGTGTTCAGTGCAAGAGCAGTTGCGACCTCAACCTGGGTTACAACACCCTTAACAGCGAACGCACGACTAAACATATCACTGAAGATGTTGACCTGAGCGGACATAGCGCTAGAACCAATGTTGAAGATCATGAAGCCAATAATGGTCTTCACAGTTCCGGAGAAGACGTCCACAGCGGACTTCTTCTGCAGCAAGAGACCGACAAGAGCAATAATGCCCATGATAACGGCTGTATCTCTGAGCTGCATGAGAATTGCATTGAGCATGCTTAATCCCTTTCAGCAAATTAACCGACGAACCTACTCAAATAAGATCCCTAAATCAAATGACAAGTACCTTTTGTCAAAGATTTGGCAAGAGTTTTTTGCCAAAGACAACTTATGTGCTTCACATAACAAGAAACTCCCGCTAAAAAGATACAAAGAAGCTTATGCGTTGTGCTCTGCGAGCCAAGCAGTGAGCTTCTCCTTCATTTCTGCCTTATCAACAATGTTGGTAATACCAACTGCAGAAGGAACGCGTTCGTCAGCGCTGAGCTCATCAGTAAGATCAGACATAGTGATAACAAGATCGCCATTGAAACCAATCAGCGAGTCCAAATTACCATGCTCAGTCTCGATTGGAAGATCATTCTCTTTAATGACCTGATCAATCTTGATCTTGAGCATCATGGAAGAGCCCATACCTGCACGGCAGCAAACCAGTGCGTGGAACTTCTTATCAGCCATTACAACCTACCTTCCTTTGCGTGGACAAGGTCCACAACATCTTTTGGTGACTGAGCTTTTTCAAGCTGAGCAAAGAAATCTGGATCACTCAGCAATTCGACAAGAGATTGAAGAGCACTAAGATGACCTTCACTATCTTTTGCAGCAAGTGGGAAAAGAAACTTAACTGGATCGTTATCTTTGCTACCAAACTCAACAGAATCCTTGAGTACGGTAATACCTATTGCAGGCTCAAGTGCACCGGACTCAGGACGTGCGTGAGGCAGAGCAACATGCTCGGTAATAACAATATAAGGGCCAAGTTCATTGACACCTTTAATGATGTCGTCAACATAGCCCTCAGTTACTTTTTTATTATCAACAAGTGGTTGCACAGATTTTCTAATTGCATCTTCCCAGCTAGAAGCCGCAATATTGAGCTGCACCAGATTTTCGGTAAGAAAATCGCTTAACACAGCACTACCTTGCCTTTCTCTTAATGAGACAAATTGGCCAAAAGCCATCTCATGACAAGTCTTAATAATTTGATAATATGCCACGAAACGTTCTTAACTTCAATCAATTTTGCTAAAACAGTTATCAAAGTTGTTCATATTTTTTCAGCACATCTTTTGTCCATGAAGCTATACAAATGTTCATGTTTTTATGAACATAACAGAAGAGATTTCTATTATCCCATGTAAAGTTTATATGTTAAATTTTTTATAATCTAAAACATTCATATATCTTAACGCTATTATTTTCTGAAATATCTTGATATCCTACAGACAATGTTCTATTTTATTGATGAATGAACATTCAAAGGAAAAATGTTGCTCATAAAGGAGGGCATTTATGAAAAGGAGTAAGGCTTACGTTGATTCACGCCGCGAGGCAATTACTGAGTTGCTAGAAAAAAGGGGGCAGGCAAGCGTTCAAGAACTTGCAGATCATTTTGAAGTCTCTTCTTTAACTATTAGGCGTGACCTAGATTTTCTTGAAAAGCGCGGCATCTTAACTCGTCAATATGGCATTGCTACCCTACTCAATCCTTATGGTCGCCCTTCTGGCTCAAGGCAAATTCGTTCTAACAAAGCAATTGCACGTGAAGCAGCTCGTTACGTTGAAGATGGTGATTGCATCTTCATTAACACAAGCTCCGTTGCTCTGGGCATGCTTGAGTGGATTGATGCTCACGACGTAACCGTTGTTACTAACAATGGCAAGGCTCTACTGCTCGAGGATATCCGCGACCTTTCCATCATTCTTACTGGTGGCGATATCCGTCCTCCACGTGCTTCCATGACTGGCGAAACCGCCCTTGATTGCATCCAGCGCATTACTGCCGCTAAATGCTTCTTGGGCTGCACGGGCTTCTCGGGAGAATTTGGCCTTACCTCTGCAACATCCCCTGAGCCAGCAATTAACGCTCAGATGCTAAAGCGCTCTAGAAAACACTATATTGTTGCCGATTCTTCTAAACTGGGCACCACTTCTAACTTTCAGTTTGGCTCTGCAGAGGACATTGACCTTCTAATTACCGATACAGGCGCAACTGACGAGCAGATTAAAGAGCTCAAAGCTGCGGGACTTAAGGATGTCGTCTGCGTCACTCCTTCAATTCTTCCTGCTAAATAAGATTTGCGCTTCATTGTTTCTTACACAAATGCAACAAAAAGGCGGCCTTTTAAAGGTCGCCTTTTTACATCTCAAAATTTATTTGTATTTCTCTACGCTTAATTATGCGTAGCTGTCACAAATCTTTTATTAATCAGCAAACTGGAAAACCATGCCTAGCCTTCCAAGGCCTCAAATGATTTAAAGCCTTCGCCAATTGCCTCGTGTACTTCTGAAATAAATACCAATGCATCTGGGTCAATCTCAGAAACAATGACTTTCAACTGGACAAGTTCTGTACGACCAAGAACACACATCAAAACAGGTTTACGAGCACCACTCCACAGTCCACGCGCCTGGAGCTCTGTACAGCCACGATTGAGGTTGTATAGAATTTCGTGAGCAATTGCATCGTGCTCAGAAGAAATAATGTAAACGCAGCGCTCCGACCTTGGTCCATCAATAACAAAGTCAATCATTTTACCTGTAACAAAGATTGCCAAAGCAGAATACAGACCGTTTTCTAGCGAGAAAACCGGAATAGCCGCAATAATAATGACAATATCAACGATGATAATTGCAGTACCTGATGGAATAGAAAAACGCTTAGAAACTGCTTGAGCAATAATGTCCGTACCGCCGGTATTTCCACCCGCCCTAAATACAAGACCAAGACCAAAGCCGCAGATAATACTACCCCACAAAGCTGCAAGCATAAGATCATTGGCGCCAAGTACTGGTAAAAACGGCGCAAACAGATCGACAAAGATACTGGAGATCAGAAAGCCTACAACGCTCTTAAGCAAGTATTTTTTGTTTCCACTTTTTGCAACAAAAGCCATCAGAATGATATTCATGGCGATTGTTTGCATACCAACTGGCAGGTCAAATCCAAAGGGCAGAGCAATAGCCCTAATAACCGTTGCAAAACCAGTAATACCGCCAGCCGCAAGTCCGTTAGGAACTTCAAATACATCAAGACCAACTGCAAAAATTGCACATCCAAGGACGATAAAGAACGAATCTTTAAAGGACTTTTGCCAAGTAGATTGTTGCACACTAATCCTTTCCACCAACAACCCAGCGATGATACGCAATGATGAACTGGTCAAGATCGCCGTCTGAGAAAACAGACTCAACGTTTCCTGTTTCTGCTCCCGTTCTTAAATCCTTAATAAGCTGATAAGGATAAAGAACATAACTCCTAATTTGATTTCCAAATGAAATTTCTCTCTTTGGACCACGAAGCTCATCAAGCTCAGCTTCGCGTTTCTCTTTTTCAATCTCATATAAACGACTGCGTAAGATATTCATTGCCGCAGCTTTGTTCTGTAGCTGACTACGTTCGTTTTGACAGGTTACTACTGTTCCTGTTGGAATATGTGTAATACGAACTGCCGAATCCGTAGTGTTAACTCCTTGACCTCCTGGACCAGATGCATGATAGACATCAATACGCAGGTCATTAGGGTCAATATCAACCTCAATATCTTCAGGAAGAACAGGTAAAACTTCTACACCAGCAAATGATGTCTGTCTACGTTTTTTATCGTCAGTAGGAGAAATTCTTACGAGACGATGCACGCCCTGTTCTGCACGAAGCATGCCATAAGCATTCTTTCCACTTACCGTAAAAGTTGCACGATCAAGGCCAATAACCTCTGCTACGGGAGCATCATTGATGTCAACTTTCCAACCACGACGGTCACAATATTTGAGATACATGCGAAAAAGCATCTCACACCAGTCTTGAGACTCAAGACCACCTTGACCAGGCTTAATGGTAACAATCGCATCGCCATGGTCAAGCTCATCAGTAAACCAGCTTGAAAGTTCAAGTTCTGAGAGGTCCTTTTCGAGAGAAACCGCCAGCGCTTGAGATTCATCGAGTGATGCTTGGTCTCCAAGCTCCGTTCCAAGCTCAAAAGCAGCCTCGGCATCGCCGAGTTTCTCTTTAGCCTTATCAATACCAGCAACATCATCGCGAAGTGACGCTAGCTGAGTCATTACTTTTTGCGCAGCTTCAGCGTCATCCCAAAAATCGGGACGAGCGCTTTTTGCCTCAAGTTCTGAAATTTGCTGACGCTTCTCGGCGAGATGAAGATACCCTTCTATCTCAACGAGACGCTCCGCCAAAGCTTGGAGCGAAACAACCTCTGTATCAGCCATTCTTACCTGTTTCGGCCGTGGCAGTTCTTAAATTTTTTGCCACTTCCACATGGGCAAGGGTCATTACGGCCAACATTAACGTAAGGATTTGGATCGTCAGACTTACGGTACGTAGACACAGAAGACTGGCTGGCGCCGGTTCCCTGTGGGCTCTTGCCAATGGCTGCTGCATTCTTAAGCATGCTCTTACCCTGCTTAAATGCCTTTTGATCACCGTCAGTCTCTTCTCCACCAGAATATTGAGCATTTTGGAATGCCTCTGCCTCAACATTCTGACGTGGACGATTAACCAACTCAAGGCGAAGAATAGTGCGGAGGAAGTCCTCGTACATGGTATTTACAAGCAGTGTAAACGCTTCATATGCCTCGGTCTTATACTCAACCAAAGGATCACGCTGGCCAAAACCGCGAAGACCAATACCCGTCTTCAGGTAATCCATCTCCTGGAGGTATGCCATCCAGCGAGTGTCAATAACGCGAAGCATTACCTGAGCAGCAAGCTCTCGCATAACTTCTTCACCGAGCTTCTGGGTTTTCTCGTCAAAGGTTTTCTGAACGAATGCAGTGACATCCTCTTCAAGCTGCTCAAACTTAGTATCCTCGGAAAACTCTGGAAGGTCAGTCTTACCAGTAAGCTCAGAGAGCCACTTCTCAAGACCCTCAAGATCCCACTCATCAGCATCTCCGTAGCAAAACTCCTCGCAAACACGCTGAGTAGTGGAAGCAGTAACCGTTTCAATGAGTCCCATAAGATCCTTGCCATCAAGAATCTTGTTTCTCTCTGCATAAATAACCTGGCGCTGCTTATTCATAACATCGTCGTAATCAAGGACGTTCTTACGCATTGCAAAGTTGACTTCCTCAACCTTGCGCTGAGCGCCTTCAACGAGCTTAGTAACAATCCTTGCCTTGATTGGCATATCGTCAGGAAGCTCATAGCGCTGCATCATTGCCGCAACGCCGTCCATACGATCTCCACCAAAGCGACGCATTAGGTCATCTTCCAAGGATAGATAAAACTGGGTCTGACCAGGATCTCCTTGACGACCAGAACGACCACGAAGCTGGTTATCAATACGACGGCTCTCATGGCGCTCAGTACCAATAACGCACAAACCACCTGCATCGGTTACTGCCTCACGCTCAGCAGCACAGATTTCCTTAGCTTCTTTGTGAGCAGTTTCTTTTTGCTCCTGAGTGGCCTCAGCTGGCTCAATTCCCTGATTACGAAGGATATCTTCTGCCATAACATCTGGATTTCCGCCCAGAAGAATATCTGTACCACGACCTGCCATGTTAGTTGCGATGGTAACAGCACCCTTGCGACCGGCTTGAGCAATAATCTGTGCCTCACGCTCATGGAACTTAGCATTCAGAACATTATGCTTAATGCCGCGCTTTGAAAGAATGCGAGAAATACGCTCAGAGTTGTCAATTGAAACGGTACCAACAAGTACCGGCTGACCATTTTGGTGGCGCTCTTCAACATCCTTGACAACAGCTTCAAATTTAGCGTCAATAGTTCGATAGACGAGGTCATCAAGATCCTCACGCTTAACAGGGCGGTTAGGTGGAATAACCTGAACAGGAACGTGATAAACCTCGCGGAACTCTGCGTCCTCGGTCATTGCAGTACCGGTCATACCAGAGAGCTTGTCATACATGAGGAAGTAGTTCTGGAGGGTAATAGTTGCCAGAGTCTGGTTCTCTTCCCTCACCTGAACGTTTTCTTTTGCCTCAATTGCCTGATGGAGGCCTTCAGAATAACGACGGCCTTCCATAATACGACCAGTAAACTCATCAACAATCTTAACTTCACCGTCAATGACAACATACTGCTGATCACGATGGAACATATACTCGGCTTTCAGCGCCTGCTGAAGATGATTGACTAACTGACCAGACTCATCGTTATAGATATCGTCGATGTTGAGAGCACGCTCGACCTTCTCGAGACCAATCTCAGTTGTTGCGATAGTGTGCTTAGCCTCATCCATCTCAAAGTCAACGTCTGGAATTAAACCGCGAACTGCCTTAGCAAAATCTTTATATGTACCAGCAGATTTAGTGCCAGCGCCAGAAATAATCAGAGGAGTACGAGCCTCATCGATAAGGATGGAGTCAACCTCGTCGACGATGGCATAATGATGACCACGCTGGACGCGCATCTCTGGGCGAGTAACCATGTTATCGCGTAGGTAATCAAAGCCAAACTCTGAATTTGTGCCATAAGTAATATCTGCCTCATACGCAGGCTTTTTAAGGCTCAGACGCATGCCATTCTGCAGAAGACCGACGGTGATGCCTAAGAACTTGTAGATGGTGCCCATCCACTCACTATCTCGTTTAGCTAGGTAGTCATTAACAGTAACAATGTGAACGCCCTCGCCGCTCAGCGCGTTAAGATAACCAGCCAAGGTAGAAACAAGCGTCTTACCTTCACCGGTCTTCATCTCTGCAATAGTACCCTTGTGAAGTGCAATACCACCGATAAGCTGAACATCAAAGTGACGCTGACCAATAGTTCTTACCGATGCTTCACGCACCGTTGCAAAAGCTTCTGGAAGAAGATCATCCAGACTTTCTCCTTCGGCATAACGAGCCTTAAACTTATCAGTCTGAGATTGGAGCTCTTCATCACTCATTGCTTGCATTGTTGGCTCAAGCGCATTGATCTTCTCGACAATACGTTGATATGCCTTAAGGTCCTTGTCAGCACCAAAAGACAGAATCTTAGAGAGGAAATTAGGCATAGCTTTTCCTTGACGTCGGGTATCTATCTTCGATTGATAGACACAATATTCAACTCATATATCATACCCCGTCTAACTGCTTAAATCACACTACATGGCGTCGTAAAATCCTAATTTCGTTATTTCTCCACCACTAGTTTCTATTGATTCTTTTCCCTTTTCTGCGCCCGCAATCATCCTAAGCTGTTTAGACGGCATTTTTCTACGCTTCATAACGTATTTCTGTACATACAAATCGTAATAATGTTGTGCATCTTGCGCTCGACCACATTTTCTAAGCGCTTGGATAAGCACCATGAGTGTGTCTTCTCGCATATCGTCAACAAGGTAGGCAAGCTCTGCAAAATGCACTGCGAGCGTATAATGAGTAATTCTCAAGGCGGCTGACGAAGCTATCACCATGGTATCTATGTATTGATCTCTTAAAGCAATACGAATAGGATCTGCAAACCTAAAGCATTCATCCTCGGGAAGATATAAATCACCTTGATAAAGCTTCTCTACTTGCTTGGCCAAATGCACTATGTCTTCATCATTATTTGATGACGTCACACTCTTTGCTAGCTGCGTAAAAATATCAATATCTACCGTTACTTGCTGGGAATTAAATCCAAGTGTCTTTTCAATCCGAGATGCCTCTAGGGGTTCACAGTCTTTCTGAATCTCCTGTACTTCTTTGCGAATAACCCGAGTTGCTTGATACAGACGCTCTTGCCAGTGTCCTTGATCAGCCTCTGGCCAAATCTGCTGTGCAATTTGCGACCTAAAGCTCATATGATTGTGAGCAAGCGCTAAATACACAAGCAGTGCCTTTGCCGAACGATAGGCAATTTTTCTACCGGAAATCTCCTCTCCTTGAACCGACAAACTAAATCTGCCGAGAAGAGCGATGTACACCCCAGAGTGAGCGTGCTTTGTTTGCTCCACATGCAAATTCTTTACCTCAGGGTTTCCAGTTATGGAAACCGTTGTTCCCTGTTGAGAATTTCTCCATTTTGTTACGTCTCTCTTACCCTCATTTGAACGTAAATAATGGAGCCATTCTTCTGGGACTTCCTGTTCTAAACACTGCTGAAACTCAGATTCATCTGACAAAAGTGCTCTTATAAGCCACATGGCATTTTCAGGAACTCCATACTCAACAACATCAAGCCAGACAGGGGAGTGTCCCTTCACACTCTTAAAGAGAGCCTTGTATATTGTTCTACATACTGCTTTTAGCGATGGATGGGTAATTGCTTGAAAGCTCTTCTCTGTGGGCTTAACCCCCAAAAAGAATCCCGCAATATCTTCGATTATCTTTCCCACCTGCGCCACATATATTGAGTTCCATTCCCTGCTCAGCATTACCGCTCTTCTTGCCTGGAGCTGAGCTTTGGGATACGCTCTGCTTCTAAGACTGAGAAGAGCTCCAATAAGAAGCGCAGGTACTTGAATCATACGATTACCCTGTAGCTCTGACTGACTTATAAGTTGTTCAGTATCATATAAATTACCTACAGAAGAGCCTTTTTCGAAAAGATAGCGAGCGCATTTAAGTAGCCCAACAGAACCCTTAAGTGCGCCTGCTTCGCCTTCTTGTAAAAAAGAAAGTGCACTTAAGCTACGAGAGTCAAAGTCTTTTTGGTACACACCTAGTAATACGTAAAGCAATTCAATATCGGCTGTTTGAATTGAAGAGGTTATAGAAGAAGTTTTCTCGTACTGCTGTTCAAGAAGCAGTAATTGAAGGGCATACTTAAAATTTCCTTGCATACCTAAATCAACTGCACGTTTATGTAGTGCAATTTTCTTCTCCAGCAGGCTTAATTCAGGATCTTCCTTTAAAGGCGACATGGGCTTTTGCAAAAGTAACTTCAATAAAGTCATATAAGCTGTTTGCTTGAGAAAGCCATTGAAAGATGTAAGGTTTTCAAATGTTGTTTCAGCATCTTTAGCAATTATTGGATTTTTTGTATTAGACAGTGCGTCCACCATTCTTTTTGCGGCTTTCTTACTGGAATTTTCTAGCGTGCAATCAGAATGTGTAGCAGTAAGCGCATTATCTACCAACTCAATATATCCAGCATCTACAAACTCTGCTGCATGAGAAAGCACAATTTCCCAGGTAATCTCTTCTCTAACCAGAGAACTTACAAATGCAGCCTTAGAAAAATCTTCTCTATCAATCAGCAAAGCTATAGCTTTCAAGATAAGTTTTTCATGCTTGCTCGCCAAAGCCACGAGCTCCTGTTTATTAAAATTCAACACATCAAAGCATGTAACATGAAGACACGAAAAACGCTTGGTTTCTACGTGTACACCAAAGAATGGTGCATCTTGTTCTATCTTAGCCAGATACTCAAGATCAGCTTGGCCGCATATACGGCTCAAATCATCAAACGAACCAACACCAATCAACATCATGCCCAGTCGAAGTCTAAGTTCCTCAATACCAAGTGAGCTTCTGAGCATATACGATGCAACGCATGCAAGACTAGTCTGATAAGTAATGGGCACGTTAGTATCTCCGTGCTCACAGAATGTGACCGGCAGAGAATACACGAGCGTTGGAATACCGCGTGTCAATCTCATATTATTCAGAACTGATTGTTCAGAATTATCAATTCCAGGCATAAATGCGAGAAGCTCGTTCTTCCCCAAAACATACACACTAGGGACTTCGTCAATTAGCTGACGCGCTTCAGGAGGCAAAGAAAA
>ERZ773070.34-NODE-34-length-100782-cov-19.289783_pt1 | contig 100782 bp, 93 predicted proteins | sample MGYA00580618_ERZ773070 | MGnify/ENA primary metagenome ERZ773070 (study PRJEB29015, sample SAMEA2738023) | human oral metagenome | biome: human oral; feature: human-associated habitat; material: dental | place: China | collected 2019 ...
ATTATGTATGCTTCCCAAGCATGAGACGAGGGTTCGACTCCCTCTACCCGCACCAGACCATTGATAATAGTTGTAGTCTAAGTAAAAAAACGTAGCGTACTGCTGTTCCGTAACAGTAGTTTTTTATTTTCGTATATTTCATTGATGAAAGCATATATTCTATATTTATACACTCGGTGTATATTTTTTGTATAAAATAGCTTGCATAAACTAATAACTGGGTGTATAGTTAAATTATGAATGCACAATATGTATTGCTCGGATTCTTGACGGAAGGGTCAAATTACGGGTATGAGTTAAAGAAGAAATACGATGGGTATTTCGGTAAGGACAAGCCAATTCTGGCAGGTCAAGTTTATTCGACACTCGCGCGGCTGAAGCGCGATAATAAGGTAGAAGAAATTGCAGACACGAGCGAATCGGGCGGTCCTGACAGGGTTCGCTACGCTATTACTGAGCAAGGTAAAAGGGATTTGCAGTCCTGGCTAGAATCGCCCGAAGCGCCATCTCCGCAGTTGCAAGCGACGATGTATGTCAAAACAGTATTAGCAATCTTGAAAGACGGCGATGCTGCGCCATACCTCGACAACCAGCGGAAAGCGCATGTTCAGCGAATGCGCGAGCTGACAAACCGGCGCCGCGACAGTAGTTTATCAGACATGCTATTGATTGATTATGCGCTATATCATTTAGAAGCAGACCTGCGCTGGATCGAGTTGACGATTTCGCGCTTAATGAAATTAAAGGAGGAAATATTATATGAATCAACCAATAATTAGTGCTAAACACATCAAAAAGTCGTATGGGCAAACCCACGCATTGCGCGGCGTATCCCTTGATGTGCTTCCGGGCGAAGTGCTGGCAATTATGGGTCCAAGCGGCTCTGGTAAGTCGACGTTACTTCATAGTTTGGCGGCAATCATCAGCGTAGATAGCGGTGAAATTATGCTTGATAGAAAACGCATTGATAGACTAAGTGATGATAAGCGCTCTAAATTGCGCCGTACGTGCTTTGGCTTTGTATTCCAGTTCGGACAGCTCGTACCAGAACTGACAGTTCACGATAACGTGGCGTTGCCGCTGTTACTCAATGGCGTTGACCGTAAAGAGGCGTATCAGCGTGCTAATACGTGGATTGACAAGGTTGGATTGAACGGTAAAGAGGAGAGCTTGCCGGGCGAATTGTCGGGCGGGCAAGCGCAACGGGCGGCGATTGCGCGGGCGATGGTGATTGAGCCAAAGGTGCTGTTTGCGGACGAGCCAACCGGTTCGCTTGATTCGCTCAATTCCGAGAAGGTGATGGAGTTGTTTATCAAAACCGCGAAAGACAATGGAACGACGGTCATTATGGTGACGCACGAGCCGACGATTGCCGCCTATGCCGATCGCGAGATTATTGTTCGCGACGGGCAAATTGCTGGAGGGCGAAAATGAGTATCAGTTGGCTGTTGTTCAAAAAATCTGGCCGCCAATCAATTGGGCGTCTCAGCCTGACGGCGGCGGCAGTCGCGCTTGGTCTTTTTGTTCTATTGGCACTGACGGCAGGTACGAACGGCTTGATGGGTCGTGCGCAGCATGTCGACTGGCGTTTTGCGGTATTTAATGCTAAGCAGAATAATCAAAAACCAATTCCTGGTGTGTCGCCGTTAAAGGCGTCGTTGTATATGCCGGGTAATCTCAACAAATGGCACGACAAAGAGTTTGATGTAATGTCAGTCTATGCGGCAGGAGATCATGCGCTGAAGTTGCCAGGCGGAATAAAGACGCCGGCGCCGGGCGAGTATTATTTGTCGGAAGCGTTGGCAAAAATCGCCAAAGAGCGTCCGGAGGATCGTATCGGTGAACGCTATGGTACAAAGTATTTGGGAACGATTCCGGCATCGCTTGAATCGTCGCCCGACTCATTGTCTGTCATTCGCGGGGCGAATGCCGATGAAGCAGCCGCAAAAGATGATTATGGCCAGAGCATGTTTGTTGACATGTATAAATTTGACACGAGCAGTATGAGAGCGGGGTTTGGCGCGGTAGGATTAGCGCTTATTGCAGTTGGCGGTACGGTTTTACTCTTTCCGATCGTGATGTTTGTAGCGGTTGCGACGCAGCTCGGAAGTGCGCAGCGCGAGCAGCGTTACGCAGCAATTCGACTAATCGGCGGTACGCGGCGCCAAGTGACGAAGATTCTCTTGTTTGAATCATTTATCGCAACGCTCGCCGGAGTCGTTGTCGGCTCGTTGGCGTATCTAGCAACATTACCTCTCTTGCAGCAATATAAATTTGACGATATGCGTTTTATGTCGCAGGACATGGTCGTTGGCTGGGAACAATACGCGTTGATTGTCGGCCTGACACTCGTGCTTAGCCTGGCGGCAAACTGGTGGGGTATGCGCCACGTACAAACGTCACCGCTTGGTGTGGCGCGCAAGCAGAAAGTCGCGAAAAAACCGCGGTTATGGCGCGTAGTTCCATTGCTCGCTGGACTCGGTATCTTTGTCTGGATGACACTGCCAGAGGGTGCAAAATGGGTGAAAAGCGCAGATGATGCTATGATGCCAATGCTGACGTTGGTGGGCGGTATTGTACTTGTGATGTTTGGCTTGGTTCTGGCAGGATCGTGGCTAACATATATATTGTCTCGCGTTGCCGCCCGCTTCACGGCGCGTCCGTCGACGCTTATCGCAGGCAAGCGAATCTCTGGTCAATCAAAACAAGTGTTTCGTAGTGTGAGCGGTGTGGTCTTGGCGCTCTTTGCTGGTAGTTTTTATCTCACGGCGGTTGGCGGCATTGATAAGCTGAACGCTGATGCTGTTAATAACAACGGCTACTCGCAGCTCAAGCGAGATGCTGCGCTTGTGGTGATCGAGCCAGCGGCAGGCGATTTAACTGAACTATTACGCTCGCAGAACTATGTGAAGTCGGTCGAAAAGATTTACCGCAAAGATGACAGTTCATATATTCCATGCCATGTGTTGCCTGTGTATACGCGCCACATTTGCCCAGATAATAAAGAGTATGCGGTGGTGAACTTTAACAACAAGGTGGTTAAAACGGTTGCAACGGTCAATGCTGTTGATAAAGATGCGATACTGCCAACATATATGGTAGCATTGAATAGCAACGACAATATTGATGCGCTGCGTACGCTTATTGCAGAGAATAGTTCGCAAACCGCGAATCGTTATGTTATCAGCGGCACGTACGCGCAGCAGCCGCACATTAGTCCGGTGGTTAAAAGTTTTGCCGAAATGGCATATGCTGGTATCGGTTTGACTATGTCAGTAGCGGTTTGCAGTATGATCGTATCGACAATTGGCGGATTGTTGGAGCGCCGGCGTTCGCTCTTGACGCTGCGCCTCGGCGGCATGACGATTGGACAATTAAAGCAGATTGTGATGATTGAGTCGCTTATCCCGCTCGTGAGCGTATCGCTCGTGGCAGCTGGTTTGGGGGTATGGGTCTCAACCATATTCTTGTCGTCGCTTTCAAACACAGTTAGGCCAACGCTTACGTCGACATATTACTGTATCGTTGGCGGATTGCTCGCGGCGGCAGCCGTTGGCGTTTATCTTGTGTTGCCGATGATTAAGAAGATAACATCGCTTGAGGAAAACAGGACAGAGTAATGGCACGCTCTCCTCTATTGTGCAAACAAAGAGAGTTTAGTAGAATAGAGGAGGTGTGGCTCTTTAGCTCAGTTGGTAGAGCAGAGGCCTGAAGAGCCTTGTGTCACTAGTTCGAGTCTAGTAGGAGCCACCAGAAAAGCACGCTCTAGAATGGTCTAGAGGGTGTTTTTCTTTTGCTTTTATTTTCGTATTTTTACCACATACGGTATCATAAGTATATGTTCAAAAAATATGTCCTGAAGAAAATGAAGCGATACGTCATTGACTATTTTGCGTATCACCCCGAAATCAAACTCATTGTTGTTGCTGGCAGTGTTGGCAAGACAAGCACGAAGCGTGCGCTTGGCGATCTGCTCGTACAGCGTTACCGCGTACGCATGCACGAAGGCAATCATAACTCTGAAGTGTCGGTACCGCTCGCGATTCTTGGTATTGCTTTGCCAACGAAGTTGAAAAATCCATTTTCGTGGTTCGGCGTATTCCGTGCGGCGCGGCGGCGGATTCGGCAGCCAACTGATGTTGACGTTATCGTCCAAGAACTTGGCGTTGATCATCCGGGCGATATGGCAGCGTTTGGCGAATACTTACGTCCGGATATTGCGCTTGTGACTGCAGTGACGCCAGAGCACATGGAGTTCTTTGGTACGATTGAGGCAGTGGCGCAAGAAGAATTGTCGGTGTTGTCGTTTTCGAAAGTCGGGCTCATCAACCGCGATGATATCGACGGGCGGTTTGCGGATCTTATCAATAATCCAAATTTCAGTACGTACGGTACGTCTGGCAGCGCTGAGTTTCGGTTTGAGCCGCAGCGATTTGATGCTGATGTCGGCTATGAGGGTACGATTATTGCGTCGGAGTACGGTTCATTTCCGGCGACAATCAAAGTTGCGGGCGAGCACAGCCTGCGTCCGATTATGGGCGCGGTTGCTGCTGCAATTATGTTTGGGTTTGCGCCCGAAGAAGTCGTGCGCGGCTTGAGCATGATCAAGCCTGTGCCGGGGCGCATGAATATTCTGCACGGGATCGGCGGTGTTACGGTGATTGATGATACATATAATTCAAGTCCAGCCGCTGCCGCTGCAGCACTCCAGACGCTCTATTCGTTTGACGATGCTGCCGAACGTATTGTTGTGCTCGGCGATATGCGCGAACTTGGCGCAAGCAGCCAAATGGAGCACGAAAAGCTTGGTTCAATGTGCGATCCGAATTTACTTGCCTGGGTAGTTACTGTTGGTCCGGAGTCTGAACGTTATATTGCTCCCGCGGCGCGGCGGCGCGGTTGCCAAGTTCACATTGCGCGGAATGCGATTGAAGCAGGCGAGTTCGTGCGTTCGGTGACGCAGGGAAATGCGATTGTGCTCGTGAAGGGGTCGCAGGACACGATTTATCTGGAAGAATGCGTAAAAGTATTGTGTAATATGACAGAAGATGTTAGACTTGTCCGCCAAGATGCGCAGTGGATGGCAAAAAAAGAAGCGTTTTTCCAGCAATTTAAGTAAGAGGAGCAGGCATTATGGTGAAAGAGAAAGAATCATCAAAACCGAAGCAGAAACGCGCGAAGAAGAAAGATGTAGAACGATCAACTGCCGGCACGAACGCAGAGCAGGCGATAGCTAACACGGAATCATCGAAACCTGTCGCGCCCGCTCAGCCAGTGCCGCAGCCATTGCAGTCGGCATTACCGCAGCAGCCCGTGCCATACATGCCGCGCACATCGTCATCGCAGTTAATACTTGTTATTATTGGCTGTATCGCGGGCGGCGTGTTGTTTTTGCTTGCGATTTGCGGCGGCGTACTGGCGTACTCGATATATCAGCGTCCCGAAAATGTCGTGCTTGACGCGATTACGAAACTGCAATCAGCGAAAAAGTTTTCGACGCATACAGAGGTCACCATGGACTATAAATATGATGCAGGCACGAAAGATATTTCGTTCAAAAAGTTAACGCTTGATACCGGCATGAATTCGTCGCCAAGTGTTGATGCTAACGCTACGCTACAAATGAGTATTGATGGTCGTGATATTTCAGTGCAAGCGTCTGCACTCATGACTGACGACGGCACGATATATTTCAAAGTTAAAAATCTCGCAGAAGCGCTGAGTGCATTTACGGGCGGTAAAGAATTGCCGGCGTCCGCTAAAAATCAGCTTGAAAAAGTGAGCAATAAGTGGGTGAAATACGAGATTAATGATTTATACAAGAATAATCAGCGCGCGGCAGAACGGGCGCGGTGCGTACAAAATGTTTATAAGCGCAGCCTTAAAGACAGTAAAAAACGTAGGGAAATCGTGAGTACTTACCGCAAATATCCGTTTGTGATGATTGAAAGTATAGCGCAGCCAAAGGACGGTAATGTCGGGTATACGGTATGGATTGAACCAGTGACATGGCGGCAATTCAACAAGACGTTCGCGCATACGGCGATTGCGCAGGATATAAAAGCTTGCAACCCATCGACGCACGATAATCCCTCTGCAGTGCTGGACGATGCAGACGATAACTACACTCATCCTACACCTTCACACTCAGTGATCGGCCGTAGCAAAACGAAATTTACAATGTGGATATCGCCATGGTCGCATGAACTGCGCGCGCTTGATATTGAAGGCGAGCCTAACGAACAGTTCTCGCTGAAGAGCCGCACTAAATTTGATTTCTCGAAAGGCGTGGCGACTACGAAGCCGAATGACTCGGAAGTGATACATGCCGACGAATGGAATAAACGTCTTAACGAAGCGATGAATATAAGCAGTTCTTCGGCGTCGTCAAGCGATGATAGTTAGTTTTATCATCTGCTGATCGGTGTAAAATCTGATATACTATAGCTAATGAAACGCTATAATCCATCTGAAATTGAGCCGAAATGGCAGCGAATCTGGGCGGATGATGCCCGCTACCATGCTGTTGACTTTGGCAATAAACCAAAATACTACATCACGGGTATGTTCCCGTATCCAAGCGGCGCAGGCATGCATGCAGGGCATTTTTTGGAGCACTCCATTGTTGATGCGGTTGCGCGGTTTCGCCGGGCGCTTGGGTATAACGTATTATATCCGATGGGTTGGGACAGCTTCGGGTTGCCGGCGGAAAATTATGCGATTAAAACAGGCAGGTCGCCGAAACAAACTGTACCCGAAAATATTGCGAACTTCAAGAATCAGCTGCAGCGCGTTGGTGCAAGCATTGATTGGACGCGTGAAATTAACACCAGTGATCCAACGTATTACAAGTGGACGCAGTGGATTTTTACGAAGTTATTTGAGCGCGGGCTTGCGTATCAAAAAGATTCGCTCCAATGGTGGTGCCCAAAAGACAAAACAGTGCTTGCGAACGAACAGGTGATCGACGGCAAGTGCTGGCGCTGCGACTCTGTAGTTGTCAAAAAGCCGATGAAGCAATGGTTCTTCAAAATTACAGAATATGCCGAAGAACTGCTTGCCGAGCTGCCTGAAATGGATTGGCCGGACAAAATTAAAATAGCGCAGCGAAACTGGATCGGCAAAAGCGAGGGTGCGGAGGTAAATTTCCTGATTAACTGCAAGCCGTCTGATTCGCTGAAATTTACGCCTGAGCTAGCAGAGAAAATCAAGGCTGGCGCTAAGACGAATACGATTCGCTTAGGAGCAAAAAATCTTGCAGCGGGCGATGTCGCTGAACTTATGACGCGCGACGGCGATATCGTAGAATCGTTTGGTTATGCGAAAATTACGAATGCTCAGAAACTACCGCTTAAAAAAGTACCGAATAATATGCCCGGACATGAGAGTTATCGCGATGATAATGAAAAGCTTGCTGATTTTCAGAAATTTTACGGTAATGATGTGACGCTAGATAGCGTAGTTGCGGTATATGATTTTGAATATATTCCGCCAATTACCGTTTTCACGACGCGCCCCGACACGATTTTTGGTGCGACGTATCTAGTGCTTGCGCCTGAGCATCCCTTGGCGCGAATGCTAGCGGACGGAGATACCCAGGCGGCAGTAAATGCATACATTGACGAAGCGGTGAAAAAAACTGAAATTGATCGCACGAATGACGCTAAGGAGAAGACAGGCGTTTTCACTGGCAGCTACGCGGTCAATCCGGCGAATGGCGAAAAAATGCCGATATGGGTAGCTGATTATGTGCTTGGCGGTTACGGTACGGGTGCAGTGATGGGCGTACCGGCGCATGATGAACGTGATTTTGCATTTGCAGAGAAATTTGAGCTACCGGTCGTTGAAGTCATTGAGCGTCCTGAGGACGACGCGAGTACTGAGCCGTGTTATCATGGCGAGGGGATTCTCGTAAACTCTGGCGCGTTTGATGGCACGCGGAGTGAAGACGCGCGCGAGCAGATCGTTGCGTGGTTGGAGCAAGAAGGTGTTGGCTGCGCTAAGACAACATATAAGATGCGTGATTGGCTAATTAGTCGCCAGCGTTATTGGGGTGCGCCAATCCCGATCGTTCATTGTCCGATTGACGGTGCAGTAGCTGTACCGGAACATGATTTGCCGGTGCTACTTCCAGATGTTGACGATTTTGCACCGCGCGGCGACGGTAAATCTGTATTGGCGGCACAGGAAGATTGGGTACATACGACTTGCCCAAAGTGTGGCGGTCCAGCAATGCGCGAAACAGATACGATGGATGGTTATGCGTGTAGCTCGTGGTACCTATTACGCTACACAGATCCACACGATGATCAATGCGCATGGGGTACGAAACAAGTTAACTACTGGGCGCCGGTCGACATGTATGTCGGCGGCGACCATGCAACGGCGCACTTGCTCTATGTTCGTTTTTGGACGCACGTCTTTCGCGATCTCGGACTGACAGAATTTGCCGAGCCGGTTAAGCGGCTTGTGTATCATGGGCTAATTCAGGCTGAGGATGGGCGCAAAATGAGCAAAAGCCTTGGCAACGTTGTCGACCCGCTTGATGTTATTGATCAAGGCTATGGCGCCGATGCACTTCGTACATTCGAGCTGTTTCTCGGGCCGATTACCGAAAACTCCAGTTGGTCGAGCCGCGGCATCGCTGGCGTATATCGATTCTTGAATCGTTTGTGGACGCTTGTACAAGAATACGACGAAAGCGATAAATCAGCGCAAGCAAACGTAAAAAAACTTGATAGTTTGACGCACGCAACAATTAAAAAGGTTACCGACGATATTTATCGCTTAAGCTTCAATACGGCGATTGCCGCTCTGATGGAGTATGTAAATGATCTGTACAAACTAAAAACTGAGGGCTTTTCACCTGCGTGGCAGTCGGCGCTTGAGACGCTCGTGCAGCTCGTGCAGCCTTTTGCGCCGCATATGGCTGCTGAGCTGTGGAAGCAGCTTGGGCATGATTCGCAGCTTGATTTTGTTGATTGGCCAGATTTTGACGATGCAAAAATTATGCAGGACACGATGACGATTGTCGTGCAAGTCAATGGTAAAGTGCGCGCCAAATTACAGGTAGCAACCAGCGCGGGCGAAGATAAAATCAAACAGCTCGCCCTGAGCGACGAAAGTGTCAAACGCTATGTCGTGGGCGAGCCGAAGAAAGTGATTTATGTGAAAGGTAAGCTAATTAGTATAGTAATTTAGTCTAATCCTCAGCCTTTCGTTCTAATCGTAAATTCGCGACATCTATGAGTTCGTCACCATTTATGCGTCCGACGGCTATATAAGCTGTATCTCCAGGGTGCATAGCGCCTTTGCTGTCACCTTCTATGCTTCTTGATAGATTTATTGACGTAGCGGCTGAAGTACTTCGTGCATTATTAGCATCAGCGCTAGAAAAATTGCCCGATTTTTGTTGCTCAGCTATAATCCTTTCACCGGCGCTCTGAGAGCCATCGCCATCCTTTATAGTTACTTCTACGATCTCGACGCCCTCGGGTAGTGGGTTGTTATCGGGGTCTTTAATGTAATTATCAACAATTTGAGCAACCTGTACCTCTGGTGATAGCGGCTCTTTTGCTTCGCCGCCTTCTGTCTCGCTACCACACGCTCCTAACCCCGTTGCTAGCGTGGCGAGAACAGCAATCTCAGCGCTTGCCTTTTTCGCGAGCGTTAGGACGCGGTTCGCGGTTGATTCTGACTTTTCTGTGTTGGATAATTCATGTGATGTATTCATAGGTATTACAATAACACAAGCATAATGAAAAGTCAATGTTTTATAATAAAAAATGGTAATTTAGTCAAGTAACTTGAGAAAAACATCATTTTCGCGTATAATACAGTTCAAGTTTATACAAGAAATCCGAGAGAAGGAGAACATTTCATGGCACAGCCAAAGAAGCAATCAAGTCCTCGCAAGACTGGTCTGCGTCGCAGCCACTTGGTCGAGAAACTCGCGAAGCGTGTTAACCGCACCTCGCCAGTGCGAGTGTGTATCGGCAAGAATAAACGAGCAACCGCACAGGTGGCGCAATCAGCAGACAATCAAACGGGTAAGCCGGTAAAAGCAGCGAAGCAAAAATCTGCGAAGTAGGTTAATAGAATCTTATTTTAAGAGGAAAAATACTAAATAAGGAACTGACGCGTATGGCATCAAACCGGCATCTGGGTAGAATTGTTGCACTGCAGGCACTGTATGAATATGAAGTCCGCACGCAAGCGGGCGACACATCGGATACGCTTGAGGCCATTGTTGCGCGTGATATTGTTCGGTACGAATCAGCGATTGACGACATTACGTTTGTAAAAGAGCTTGCAGACGGTGTCGTTGATAAGCAGGTGGAGCTTGATGCGGCGCTACAGCCGATTGCGCCAGACTGGCCAATTTCGCAGATAGCGCGCGTTGACCGCACGGTGCTACGAATCGGCCTGTACGAATTGCTATACCGCAGCGACGTCGTACCGCCAAAAGTAGCAATCAACGAAGCGGTTGAGCTTGCGAAGGCGTTTGGTTCCGATAATTCAAGCCGGTTTGTGAACGGTGTGCTTGGTACGGCATATCGCACGCTGGTAAAGGGGGCATCGGATAATGACGAAACCGCCAAAGAAACAACAAAGCAAAAATAGATTTGATCACATCCGCAAGTACTTGACGCGTTCGCGTTCGGCATCGATTCAAGAAATTGTACGCGAGCCGACAAGTGGCGGCGTGATTTTTCGCCATGGCGTAAATGGGCTGGAAATCTTATTGATTCAAGATGCTAAAGACCGCTGGACGATTCCGAAAGGACATATTGAAGAGGGTGAGACTGCAGTGCAAACAGCGCGCCGCGAAATTGGCGAAGAGGCAGGATTGCATGATGTTGATATGCTCGGATGGCTCGGTAAAATTCATTTTCGGTACCGCCGGATTGATAAGCTCGTACTGATGACAACGCAAATCTATCTAGTACGCGTCCGTACGAGCGGCGATGAAATTCAGAAAGAGGATTGGATGAAAGGTATCAAGTGGTTTCCATTCAATGAAGCCCTTGACTTAATTGAATATGAGGATATCGCAAAACTAATGTTAAAAGCAAAAACACGCATACGAGAGGAGAAGTTATAAATGTCAGGCATGCCAACGGGACCATATCAGGACTGGGCGAAGCAGAAATTGGGATTTGAATATAGTGATATTCAACTTCTGATTACCGCTTTGACGCATCGCAGCTACGTGAATGAGCACCGTAAATCGGTAAGCGAGCACAATGAGCGGCTTGAGTTCTTGGGTGATGCAGTACTTGAACTGGTCGTGACCGATTATCTGTTTCAGCACTATAGCGAACCGGAGGGAATTTTGACAAGCTGGCGTGCGGCATTAGTAAATACGATTAGCAATGCGGAATCTGGTAAAGAATTGGGATACGAGGCGCTAATTCGCATGAGTAAGGGTGAGAAGCATGGTTCAGATCGGGCGCGGCGTCAGATTTTAGCAAATGCGTACGAAGCAGTAATAGGCTCGATCTATCTAGAGCGCGGCTACGATGACGCAGCGGCATTTATACGAAAGCATACGATTGTAAAGCTTGATAAAATCCTTGCCGAGGGTTCATGGCGCGACCCAAAAAGTCATCTGCAAGAAATTAGCCAGCAGGTTGATAGCGCGACGCCGGTTTACAAGGTTCTCTCTGAGGAGGGTCCAGACCATGATAAAGTATTCACGCTCGGCGCATATGTCAACGATAAGCTGATAGGCAAGGGGGTTGGGTCAAGCAAACAGTCGGCGCAGCAAGAAGCGGCAAAAGCAGCGCTCAAAGCCTATGCGAAGCAAAAAAGCGCTAAGTCAGATTGACTTTTACCGCAAAATCCGGTAGAATGTCTAAGAAGTAAAAGAGTAAACCTGTAAAGTGAAGTAAAGGAATATTACATTTATGCTCGCAATTCGTTTGCAACGCCTCGGTCGCAAAGCTTATCCAGTATACCGGTTGGCGGTACAAGAAGCTCAGCGCCATCCGTCAAGCGGCCGCGTGGTCGCGTATGTCGGCAGCTACAATCCGCACACTAAAGATTCAAATATTAATGTTGAATTGGCGCAAAAATATTTGGATAATGGCGCACAGCCGACGCCGCGTGTTGTTAAGTTGCTCAAAAGTGCTGGCGTGAAGTTGCCGGGTTGGGTAAAAGAGTTTGAGGGCAACAAAACGAAAGCGGTGAAAAACGCCGAGAAGTTGCGTAAGAATCAGCCAAAAGAAGACGCTGCAGAAGAGTCCGAGGCCGCCGAAGCCTAGCTTAGAGAGTGTGAAGTACGAAAAGCTCGCCCAAAGTTTACAGCGGCGAGCTTTTTATTTTGCTTGTGTTCCGTGGTATACTGAAAAAGTACGATAACCTGTAAGACCGAAAAGGAGGCATGAGGGCATATGTCGACAATAGACCAGCAATTTGTAGAATATATCGTAAAATCTTTGGTGGAACACCCAGACGATGTATCGGTTGACCGTATCGTTGATGAGAAGGGCGTGCTATTGACGCTGACGGTTAATCCTGGAGATTTAGGCCGTGTAATTGGTCGTCGCGGCGGTACAGCGCAAAGCTTGCGGACACTACTGCGGGCGCTCGGAACGAAGAATAGCGCGCGCTACAACCTGAAAATTGTCAACAACGATAACCCAGACGAAACAGTAGCGAATGTATCAAGCGAAGAACCTGTGGACAGCACAACTACTGATACTGTGGAAAACAGCGCTGATGAGCCAAGCGAATTCGCAAAAAAGTCGCGCGAAGAGCTTGCAGAACTAGACGACCTTGATATATAATCATAAGTAAGTTCATGCGAGAACCTTGAACTGCGAGAAAACGTACAAATTGCTCTTGTTGCGAGCAAACCAACAAATGGTTTGAGAGACTTATTTGTGCAAGAAAGCCACTTTTGCTATCTAGCGGAGCGGCTTTTTTGTTGGTTACGCGAAAGAGGACATTTTATTTTTTTGGTGGCGCAGCTTGCAAGAGATGTAAGGATTATTTGATGAAAGTAGCAATGTGTAATTTATAATATTACGTATATTCTTACAAACATAGCTATAAAATAAATTATACAAATAATGCTACTTATATATAACAATGAAGTAAGCGTATACGCAAGTACACCAAAAATATAAATAGACGCTTTAGTCAAATATTGCTATACTATAAATTATGAGAAAATTCCAAATTGTCACCTTATTCCCTGAGATGTTTACTGGTGTCTTTGGCAGTTCTATGATGTGGAAAGCGCAAAAGGACGGTTATGTTGAGTTATTGACGATTAATTTGCGCGAGTTTGGACTTGGTCCGCGTCGAACGGTTGATGATACGCCGTATGGCGGCGGCGATGGTATGCTTCTGATGGTCGAGCCGTTATGGCGGGCGGTTGAGCAGGCGAAAGAAAACGATCCAACTGCAAAAGTCGTCATCATGACGCCGCGCGGTATGCGTTGGAAGCAGGCGCTTGCGCAAGAATATAGCGAGCAAGATCACGGGTATATCTTTATCTGCGGACGGTACGAAGGATATGATGAACGGATTATGGCGCTTGTCGATCAAGAGCTGAGCGTCGGCGATTATGTGTTAACAGGCGGCGAGCTGCCGGCGATGACGATTATCGATAGTATTGTGCGACTTATTCCGGGCGTACTTGGCGGCGAAAACAGCGCGGCAATTGAAAGCTTCAGTGACGGCGAAACGCTTGAGTTTCCGCAGTACACGCGCCCCGAAGAATGGCGCGGCATGAAAGTTCCCGAGGTACTGCTGAGCGGTCATCATGGTAATATCGCCACATGGCGTGCAGTACATAGCCGCAAGGTAGATTAGGAATCGCTCGGTTTCGGGGTGTATCTCGCCCGAGTTTTGCAGGTTGTGGTATTTTCAGAAACCTAAACACCCTGCAAAAGCAGGGCGTTTAGATTGTTGTGGTGGATATATCGGAGAGCGATCGATACAAGTTTTGGTGTTTGTTTTTTGTAACTTCGCTATCTGTAGAATACACGGAATTACGGTATGTGGCAAGTATTTTTTGGACAAATTTGAAAAAATCATGTGGAAAAACGGTATACTAAAGATATGAAACAGTTTATAGCTAGTATTTTTCCAAAAGAATTTTTTACAACACGGGCGAATTATGCCGCGTTTGGTTTGGCGTGCTGGACGGTTGCCGTGCTTGTGTTGCAACTGTTTGCGTTTGAAAAGTTTCCTGGTACGTTTGGTGACTTGCCGAGCGATGCGCAAACCTGGCTTGCGGTCGCAATCGTTGCCGTCGAGCTGATGTCGCTGCCTTTTTTGCTGTCGATGGATTTGCCGCGTGCTGTTCGGCGGTTCTCTGGCGTGCTGGCGGTGGTTGCGCCTACATTATGGTTTGTCGCTAGCATGTATGCATTGCTCTCTGGGGAGTCGATTGCCTTGTTTGGTGCGCTTGTTTCGCGACTGCCGTCTAGTGTTTATGCCGTGCTAAGTGTCGTATGGTTGAGTATTCTGGCGGTTTGTTCGTGCGGGCTAGTCTTCAATAGAAATAGAAAGTAGCACACGCGATCTACTAACCTAAAAAGCGTAGCGCAAAATTCTGTTTTTCATCATATTTCACTTGGCTGGGGATGAGGGATTCGAACCCCCGAATGCCGGGACCAGAACCCGGTGCCTTACCACTTGGCGAATCCCCAACATACTGGCTCGAAACACCAAATGAAATACGACGAGCACTTTAGACTATAGCACCTTCGGGTCAAAAACTCAACTTTTTTATCTAAAGGGTTTTCAATCGAGATATAGTTTTAGGGTTGGACTTCACTGCTTTTTTCCTACAGCACCTCTGTACGTACGCCCTCCAGTTTTGCTCAATAGCTTCTCGACACTTATCATACCATTGCTGCAACTCATCTGCCTTAGCCTCGTCTAAACCTTCTTTGGCGCGTTTTACCATAGAGTCAGCCACATGTGGTCGAGCTGGAATACTACGGCTTTGAGCGTCATGACGAACAAAATCGCCTAACATCGCCCTCCTCTGCTCCTCGCTCTCCCGCTTTGTACGCACTCGACGAATATACCCCGAATTATAAAGCGTAATCCTTAGTTCATCGTCGCCATAGCCCTCATAATACATAATCTTTTCGCAATTACCCTCACTATCATAATAAGCTGTCGGCGTCATTCGGCGATCGTGCGCTTCAGTGTAGCCATCCATTATTTGTTGCGCCTCTGCTTCGCTCATATCGTTCGTACCAACAGCAAATTGTAATGCCGCCGCCATCTCTTCAGGCGAAGCGAATCTATATGTTTCAGCCTCATCGACTATATTATAGCTGTGCCCGCTAAACACCAACATCAAATATCGCTCCCCGTTATAAGTAACCGCTATACACTCTTGACCTTTATTAATAAGACTCTCATAGCGATCGACCCTATCTCTTCCTATTTCATTTTCCTGTGGAATCTCCACGACCGGCAAACCCAACCGCTCAGCGTGCATCCGCATCTGCCTGGCAATCACCGGATCAACCGGCTCACCCTTGGAAGTAACCTTATAGAAAAACCCTATTGTCTCTAATTTGCTGCCGTCGTTATCCGCCAAAGCTACAACTTCGTTATACTGCCGCGGCGATGTAGTAGCCAACAATTGGTCTGCCGACATTACGCCGTGTCTAGCACCTTGCCCCAAGAGGAAGTTCTTGTCGTTATTGTGCGTACCAGCATCAGTCCTCGAAGTCAAAACGATATTTTCTTCAGGCGCCGAGATTATCAAGCCTCCACCCCCCCATGTAGCGGTGTGGTCTTGATCAATTAGCGACATACTCAAAGAGACGCGTTCTGCCACCCTCTCTGGTTGTTTGTACATATTTATTGACTGGTTGCCGTGCGAAGAATTGATGTGATCGCTAAAATCAACCGCTATACGCATAGCGCTCATCTTTGCGCCCGGATTCAAAGCATGGACTAAATACCTAAAATTCGTCGGGTCATGCTTAGATGGGTCGGTAGTATCGCCCTGAAAGCGCGGTTGGTTGTCATAAGCACACTCCGATTCTGTCGTGTTTACGTACGCGGAGCTTGATAGCGTCTCGCCAAAGGAATGAATAATTGCCGTAGTAGACATCATCCCGCTTACTCTTTCCTCTCTCGCAGCTTTTGCACTAGAGCTTTCGCCGCCGCGATCTATCTCTTCTGTCGTAAAATTCGCCGTCTCGTTCGAAAAATGAGGCTGCCGCGGAATACATTCGCGTACATCACTAGTTAATCTACTGGGATATTCGTCTCGCTCATGTGCCATATTCTTTTATAATAACACACTTTGCTTTTGTAGTCAAGTTATGCGCGTCGGATTTGTTCAACTAGCTACTGGCTTTGATTTTTTGCTTTTAGAAACAAGTTATGGTATGATTAGTGCTATGTCTATAGAGGATTTTGTAGAGAAACGTAGTTTTGAGATTAACAGAGTAGACTTATACGACCCCAATAAGTATGAGTTATCATCAGATTCACCCTTAAGCCGACGTACTGCATTTGATGACTTTATCAAGGGTTTCCCTGAATTTTTACGGCGTGAAGCCGGTGCGGAGCGGAATCGCCGCGCCAAGGAAGCTAAAGAATTGTTAGCTGCTCTTGACAGGCTCCCTAATAGTCATCTGGATGATATCATTTCTTTGTCTTCGTCAAGTGATTGGACGGACGCAACTGAAATTGGCGATGTTGAGTCGCTGTTTGATGTGCTAAAAGAGCTAGAAGGAGTGATGGATAATCCGCCACTCTCGAACAAACGTGCCGCCGAGGCGTTTGGTGATGATCCCGACAGCCTCGATACTTCATCGCCGTTAGCGATTTATACTAGATGGCTATTTCAAGACCAGACTTTGACTAACTGGCATGGTTATTTGTGGGAGCAATTCATTTCAGAAGATCTGGCAGCCAAATATGTTAAAGAGCGTGGAGTGGATATTCCTGAAGCGGTGAAATACTCTGAGGAATACGCTACTAGTTTGCTTGAAGAGGGTTTTAGGCGAGCTGAAAACGGAGAAGACAGCCGGTCGGTTGGTGTTGAGCAGCTGGTAGGTATGATGATTGGTAATCTCGATATTCTGGAGACTGGAGATCCTCGCTACGACTACCGGCGCCGGCAGCAAATCGCTAGTGAAATCAGCGATAGTGTGGCGCGCGAAGATACTGAAGAAGTGCTGACAATTCTGCTCAAGTATATCAAGCCCAAGGGCATTAACTCCGAGGAGATTCAGGGCGCACTATTCAAGCCAGCTGTTATCAAAGACCAGGCTGGAGAAACTTTGTTGGCTGAGTGGCAGCCCGCTGATTCATTTTGGTTCAAGCCTCCGTTTGACGAAAATCAGCCGGACGAGCAAATTAGTTTGTTTCCTAATAATCCACAGATTATCAGGGAATATGATCATACCGGTCAATCGAGTGATGCGCGCGTCGTTCCGCACAAAGACCCGTCGTATTTTCGACCAGATGGCACAAAGGTGTACTGGGGCGATCTCTCGCGCGAAGATATTGAAATAATACGAGGCAACTACTACTGCGTAGCGCAAGGCGAGTCGTATTATAATGTTCCCGAGTGGGCAATCATTATGGCTAGTCCGTTTGATAACGACGATCCAAATCGACCCGCCGAGTCTCTTGTGAATACCGAGGAAGGGCAGGTCTTTCAGCCCGATAACCCAGTGTATTTACACCCAGACTACATCAGGGCAATCGCCATCGGCGCGATCGCGGATGGACGGTTCATTCGTAACAAACGCGGTATTCAGCTAGAATTTGTTCCAGATGACCAGCCTGAGAATATGACGAGATAGATAATGTAATTCATCCTTTGACAAATCGCCCTAACCTCGACATAATAGAGGTATGAGTAAGATTACGACGCCGCGTTTGCCGAGCGGGTTTAATGAATATTTGCCGGCGGAACAGATTGAGTTTAACCGATTGCTGGGGATTGTCCGCACGGTGTATGAGCGCTATGGTTTCGCGCCGCTTGATACGCCTAATGTTGAACTGAGCGAGGTGTTGCTCGCCAAAGGCGGCGGCGAGACCGAAAAGCAGATTTATCGGTTCGAGCGCGGCAAAAACGACTTGAGCCTGCGGTTTGACTTGACAGTGCCGCTGGCGCGCTACGTGGTGCAGCATCAGGGCGAGCTGGCGTTTCCGTTTCGACGCTACCAAATTGGCAAAGTGCACCGCGCGGAGCGGGCGCAGGCTGGGCGGTTTCGCGAGTTTTATCAGTGCGACATCGATGTAATCGGCAGCGATAGTTCGGTGGTAGACGCGGAGTTTCCGGCGATTATCAACGAAATTTTCGAACAATTTAATTTCGGCGAATTTACGATTCGTATCAATAACCGCAAAGTTTTGAGCGGCTTTTTCGAAGCGCTGGGTCTCGGCGCGGTGGCGGCAGATGTGCTGCGAATCGTCGATAAAATCGAAAAAATTAGCCGCGATGATTTGATAGCGGAGCTGCGCGATGCCGGCTGCAACGGCGAGCAAGTTGCGCGGCTGCTAGAATTTATCGCGATTCGGGGTGAAAATAGCGAGATTTTGCATGAGCTCGAAACGATTGGCATCGAAAACGAGCAATTCCAGGCGGGCGTAAGCGAGCTGCGCGAAGTGTTGGCGGCGCTGGCGGCGATGCGCGTGCCCGAAAAGCGCGTGCGGCTCGATTTGACTATCGCGCGCGGACTTGATTATTACACGGGCACGGTGTACGAAACGAATTTGAACGATTATCCCGAGGTCGGTAGCGTGTGTTCGGGCGGTCGCTACGATAATTTGACGGCTAATTATTCCAAGCGTTCTTTGCCGGGCGTGGGGATTTCGATTGGTTTATCGCGTTTGTTTTATAAATTGCGCGAGGCGGGAGTCGTCAATCCGTCGCGGCAGACGTTGGCTAAAGTTTTGGTGGCGCCGTTTGGTAGCGCGCAGCTACCGCGTGCGCTCGAGGTAGCGCATGAACTGCGCTCGGTTTGCCCAGTGATTATTTATGTCGAAGATGCCGCGATTGGCAAGAAATTGAAGTACGCCGACAAACTGGGCGTTCGCTACGCGGCGCTAGTGGGCGAAGATGAAGTAGTGGCGGGCGATGTAACGCTCAAAGACATGCAGACGGGCGAGAATCGGCGCATGCCGGTGCGCAATGTTTGCGATCTGCTGCAAGCGTAAGACGCTTATGCTTGAGTTTTGCTAAAAATCTGTTGCAAAAACCACTTTCTTTTCACGCGTTTTCACGTAGTATACTTGAAGTATGAGCAAAGCTCATGCTAAAAACGAAAGGAGGACGACAACATGAAAATGTCCACCAAGACGATTGCATCACTAATGGTGGTGACGGCGGTTGCTTCTGCGATGCCTGGGGCAAGCCAGCTTGGCGTGCCGCGGCAGCGTCGCAAATCACAATTTGATAAATTACTAGCGGTTCATGATCGCAAAGGTGAATTACGCGCAGAGATTTTGGGGATTAGCGCGCTCACGTTTCGCCAGATGAGCCGTACGCGTTCATTTGCGCAGATCGTGCGTGAGTGCGGTATTGGATCGACGCGGGCGTTTCGCTTGGCATTATTCGGGCGATTACGCGACGAATTATTGCGCCGCGGCTGGTCGCGAGCGAAGATTGATGCGTATATGACGGCGCGCGTAGCCCGCGTGGCGGCGTAGTTCTTTTAGTAAAAAATCTGCTCGGAAATTGATGATTTCGGGCAGATTTTTAGTGCATTAACGGCATAAATAGCGTATATAAACATGAATGGGACGCTATCGCTAGTGTTATGCTACTAAAATTATTAATTTCAAGAATTGACATAAGCATATATAGTATACTATCATGAAATACATACGCTATATATAGCGTTTCGCTGTATCTCTGGAGGGCGATCGGCGGTATTATAATAAACAAATAATAAGTAGGAGCGCGCTGACGTCGTTGGTGTTTCGTTTTGTGCGCTTAAAATTATACAAGGAGGGGTATGTATAACTACATCAAAAAACGCGACGGCCGAAAGGTCAAATTCAACGACCGCAAGATTATGTCGGCGATTGAACGCGCTGGACTTGAGACGGGCGAGTTTGCAGAAGCCGAAGCAGACAAGCTGACGAAAAAAGTATTGGCGCGCGCCGAAAAAGAGTTAACGGAAAAAGTGCCGGGTGTCGAGCAAGTTCAAGATATTGTCGAAGAGGTTTTGCTTAGCAGCCGCTATAAAAAAACCGCCAAAGCATATATTATTTATCGCGATCAGCACAAGAAACTGCGCGAAATTACCGATGCGGCGCACCTTGACTTGATGGATCAGTACTTGTCGCGGCTTGACTGGCGTGTGAACGAAAATTCAAACATGGGGTATAGCTTGCAAGGCTTAAACAACTACATCGCGAGCGAAGTTAGCAAAACATATTGGCTTAATAAGGTTTACACACCGGAAATCGGCCGGTTGCACCGCTCGGGCGATATGCATATTCACGATTTGAATTTGCTGAGCGTGTACTGTGTGGGCTGGGATTTGCAGGATTTGCTGCGCAGCGGATTCACAGGCGTGCAAAACAAGATTTCCAGCAAACCGGCGAAACACTTTCGCGCGATTCTCGGGCAAGTCGTCAACTTTTTCTATACGCTGCAAGGCGAGGCGGCAGGCGCACAAGCATTTAGTAACTTTGATACGCTGCTTGCGCCATTTATCAAATACGACAAGTTGTCGTACGACGAAGTGAAGCAGTCGCTGCAGGAATTCGTGTTTAATGTGAATGTGCCGACGCGTGTTGGTTTTCAGACGCCGTTTACAAACATTACGCTTGATTTGGAATGTCCAAGCTATATGAAGGGGCAGCCTGTGGTGATCGGCGGCGAATTACAAGACACGAATTACGGTGATCACCAAGAAGAGATGAACATGTTTAACCGCGCGCTGCTTGAAGTCTTAACCGAAGGCGACGCAAGCGGGCGTGTGTTCACGTTCCCGATTCCAACCTATAATATCACGAAGGACTTTAACTGGGATAATCCAGTGATTGAGAATTTGTGGGAAGCGAGTGCAAAATATGGTATTCCATACTTTAGCAATTTCGTCAATAGCGACATGAGTCCAGAAGACGCGCGCAGTATGTGTTGCCGCTTGCGCATTGATAATCGCCAGTTGGAGTATCGTGGTGGCGGATTGTTTGGCAGTAACCCGATGACCGGTTCGGTTGGCGTAGTGACGATTAATTTGCCGCGCTTGGCGCTGAAATCAAAAGATGAAACAGAATTTCGCAAGGGTCTTGACTATCTGATGGAAAAAGCGAAGGAGTCGCTTGAAGTGAAACGCAAAACGCTGGAAGTTCTGACTGACAAGAACCTTTATCCGTACACGAAGTTTTATTTGCGCGATATAAAAAAGCGTTTTGGTGTGTATTGGAAAAATCATTTTTCGACGATTGGGCTGATCGGCATGAACGAGGCGGCGCTGAATTTACTCGGTGCGGACATCGGTAGCGACACAGGCAGGGAGTTCGCAGAGCGCACACTTGACTATATGCGCAATCGTTTGGTTGAATTCCAGAAAGAGACGGGTAATAACTATAATTTGGAAGCGACGCCAGCTGAAGGCACGACGTACCGTTTGGCGCGAATTGATAAAGCGGACTTTCCAGAAACGGCGCATTTCGCGAACGGTATCGGTGCGGCGGTTGAGCATCCGTTCTATACTAACTCGACGCATTTACCGGTTAATTATACTGACGACCTGTTTGAATTACTTGATTTGCAGGATGAGTTGCAAACGAAGTACACAGGCGGCACGGTGATTCACTTCTTCTTGGGTGAGCGCATGGCAAATGCAAAAACGCTTAAAGGGCTGGTGAAGAAGATTTGCGATAATTACCGTTTGCCGTATTTTACCTTTAGTCCAAGTTTCAGCATTTGCCGCAATCACGGATATTTGCTTGGCGAGCAGGCGCATTGTCCGAAGTGTAACGAGCTATGCGAAGTATATTCGCGCGTGGTTGGTTTCTTGCGCCCGGTCGAGCAATGGAACAAGGGCAAGCAGGCTGAGTTTGCGATGCGCGAACACTATGATAAGGTGGTTGAAGTAGTAAAAAAGTAGGAGAGGCGGTGTCTCAGGGTGCAATTTAGTTTCCTGCCGCATCCTGAGACGTCATATAGGTAGCGGAAATGGTAATCGGTGGCGTACAGAAATTTAGCACAGTAGACGACCCGGGCTATGTAGTAGCGGGATTGTTTACCGTTGGCTGTAATATGCGCTGCGGATACTGCCATAATCCCGAACTAGTGTTGCCAGAGCAATATGCAGGCGGCATTCCCGAAGATGAGATTTTTGAGTTTTTGGAATCGCGGCGCGGCAAACTAGACGGTGTATTTATCAGCGGCGGCGAGCCGACAATGCATGATGACCTGCCAGATTTAATCCGCCGCTGCAAAAACATGGGCTTTCGGGTGAAGTTAGATACAAATGGCACGCACCCAGATATGCTGCGCGATATTTTGGCGGAAGGTTTGGTTGATTTTATCGCGATGGATATAAAAGGTCCATTGAGCAAGTATTCACAAATCGCTGCTCGACCAGTGAATCTGGATGCGATCAAAGAATCAATCCGGCTGATAAAAACAATTGATCATGAATTTCGGACGACTATCGTGAAAGGACAGTTGGAGGTTGATGATTTTGGGGCGGTCGGCGAACTAGTAGATGGCGCGCAGCGGTTTGCGTTGCAATATTTTTTGACTGGTCCGACGCTTGTCAGTCCGCAGTTTCGCGATCGCGTGAGTTTTTCGCCGGATGAAATGGAGCAAGCGAAACAGATCATGCTGCGGCACGTGGCGGAATGCGTGGTGCGTTGATGGAGTGGCTAACGGCAAAGGTTTTACGCGTCCGGCGCGAAACGGACGACATAGCGACGATTTTTTTCACGGTGCCAGGGCGAGATTTTCATTATACGGCGGGACAGTATATCACGGTATTTTTCGAACAAAGCAGTACGCCGGAAGGCAAAGCGTATAGCTTGTCGAGCGCGCCGTATGAAAAATTACTGAGCATTACAGTAAAGAAGGTTGGTGAGTATTCTGGGCGATTGCATGCGCTCCGCGAGGGTGATTCGTTCATGATTTCCGAAGCGTACGGGACATTTAATCCGCAGACGACGAAACCGCTGGTGTGTATCAGCGCAGGCTGCGGGCTTGCCCCGATATGGAGTGTGGTAAAAGACGAATTACGCTGCAATACGAACCGGCGGGTACAGCTCTTTTTTAGCAATAAAACTGTCGATTCTATTCCGTTTTTTGACGATCTGGACGCGTGCCAGTCAGCGCACCGTAGCGTAAAGATCTACCATTACATTACGAGGCAGCACGACGTGCCGGCGAATATGAAAAAGGGTCGGATCGACCTAGACCAATGCGTGAGCGCGGTGCCAAATGAAGTCGCGTATTTGGTCTGCGGATCTGCGGACTTTGTGCGTGATATGTGGCGCGGGCTAGTTGAGCGCGGCGTGGATGGCGGCAGTATTAGCACGGAGACATTTTTTGAATGAAACAGAACTTTGAAAAAATGGAAACAAAGAAGCGTCCGCGGGTCAATCCGCGGGTGGCGGTAAATATGGGGAAATGCGCTGCTTGTCCGCTCGTTAATTTATGCCAGGCGGCACGCTTGAAACGTCCAGATATCGTGAATGACGACAATTGCCAAGCGGTTGTTGAGCACATGGAGAGCGATTCAGGCGGCGGGGAATATTTGCCGAGTACGAAAGAACAGTTTAACGATAATTCGCGAAACATGGTTTTCGCGACTGATTTGCACCGCGTGCCATCGCAGAAGCAAAACGTAGAGAAACAAAAGCAATTAGAACGAATCGCAGCAGAAAAAAAGCGCCGCGCCGAACAGCAGCGTGATTTGCAGCTCAAGCGCCAGCGCGAGCAGCAGGCAAGCGTGCGCGCGCGGCAGAAAATGCATCAAAACAAATTACAGCAGGAGAAGGTGCGATCGGTGAAAAGAAATCAGTCCTGCGGGAAGGAAAATTCTTTTCTCGGAGAAATGGTTCGCGTTCTTGTTGAGCCGTTTTGCCGCACGCTCGGCAAGCGCGCCACGCAAGCTGCGGGCGTAGTGGCAAAACGTTCGTAAGCGCGCTATACTATAGCCATGCAGTTTCTTGTCCGCTTTGTTGCTGATTGGCTGATGATTCCGGTCGTGCTTGTATCACTCTATGCGCTTGTTTGGCGCGTGCCGAACCGGCTGCGGTATGTGCGGTATTGCTATATCTTGATGGCGGGCGCAACGGCGTATACGTTGGCAAAGGTAGCGGGGCTGTTGTGGCAGCCTGAACAACTGCGCCCGTTCGAACTGATTGGCGCGGAGCCGGGCGCGGCATATTTGAATAATCCAGGATTTCCGTCGGATCACGCGCTTTTCACGATGTTTTTAGCGCTCGCTGTTTGGTATGGAACGCGTAATCGCCGGCTTGGGATAACGTTGGTTGTTTTAGCGGCGATAATTAGTGTGGGGCGCGTGGCGGCGCTTGTACATACGCCGCTTGATGTAGCGGGCGGTGTAATTATTGCGTGCGTCGGGTCGTTGTGGTACGGCGTTGATAAAATTATGAATAGATCTAGTAAAATACGCAAAAATGTAGTAAAATAGCATAAAGTTAACCGAGCGGAGCAATATAGTAATGAATGAAACGGCGAGCGAAACGAGATCAAACCTTGTGCCGATGACGTGGCGCGAGTTGGCGCGAATCGGTGCGATTGGTGCGGTGATAGGCGCGTTGAGCGTTGGTTTGTACGTGTTGTTCCATACGTACATATTCCAAGCGGTGCTGTGCCGCGATCAGGCGAACGCGGCGTGCGGGCAGGCGGCGACGTATGCTGCGATCACGACAGCATTTATTGCGTCGTTTGTTGCCGTGGTAGTGCTGGCTCATATTCGCGTGTATCGTCCGCTATTGATTATTCTCGCAGCGATTTTGGCGCTGTGGGGCATCCAGTCGATTGTGGTGGTGCTGCCGTGGTATTGGGCGCTTGCCGGCATGATAGCGGTCGGCGCTTTGGCGTACAGTTTGTTCGCGTGGATTGCGCGCATTCGTTCGTTTATTCTGTCGGCAGTGGTGGCGATTGTGATCGCGGTGATTATCCGCTGTATCATCGTATTGTAGCCTTGAGTGCTATAATAAAGCCATGGAACTTATTCTTATTGTTTTGCTTATCGTTATCATTGTCGGCTTGGCGTGCGGCTTAATAATTCTGGCGCAAAAGATTAACAAACTCACGCAGCAAAGCGCGGTTGAATTAGTAAAGAGCGATGTCGTGGAACTATCGCGGTCAATTGCGGCGCTGCAGCAGACCATGGGCGACAAGCTAGAGCGTTCGCAGCTCGCAACGCAGCAATCGGTGCAAAAGCAGCTGAGTGAAAGCGCGAAATTAGTCGCAGACGTCACGCAGCGCCTGACGAAATTAGATGAAACAAACAAGCGTGTCGTCGATGTGGCGACTGATTTGAAGACGCTGCAGAATGTTTTGCAAAATCCAAAGCAGCGCGGCGTATTTGGCGAATATTATTTATCAAGCGTGCTCGAAAATGTGCTTGCGCCCGGGCAGTATCAGACGCAGTATAAGTTTAAGGACGGCGAAATTGTTGACGCAGTGATTTTGCTTGACAAAGGGCGGATTTTGCCGATTGACAGCAAGTTTAGTTTGGAAAATTACAATCGTATGATTAACGCTAGCGGCAAAGAGCGCGAACAGTTGCTCATGAAAGTAAAAGCCGATTTGAAAGGGCGCATTGACGAAACGAGCAAATATATCCGCCCAGGCGAGCGTACGATGGATTTTGCGTTTATGTTCATCCCGAGCGAATCGCTGTATTATGATTTGTTGATTAATAACGTCGGTAGTGGCGGCAGCTCGCGCGATTTGATCGAATACGCGTTTCGCGATAAGCATGTTATCATTGTTAGCCCGACGAGTTTCATGGCATATTTGCAAACAGTATTGCAGGGTTTGCGCAGTTTGCAAATTGAAGAGCAGGCAAAGGATATTCAAGTGCGTGTCGGCAAATTAGGACAGCATATTGCGAAGTACGACGAGTATATGAATAAGCTCGGCAACTCGCTTGGTACGACGGTGAATCATTACAATAATGCTTATAAAGAATTCGGCAAAGTCGATAAGGATGTCGTGAAGATTACCGGACGCGACACGGCGGTTGAGCCGCTGTTGATTGATCGCCCGAGTGCGCGTGATTGATAAAAATAAAAATCCCTCCGGCTAAGCGAAGGGATTTGTAATAAAGTAATGTGGCGGCTAGTCGTTCTTTTTGCTGTTTGCAATGAGCAAGTATAAATTACTGCCGACCATCGCGCCAATCAATGCGCCAAGCAGCGATTCAAGCGTAAAGCGTGATTTGCTGACTTCGCCTGCCGACGCGGAGCTGTTTGTTAATTCGGCTTTCGTGTGATCGGTCATCGCGAGCGCAATAGCTGGGTTCAGGCTCGCGCTTTTGACGTATGCTGAATGCGGAATTTCAACATCTTTACTACTGTTCGCCGACTGCGAAGCCTTTTGGTAGTCGGCGACCGCTTGCGTTTTCGTTTTATTTAACAAATAGTTTGAGCTAAGCAACCCGACGGTGAGCGCCAAACCAATTGTTAGCGCGCGCAGCCCTACGCTCAGTTGCTCGCGGGTGACTGCGGCGGTCAGCGCGAATAAGAATACCGCCGTACCGACTAGCTCAATGCCGAAAATCGACCAGTCCATGCTGGTAAAGTTGTCAAAACTGAAGTTGATAGAATTGTGCGCGATAGTGTTCGTCAGAATGACAGCCAGCATCGCGCCGAGGAACTGCGACCCCCAGTAGAATGGCAGTAAAATTGGCTTTAATTTACGAACCGACCACAAACCGAGCGTTACTGCCGGGTTGACATGCGCGCCTGATACGGCGCCGACCGTCATAACGATAATACTGAGCGCAAAACCAATCGCGATTGCGCCGATGCTGCCATCGTTAAACGATGTTAACGCGACGAGCGTCAAAATAAACGTGCCGACCAGCTCGGCAAAAATAACGTTGATAATATTTTTCGGCAGCGTGGTTGTTTTTTCACGCTTAGCAACGGTGACGACTGGCTCTGTATTCACAGCAGGCGCTTTCTTTTTGGGAGCGCTTGTGCTTACAGTGCGCACAGTCGTTTTACTTGCCTTGGCTGCGGCCGGCTTTTTGGCGGTCGCTTTTTTGGTAGAAGCGGCTTTTCTAGTAGCCATGTATATCCCTCCTTTACTGAAATATATGATAAGTATACCACATGCGCTCATCTGTGCGCTATAGAGATAGAGTGGTATAATACGTGCATGGGACGATATCTAGAACAACATGAAGGGCGAAGCGAACTGCAGCAGCGAATCGCGGCGGAACTTCGCGCCAAAGCTGAGGCAAAATCAAAGCAAACGTCAGACAGCGACGACGATAATTATTATCGTGAGCGCGACGGCGTGGACGATACAGCGTATTTGCAGGGTACGAAATTAACGACGACATTAGCGCCGGCGTGGATACTCGTCGGTTTGATGGCAGCCGGCGTGTTTGGATATTTCGTGTATTTGGTGAGCCGGTAGGTAGCGTATGGATATAGAAACGATTGCAAAGACTTTGACCGACCGAGCGCTCGCCTCAAACGCGCCGCGCGAAGTTTTGCGTGCGCCAGAGCTAAAAGCGCTGTACGAGCATATCAAAACGCTGCCATCTAACGAACGCGGCAGCTTTGGCAAGCGCGTCAACGAGCTGAAGCAGGCGCTTGAACTGGCAGTGTCGGCGCGCCAGGCGGAATTAGAGAAAGTTGATTTGCCGCCGATTGATGTTACTGCGCCGATGGATGTTAATACTGATATTCCGCCGCTCTTGCCAAGCGATCAGGGTACGATACACCCTTTAAGTGCCGAGATTGAACGCATTAGCGGTATATTTAACCGCATGGGCTACTGTGTCGAGGAGTCGCGCGAAATCGACGACCAGTTCCATATGTTCGAAAGTTTGAATTTCCCGAAGGGCCACCCGGCACGCGACGATTACGATACATTTATGACCGAACAGACAGACGTAAACGGCGACCGTTTGATCGCGCCGGCGCACACCAGCACGATGCAGAACCGCGTCTTGCAAAAGTATCGCGCGCAGCTGGAGCAAGGCGAAGCTATTGCTGCTATCGTCCCCGACCGCGTCTTCCGTAACGAAGATCTGGATGCGCGGCACGAACATACGTTTTATCAAGTCGAAGGCGTCTATGTTGGCAAGGGTGCCACTGTCGGTAATTTGATCGCCACGCTGCAGGCATTTCTGCAGGAGTATTACGGTAAAAAACTTGACGTACGTGTTAATCCATTCTACTTTCCATTTACCGAGCCAAGTTTTGAATTTGCCTTGAGCTGCCCGTTTTGTGAGGGCAAGGATCCGCTGTGCAAAGTTTGCTCCGGCGAAGGTTGGATTGAGCTTCTAGGCTGCGGTATGATCCACCCGAACGTCCTCCGCGCCGCCGACATCAACCCTGACGAGTACACTGGCTTTGCCTTTGGCTGCGGTATCGACCGCCTGGTTATGATGCGCTATGGCATTGAGGACGTACGGCATTTTGAGAGTGGGAAGTTGGATTTTTTGCGGCAGTTTTAGAGTTATGTTAAAAGCTCACTTCGTCCGAAAATTTAAGAGTGTGATTATAAAATTTGATAAATACCTTTATTATTGTATAATATTTTCATGAATACAGATACTATTATATCTATGTGTAGAGAGTCATTCTCGGCATATGACGAACTGTGGCTTGTATCTGCGCGGCGTGACCACTGTGATAATCTTATCGACCTGGGTATAGTTTGTGAAGACGATTTCACTGTAGTGCATACTCATAATGATCTAGGACGTAAGTTTAAAAACTCTAAAATATTAACTCCGCCTAAAATTAGCTCAAAGAGTTTTGATGGAATATTTAGCGTAGTAGATGATCGCATTTTCGATGAAGTGGATAGGGTTATCCGAGATGACCTTAGGGTGGCTATATTGGCGTCTTCGCCGAACAAACCCCTGTCTGATTATATCAAAAAGAGGAGTGCGTGGGAGAAATTTACGATAACATCACCCGTGGACGATTTTGATAAATATATTGACCTAGAGAATAAGACTCTACTTGAAGATATACTTTCTGGGATTGAGTCAAAATTAGGCTACCGCATTTTAGCAGAATCAAAGAACATGTCGCTAGATAAGAATTATCATTATATTCAAAAATTATTTAACGCCGAAGCGGGAGAATCTTTTTTCGTTCAGGAGGCGGTGTCTGCTGCTGGTGGTGGAACATATAAAATTAGCAACCAAAGTGATTTTAATAGGGTTCAAAAGATTCTGCCTAAAGGTATGAGAGTAAAAGTAAGTACTGAAATTGCAAATGCCTATTCTGCCAATGGATCGCTATGTATCGTTCCAAGGGGTGCAGAATGTATGGTGTTTGTAGATCCGCTATCTCACAAAGTGCTTGACGCAGATTGTCGTAGTAACGGTACTTATTGTAGTGTTGGTAATGACTGGGGGATTAATTGGCCGAAGGCCGTTAATAGTTTGTATATGGAGATTGCAAAAAGTATCGGCGAAATTCTTTACAAGAAGTATGGTTATTCTGGTATCGTTGGTGTTGATTTCTTGGTGAAACGAGAAAAAAATGAATACAGGCTGTATGTTACGGAAATAAATCCGCGGTGGCAGGGTACTACGCTATATCAAACCTATAATGCTATTTTATCGAATAGGATACCGCTGGAGTTGATTCATTATATATTAAAATTATCTAAAGGAGGCGCAAATAATAAGGTGCTTGGGACGATTGGAAGTAGCGAAGACTATAATGTGAAAAGCGTCAGCAGCCCAGGTGTTTACTATTTGAAGTTATATGCTCCGCGTGAACCAAAGCTTATTAAGAGTGACATGAATGGTAGGTGGAATTTCAAAGACGGGAACATATTAAACAGGCAACAATTGAATATACTTGAAGACATAAAGAAAGACGGCGGAGGCTGTGTAGTTTATATAAAATCACCATCGCTTGGCAGTGTTGCGTACGGTGAGTTTTCGCCTATAGGTTACATTTTCGGTAAGAATTTACACGTTTTTAAACGGGACAAGCCTGGGGCTACTTCTGACTATAGCCGGCTAATAAATACTGTCTCTAGAAAGTTATATGGATCCTTATGAAAATATTAATTTTAGCCGGTCAATTTTATCCTGATTTAGCAGGCAGTGGTATAGCGACATGCTTGATAGCGCGATTTATGGCAGAAAGAGGTCATAACGTAACTGTCTGCGTAGATGAAGACAATCGATATTTAAGTGAGGTTAATGGTCATCCTGACTTCAAAATTATACATATTCCTGAATACAAAGATTTTATGACAGGTTTAGCAGGCTTCGGCAAGCCTGCGCGGGCAATAGCAAAAGAGCTAAGAAAAAACTATGACGTTGTCCATGTATATAGCTACATGCCTATGCTACTACTATCCACTCTTGGTGATATTATCGGTGATACAAAAGTGTTTTTTACGTTCTGGAATGCTCCTGATATTGGAAAAAGAGCATTAGGTTTTTATGACGATTCACCTCTCGATTTGTCCTTAGCTAGATTCATCATAGAGTCTGGGAGGTATCATAAAATGGTTCTCGGTAGCAAGGCTAGTTATAATTCCGCTCTTCATCTTGGGGCAAAAAGCGAGTTAACCTCTTTTTGCTATCATGGGATTGACTTGAAAGCTTTTAGGGAGTCGCTATACAGAGATATTGATGTCTTTAGTAAGTATTTTAACAGGCGACCTACCGCAAATAGATTAATTTTGCTTCCAGGGCGTATTACACAACGAAAAGGCGTCGAGGAGGCAATATATGCGTTATCTGAAGTAAGCAGAAAATACGATGCACAGCTGCTATTAACAAGTGATGGACGTGGAGGCCGATATGAGGAGGCAGTGAAAAGGTTGGCTACTTTACTTAATGTCAACGATAGAATCCTGATTTCGAATAAGCCAGTCTCGCAGGAGGACATGGGAGCACTGTATAAAAGCGTTAATATATCTATTATACCGTCATATTATGAAGGTCTGGGGTTTACTGCCATCGAGTCGCTAGCAGCTTCGCTTCCAACAATTGTGTCTAATACTTCTGGGTTGGATGAAATAGGTATTAATGGCTACAATTGCTTAACTGTAGAGCCTCGCAACTCGCGGTCGCTAGCAGATGCTATTATAAGATTGCTTGGAGATGATAAATTACAAGATAAGTTAATGAATAACGCAACCAGTTCCATTGAGAAATTTGATATGAGGTTTTTTGTTGACTATATAGAAGATGAGTATAAAAAGGTTGCAAGATTATGTTAAGAGGGCTTAGGTCAATAATACCAGCCGCTGGTGAAGCAACACGCTTAAGACCGCATACACTAGTAAAGCAAAAGCCTATGTTGCCCATGGGGTCTGATGGCAAGAAAATAATAGATTGGTCGCTGAATGTTGCTAGTCAAACAGAGTCTACGACGGTTACTCTACATTTTGATGAGTCTAAAACTAAAGACCTTGAAAATCACTTGGAGTCAAAAAAAGATAAAGTTGCTGCGTTGCGAGACAGTAGACGTATGGGCGCAGCCTCATTAATTGCTTTTTCATACGACCTGTTTGAACCTTATCCCGAAGGCAATTCATTGATATTACCCGCAGACCACGTAGTAGAGAATATTAACTTGAGTGAGTTTTACGAAAAGCACTTAGAAATGGACGCGGATGTTACTATACTGGGTGTTGATATTAAACCTTATGGTCAGTACATACATGCGCATAATGGTACGGTTGGTGAAATAAGTGACCACCCAGGAGGGTCAGAATATATGAGTTCATCCGGGATTTATATAATAAGTAACATAAAGTTGCTAGAATGGATAGCTCGCAATAAGCGCAATGGTTGGAATGGCGAACATCGAAGTTTAATGAGAGATTTTATCACGCCGTTAATCTATACTGGTAACGTTGTTTCACATAGACTGCCAGACGAAGGCTATTGGGACGATGCTGGCACTATAAAAAGGTACTATGATAACAACATGAGACTGAGTTTATCAAATAATGTTTTGGATGATGAAGCTACGATAGGTGGTGAGGCGACCGTCTCTAGATCGGTTCTTATAGGGTCGACTGCTATTAAGTCTGGTATTATAGATGCTGAAATTATTTCTTCTGATGGATTGAATCAATACAGTACAAAGATATATAATAGAAGGCAATGACTATGGCTATACAAAAATGGCGAAAAATAAGCTCTCGGCATATACTCGACCATCCGCGAATGCAGTTGGTAGAGGATGAGGTTGAGCTACCGAGCGGCAAAAAGATTCAGTATCTGCGGCAAGAATATAGCGGTCGCGGCGGGGTGATTGTGATTTGCCGAAAGGGCGATAAAATACTGGTTCAGCGCGAATATTCGTACCCGGTGGATGAGATTTTATGGCAGTTTCCGGGCGGGAAGATTGAGGCTGACGAGACGCCCGAACAGGCGGCGACGCGGGAGCTGGCTGAAGAATCGGGGATTAAAGCGGAAAATGCGAAGTGTATCGGCTGGTTTTACCCCGATAATCGCCGAACTAATGCAAGGTTATTTGTGGTTGAGTGTGATTACGTGACTGATGACGAAAAAGCTCGACCGGACGACACGGAGTTTATCGAGTCTGAGTGGATTGAGAATGGTCAAATTAGCCAAATGATTCGTCGTGGTGAAGTGCGCAATTACGCTATGTTGGCGGCGTGGGGAATGCTTCAGAGTAGGTGAGCAGTTTTATCTCGTCGGCGGCTGTAGTTAGTGCGCGAGAAACATATAACCTGTACTCACACCTTTATGTTGGCGGTTGGTGTAAAATTGGTAATATGGCTAAGCCAGTGCAAATTTACACTATATTCACCACCCACACCCCACAAACCCTGCCAATTCAGTCGCTAGATTTATTGCCGGCTAGCCGACTGTATTTATGTGGCGAGATTCATGGCGCGCGGCAAAATGCCGATGCTGTTTGGACTTTGTGTTATTCACTCGGCATTAAACAGTTGGCGCTGGAGTATAGCGCTTCGGTTGACGTTTTTGTGCAGCGGGCGGTGCGCGGCGATGTGGATATTTCGCTTCTAAACCCTGCGATGTTTGACAGCAGCGTTTTGTCGATTGAGATGCTAAAAACCGTGGTGGAATTGCTGCGAACTGGCGCGATAGACCAGGTGGCGTACATCGACGAAACGTTTGATTACACGATTGATCAGTGGCGGCAAATTACCGACCCAGACTGGCGCGAGGTGGTGATGGCACGTAATATTGAGCGGCTGGATTTGTCACAGTCGACGCTTTGCGTGATGGGTAATTGGCATACGCGTCCGCGCAAAACTAGCCGCCACATTTCGGCGCTTCGCCGCGTGAGTGAGACGATGCCTGAAGCCGTGCTGATTCAAAATGTTTATCGCTCCGGAACGGTTTACAATGCTGGCAAAATAATTGCTCTAACACCACGATTGGACTTACCTGAGCAGTATAAAATTATCCAGCGAACGAAGCGGAATTTTGATTTGGCGGTGCCGTTGGCACAGGAGATAAATTCAGTAACTTTTTCTCCGGATGCGGATGTGTCAAATTAACTCATGATAACTAAGAATGCAATTTCTTCATCAACTCAACCATTTCACTCCACTTCCCGGACGCCTCAACCTCCGCCAAACTCATCGTCTCAATCTCCGTCGCCAAGTCCCAGATTTTGTACAGCGGCTGGTCGCTTTCGCTGATATCGTAGTACGCCATCAGGTTGACGATTTTGTAGGTGATTTCGTGGGTAGATCAAATTTTGTACAGTCGTCTGATAGTGCTAAGGCGGCTGATGTAAACGTGAGTATGATTAGAAAGCACCCGCCTTCGCGATTAAACATGATGTTTTGCGACTTGTGCAATGCATTTACCGATCGCATTGCCATATCGTGCAGCGATTGTATGATTGCTCGGAGTAGATTGCGGCGAGACTTTATGTGCAATATTATGATTTAACCACGTACCAATATGTAATGCCGAGCGATAGATATACGCATCAATAGCCCACCACGGCGACATCGGACCAAACACGAGCTTAGCGGTAGCGTGAGTCCATACATAATATGTATCGCCGGCGCTGTCTTGGGCGTGAATGCCGTCATATTGTTTAAGTGCGGCAACAGATTTATACCACGCCATCATTCGCCGCCTGGCGGTAGGCGCAGGGTCGTTCCGAAACCCAATAATTGCTTCGCCATCATACCAACGTGCGTATTGTCGAGTTGTAACGAGCAGAATCCATAGAGCTTCTACAGGGTCGTTAGTCATTTCTGCGGCCATATGAAATTGCTCAGCTATAGTAACTGGACGCGATGAAAGTTGGTACTGCTTGGCGATTCGCCGATGGAGAACTGCTATGTCGGTGGCGTCCGCACGAAAATACGGACAGATTGTTGGCAGATACATCGTAAATTGCATTAGTGCCGCAAATAATCCGAGACGTTCCTTGGCTGAAATTGTATGAACAGTAAATTGCGCGGGTAAGATAGAGCGGATTTGCTTAAGCGTTTCTGCGAGTGAGGGATTCGTTGGCTGGGCTACGTGCAAAAGCGCCTGATTAACATCTCGATGTATGATTCTGTTTTCGTGAGGCGGTGTCCAGATTACGGTCTTGATTGCTCGTAAACAACCAATCAATGTTGCTTTCGTTGTTTGGCGTGTTGGATGTGAAAAGCGCTTTGAATACTTCATATAGTTGAAAATTAATGCCTGCAATAATATTATAACAGCTATGGAGCGCAGTATTGAATATGCTCCTGCGGCTAAAAACACCGCAAGAGCCCTACGCTGTTTTGGAAAAAGTGCGTTTACGCTATTCCATACACCATCGCACGAAACGCTGCATGTTGATAGCGAAAGGTTGTCTTGCGGCAACTATCAACCGATGATGCCGTCGATTCAGGAGATGACGGAAGAGCTTCACGCATTACTATTGCAGCGGGAACCGTTAGTAGTGGCGAATTGTTTAGGCAGGGCTGATATGATGATGCTTAGCGGTGCCCTTATACAGTTCAGCGACCATTCAGGAATCACTTCAAATGACCTGGAAATAATTCCTGATTTCAGTAGCATTGCACGGTTAAAAGATGTGTTTGTCGCGCGTTCAGCTAGGGATGGCTGCTTAAATGCGGTTCAGCAGTTTGACGAAGCGTTGCAGCTTGCAGGAGATGATATTGGACGAGCGCTCATGCTTTTGTGGGCAGCCTCTCGTCAATATGCGCGATGGCTTGATAGCAACATGCTGTTAAATGAACTGACAACAAAAAATGATCGGCTTCATGAAATGCAAGAGTGGCGGCGTACATTGCGGGCGTATAAAACTATTGATAGAGGACCACAAGATCCGGCGGGTGACACGTATTATATGTGGACGCATGCACTGGCTCATTATGCTTGGTGCGAGATGGCAGCAGGTGACTCCTTATTTAATAATGCTGCGGCTAAAATTTTCTGGCATGGCACGGAGATGATGCACGGTATTGTCCACCGATTAAATCGCCAGAGTGTTGATAGCGACCATAGGATAGCAGCTTGCTATGGGAACTATTTCGGCGAAGCTATTGTCGCATATGTACAGGTTGGAGTATAAGGGCGGTTTTCTGCGGTAGCGCGGTCTATAAACCTAAGCGGAGCGTCGTTGCGCGGATATGCGGCGCACGATATAATTATCGTATGCCGCATGAAGTCATCAAAGTTGAGCAGTTGAGCAAGACGTACGGGTCGGGCGATAGTGCGGCGCAAGCGCTGAAAAAGGTGAGTTTTTCGATTTTTCACGGTGATTTTTTGATGATCACGGGGCGTAATGGTTCGGGAAAATCGACGTTTATGCACCAGGTGGCGATGCTGGATTATCCCACAAAAGGCAAGATTTTATTTAATTTGAAAAAGAACGATGCTGATGCGGTAAATGTTGCGGCGTTGCCGGAAAAGCAGCGGATCGAAATGCGCCTGCGCGAAATCGGCTATATTTTTCAGGAGTATGCGCTAATTCGCGAGCTGACGGCGCTTGAAAATGTGATGTTACCGCGGTTGATGTGGTGCTCGGCGCGAGTGGCGCGCGAAAAGGCGCTGCGGGAATTGAACCGCGTCGGTTTGAAGAGAAAGGCGCGGCACCTCCCGTCTGAATTGTCGGGCGGCGAGCAGCAGCGCGTTGCGATTGCGCGCGCATTGGTGAACGACCCGCACATTATTTTCGCCGATGAGCCGACAGCTAACCTTGATACGGTTGCGTCGAAAAATGTGATGGAGACGCTAAAAAAGATCAATGCCGACGGTATTACAGTGGTGATGATTTCGCACGAAGCGGATGAATTGCAATATGCCAAGCGGCAAATCGTGTTTGAAAACGGCGTGGTAAAAGCCGAGCGCACGCCGGCGGCAGGGGAATTATTGTGAATATCCCGAAAAATAACTTATGGCGCGAGTTTCTACTCGGTTGGCGGCTGATGTGGCAGTATATCGTGCGCGGACGGAAATGGACGTTGGCGCTGACGACATTATTGGTAGCGGTGGCATTTATAAATTTAGCATTTGCATCGTCGTTGCTGACTGGTATTACGCATGCGATTGAGCATCAAGTCAAAAGCTTGATGGTCGGCGAGATATATCTCGACGCTAAAGAGCCGGGCAAATTTATCGCCAACGCTGATGAAAAGATTGCTGCGATTAAGCGAATCGACGGTGTACGCATGGCGGATAAGGTTCTGAGTTTCGATACGCTGCTGGTGTCTGGCGACGCCTATACGCGCGCGGCGGTAAACGTCGTTGACCCGAAAACATTTGGCGAGACGCTTGATATTAAAAAACATATTGAGAGCGGCGCGTTTCTGAAGAATGACGATGAAATTGTTTTGGGCAGCCGGCTGCTCGTGCGGACGGCGCTTGATGGCGCAAAAGTGGGCGATACGATCTCAATGAAGATTAGCGGCAAGGATATAAAAGTTAAGGTTGGCGGTATTTCTAATACGAAATATATTTACGCCGACGATGCGGCATATATTTCTCGGGCGCTGTGGCAAAAGATTTCTGGTGAAGCGCTCGACAATGTCGCTGCAGTAAAAAAGGCTGCAAGCGATAATGCGCAATTCGCCGAAAAGAATGACGCGACTATGATCATCGTGCGCGCCGCGAACGGTAAAGACGATGAGGTGAAGAAAGCGCTTGAAAATCTAAAATACACCGACGTGCGGATACACGACTGGCGCGATGCGGCGTCGTATATGGATACGATTTCCGGCAGTTTCATATCGCTTGATGCGATTATGCTGCTCGTGGGAATTATCATCGCGGCAGTGACGATTTTTATCGTAATTTATGTCGATATTATCAATAAGCGCCGCCAGATTGGGATTCAGCGGGCGATTGGCGTGAAGCCGCGCGTGATTGTGTTTAGTTACATTTTGCTGTCGTTGTTTTATGCGGTTTGCGGCGTGGCGGCGGGGCTGGCGATATTTTTCGGTGGGCTCGTGCCGTTCTTTTTGGCGCACCCGTTTCGGTTGCCGATTGCCGATGTGACATTATATGTGTCGGCGCCGCAGTTGGTCTTCCGTGCGGAAATCGTTTTAGTCGTGGCAATTATCAGCGGCGCGATCCCAGCGATTATGGCGTCGCGCATGAAAATGCTGGACGCGATTTTGGGGCGCGGGTAACTATTCTGCGGTTAATTGCAGCTAAGCGGCTTGCCGGCTTTTAAAATGCTCCAGATATGGCGTATAATTGAGATAGTATGAAAGTCAGTCTGAATATCGTTAAAAATTTAGTTAATTTTGAGTTACCACCGGTGGATGAATTGGTGGCGCGGGTGAATGCTCAGTTAGGCAGCGTCGAGAAGGTCATTGACCTGGGCGCTCAGTACAAAGACGCGCGGATCGTGCATGTTGTACAGTGCGAGCCGCACCCGAATGCTGATCGGTTGCATGTATGTTTAATAGATGATGGCGGCGCTGTTGCTAATATACCGCGCGATGATAAAGGCTATGTGCAAGTGGTCTGCGGCGCGCCGAATGTTCACGCCGATATGTGGGCAGTGTGGCTGCCGCCGAACAGTACGGTGCCGGCGAGCTTTGCCGACGCGGAGCCGTTTGTATTGGGCGCGCGCAAGCTGCGCGGCGTGCTGAGCCAAGGGATGATGGCGGCAGCAGATGAGTTGGCGATTGGCACAGATCATGACGGTATTGTTGAAATCAGCGGGCGAGATATGCCAAAAGGCGTAGTATTGCAGGCGGGCGATAGTTTCGCGCAGGTGTTTGGCTTGGACGATGTTGTGCTTGATATTGAGAATAAGATGTTTACGCACCGGCCGGATTGTTTCGGACAATTAGGTGTGGCGCGCGAAATTTCTGGAATTTTCGGGCAGGCGTTTACCAGTCCGGATTGGTATACGGTGGCGCAGAAATTTGCTGATGGCAGCGGGCTGAAGCTTGACGTCTACAACGATATACCGGATTTAGTGCCGCGGTTTATGGCGGTAGCGGTGAAAAACGTGGCGGTACAGCCGAGTTCGCTGTGGCTGCAATGCCAGTTAGTAGCAATGGGCGGTAAGCCGATCAATAACATCGTTGACGCGACGAATTACATCATGCTCATGACGGCGCAACCGACGCACGCCTACGATTATGATAAATTGCGCGGCGGTAAGTTAGGCGCACGTATGGCGCGCGAAGGCGAAACGATCGCGCTATTGAACGGTAAAACGTGCGCGCTTGGTACGGATGATATCGTCATCGCGGACAGCGAACGAGCGGTAGCGCTGGGCGGTATTATGGGTGGTTCCGATACGGAAGTTTCGAGTGATACGAAAAGTATCGTACTAGAATGCGCGAATTTTGATATGTATGCGGTGCGAAAAACTGCTATGCGCCACGGCGTGTTTACCGATGCCTTGAGCCGATTTAATAAAGGTCAGTCGCCATTGCAGAACGCGCCTGTGTTGAAGCAGCTGATGAGTATGGTCGGCGGCGAACAGGCAAGTGCGGTATATGACGAGAAGCAGTTTAGTGATGAATTTGATGAGTATCTTGCAGGTAAGTATACACCGGCGAATATTGACATTGATAGTGCGTTCATCAATCAGCGGCTTGGGCTGCAACTGACAGATAGCGACATATATACGTTGCTCAATAACGTTGAGGTTCATAGCCATGGTCCAGAAGATGAGCTCGGCTATATGTGTATACAAGTACCGTTCTGGCGCACTGATATTGAATTGAAAGAAGATGTCGTCGAGGAGGTGGGGCGATTGTATGACTTTGGCAAATTGCCGCGCCAGTTGCCGCAGCGTTCGACGAAGCCGGCGCTAAAAAATCCGCGCCGCGAATTGAAGCGGCAAATTCGCGAGCAGTTGTCGCGCGCCGGCGCAAACGAAGCGCTTACCTATAGTTTTGTGCACGAGCATATACTGAAGCGCGCCGAGCAACATGCAGATCAAGCGTATAAGCTGAGCAATGCGCTAAGCCCTGATTTACAATATTATCGTTTGAGCGTGCTGCCAAGTTTGCTTGACAAAGTTCATGCGAATATCAAGGCGGGGCATGATGAGTTTTGCTTATTTGAAATCGGCAAAGGACACGACGCGCGGTTGCCGCATAACGAAGATGGTTTGCCGAGCGAGCGGACATTTGTTGATGCGGTGTATGCGGCGAAGAAAGCATGCGCTAGCGCGCCGTATTATCAAGCACAGCGCATGGCGGTGCGATTGCTCAGCTCACTGGGCGTGCAGTTTGAATTAATCCCAATGGCGACTGAGAACGATGACAGTGAAGAGCTAGGCGGCGTTGAGTTTGAGGTCGCTGCGCCATTTGATTGGCGGCGAAGCGCGTGGATACTGTGCGGCAAGGAGCGGCTTGGTATTGTTGGTGAATTTAAGCAGGCGGTACGCCGTAATTTCAAGCTGCCGGAATATGCTGCTGGATTTTCGATTGATTTCGATCAGTTGTTGGCGCAGCCGCGCGATAAACAAACCTATCGGCCGCTGAGCCGTTTTCCATCAACGAGCCGCGATGTGTCGCTGCGGTCACCGCGCGACGTATCGTATGCTGAGCTTTACCATGTGGTGCAAGCGGCAGTCGGCGAATCGGCAGGCGATATCACCGTGACAATTGAGCCGCGCGCAATTTTTCAGCCGGCAAATGATCACTCAATAAAGACGACGACATTCCGATTGCGCATGACGCATTATGAGCGCACACTGACGGATGCGGACGCGAAACCAATTGTCGACCGTGTGGCGACGATGGCGCTCGCAAAACTTGGCGCGGAGTGCGTGTAATAAAAATATAAGAGAAGGTACTACTCTTGATCTTCGCTGCGCAATGGCCACTGCGGCAAGCTGTTGCGAATCAGCACGAAGCTGCGGCGCGTCGGGCGCCCGACAAGCACGCCAAACGATGCGCCTGCAGCAATAGCAACGGAAATAAGAATAGCGCGCAGCAGCAAATCGTCTCCGCCGGGCGCATTTTCCGGTGCGATTAACCCCATTAGCCCGTTGTACAGAATTAGCCCCGGCACGAGCGGTACGATGCTAGCATTGACAATCGCAAGGCTTGGCATGTGCCAAACGCGCGACACAAGCGTGGCGATAAATCCAATCGTAATGCCGGCAAGCGCGTTAGCAGGGATTGATGAAAGCCCCGCGCCGCTGCTTGCTAAAAAGGTGTAATAGCCGAGCAGTCCGGTCGCGCCGGTCAAAATAATGCCGCCGAGCCGCGTATGGTTGCCAAGCGCAAACGATGCCGAAATAATGACAGCGCCTAAATATTGATAACTCGCGCTTGCAAACGTTAGGCGGTCGGGCGTTGGAATGAACGAAATGCCAAGTTTCCGGCTAGCGTATAAGCCGATGCCAACGCCGGCGACGATGCCGGTCGTCATCATGGCGACGCGCAATAGCCGTGCGCCGGCGGTAACGTAATATTCGTCGATCGCGTCTTGAAAGGCGCCGACAATCGCCATACCGGCAACAAGCAAGACGATTCCGCCGACCGTGATGAGTGTCGGGTTGACGCTTCCCATGAAGTCGACATAGCCATGGCTAACGAACCACATAAGCGCGGAAGCGAATAGCGTAATGAATAATGATGCGACGACTTGCGTGAAAAACGGCGGTAAAGCCAACCGTCCGAGCCTTCCGAGTAGCCACGCTGTAACGGCGCCGACAAAAAATGCAATTAAGACAAGCGGCCAGGTTGCTGAGTAGAGAATCGCTGAGCCGGCGCTGATTCCGCCGCTCGCGATATATATGACCCAGCGCGGATAACGGCGCACGCGCGATAATATTTTGTCGAGAGATTTTTCGGCATCGTCAAGCGTGAGCGTGTGGTTGGCAATTTTTGCGCTCAGGTCTTGCAATTGCTGCATGAACTGGTAGTTCGTTCCGCGCGGCGTGATTGTGCGGATTAGCGTGAGCGGTTCGCGGTCGACGCCGCGGTCTTGCGAGACGAAAATTTGCGTGTAGCTGATATCAATATGGACTTTCTGCTGGCAATAAACATCAGTGATGTTGAGCGCTAAATTCGTGACGCTATGCGCCGGCATACCCATTGACGATAGTTGGTCTGCCATCGTCATGACGAGGCGCAACGCACGCATATTTGGCGTGAGCGTGTTGTCGATTTTTTCGAAATCTGCGATTTTTACCGAACCTTGCGCGGCAATAATTTTGCCGAACGAACGGCGAACCAGTTGCGTGAATGAATTCATACCGTTCATTATAGCAAGCTGCACGCAAAAAGTTACTTATGATTTTTTGTTTTTTACCGCCGGAATCGCCTAGCGCGCGCAGAGAGAATTTGCTATACTATAGGCTGATTATAACGAGAGGGGAATATGGCAACATCGAAAGTGCAGCGTTGGGGAATTATGACGATTTTGATCGTGACGGTAGTCGGCACGCTTGGGTCGTTTGCGGTGATGATTTTATCAATGCAAAATCAGCAGCGAATACAAGCCGACTATGAAAAAGTCAATAATGAATACCAGACGCAATTAAAAGCATACAAGGCAAAAGTGCAAGCGCAGGCAGATGAGTTGTCGGCAAAATATTACGATACATTTAAGCAGTACAGTACGCAGGCGGGCACGTATGATGTGAATAGCGTCAAAGAGTTGAAAACGGAAGATCTAGCTGAAGGCGACGGCGCGGTGATTGACGGCTCGACAAAATTTGCGGCGTATTACATTGGCTGGGACGCAAATGGTAATGTGTTTGATCAGAGCATTGATGGCGGTAAATTAAAAGAGCCAACTGGAGTGGCAAGTGGGCTTGACAAAGCTGGGTTAATCGCTGGCTGGAAAGAGGGATTGAAAGGTATGAAAATCGGCGGTGTGCGTTTGCTGAGCATCCCGTCTGACAAAGCGTACGGTGAAGCGGGGCAAAAAGACAAAAACGGCAAGCAGACAATTCCTGCAAATATGCCGCTGAAATTTGTCGTCATGGCGATTCCGCAGCCGCCGACTATTCCTCAGCCGGACTCATCAAAACTGATGGAAGCGTATATGAAAGTGTATGGAAATCAATAGGGGGTGCAAGTGAAAAATGATATTATTCCAGTTGTGATGGTTGGCGCTGGACCAAGCGCGTTAGCGGCAGCGATTTACACAACGCGCGAAGCGATTGATACGGTGCTGTACGAAAAAGGTGTCGTCGGCGGGCTGGCAGCTATTACCGATCAGGTTGATAATTACCCGGGTTTTCCTGACGGCATTGCCGGTATGCAGCTAGCGGAACAATTGCAAAAGCAGGCGGAGCGTTTCGGCGCGAAAATTGAATACGGTGATGTGTCGGCATTGCGGCACGAAAATGGCGTGAACATTGTGACGGTCGACGGGAAGGATGTGGCGGCGCGCGCTGTGCTGATCGCGACGGGCAGTGATTACAATAAACTTGGTATTCCGGGCGAAAAGGAATTGTACGGGCGCGGCGTGCACTATTGCGCGACGTGCGATGGCGCGTTTTATAAAGGCAAGCGCTTGGCAGTTGTCGGCGGCGGTAATTCCGGCGTACAAGAAGCGATTTTTTTGACGCGGTTTGCAAGCCATATTGATTTGCTGGTGCGCAGTACGGTAAAAGCGAGCAAGGTACTGCAAGACGAATTGCAGCCGTATATTGACGATGGCAAGGTGACGGTGCATGTAAAAACAGTGCCGCAAGAAATCGTTGCAGAAAATGGCGCAGTCCAAGCAGTTCGGGCGCAGCGTGACGGCAAGCCAGTTGAATTTGCGGTTGACGGCGTATTTGTATTCATCGGGCTAAAGCCGAATACGCATTTTTTGGCGGGCAGCGGTGTTGAGCTTGACACGCGCGGACTCATCAAAACCGACGAGCACTTGGCGACGAATGTGCCGGGCGTGTTCGCAAGCGGCGATGTACGTAGCGGCGCGACGATGCAAGTCGCGAGCGCGGTCGGCGAGGGTGCGACGGCAGCGCTAAGTATTCGCGAATATTTAGATCGTAAATAGCATAGTTGTATTGTTCGTGCTAATATCCGCGCGGTTGGATATAGGTTAGGGGCAGTTAATCGCGTGTTTCGGCGTGCGCATTTATGTACGCGATACACTTGTCGGGGTAATTAGTAACAATTGCTTGCACACCCTGATGCTCTAGGCGGTGGATTGCGCTCGGACGATCAACAGTATATGCGTAAATAAAAATGCCAGCGCGCCGCGCAATTTCAAGTGCAAGCCGATGTAAATACAAGCGGTGAAAACCAACTGCCGTTAGCTTAAGATAGCGGTGATACGCGATAAATGCGAACGGGTTTTGATGATGTAAAAGCGCAAGATTAGCGCGTTTCGACCGCCGGCGAACGCGCATGAGCTCGCGTGCTTTGAATGATGAAATTAGTACCAGATCCCAATCATCGGCGCAAGTGATGAAATGCCGCCGAAGCAGCCGCACGAGCGCGTCGCCTGTGTGGCGACTTTTGATTTCAATATTAAGCAAGATTTTTCCAAAGAACTCGCGTAGCACATCTTCAAGCAGCGGCACAGGATTATCGCGCGTTAATTCCTGTAGTTTTCTGTACGTCAGCGACGCGACGCTATCTGCGGCATAATGCGTGCGTAGCAGTAAGGCGTCATGGATAACAACAAGCCGATGATCAGCGGTCAAACGCACGTCAAGTTCAAGCATATCGGCGCCAGCTTCGTAGCCAGCGCGAAACGCCGGCAGCGTATTCTCAGGCGCTAAGCCGCTCGCGCCGCGATGTCCAATGACAAGCATAACGTTCCTATTATATCATTGCGGGGCTATTCGACGTATCGGCGGCGGAATGTTTCAAGCTGCCGTATCAAGTGCGGGTCGTAGGTTTCAAGGGCAACTTCGCGCGTACCAACTAGCCCCGACCCGTACATAAAATTATGCGATCCGGTAATCGCAGCTTTGCTGCCGTCCGGCATTGTTGCGATTAAAAATTTTGCATGCAGATAACAATCATGATTATATAGTGTTTTTTGCCTCGCCGTCATCATACCGAGGCGAATGAGTAGTTTATTGAGCGATGAAGCAGTGCGCCAGTGATTAAAATAAAGGACCGCTTGTTTTCGTTTTAGCGTGCGGTTGAGTGCGCCTGTCGGACAATATTGCGATACAAGTGCAATGTGCTCTGCTTGTTTTGCAAGGGCGCGCGCTCGTTTGTATATGAGTGAATTTGTCGGCAATCCATTGTCAAACAAAATTGTCGTGGTCTTCGACACGGGTGCTGAGTGGTTACGCGCCGCACCGCCGCCGCGATCAGCGCGGTAGATGTGCTGTTGCTCCTGTATGAGCCTATCGGCAAGCGCTTGGTCGGAAAAGCGAAACATATAATCGACGTTTGAAAAGCTTTCGTCGTCCATATTAACGCCGCCGCCGACGTAAGCGATATCGTCGATGACTGTCCATTTGCTGTGCGTTCGACCGGCAAACAACGTATTTGCTTTGCGCCCGAGCCAGTGGAATGATCCGCCGGCTCTTTTGATACGCCGTTCTAATTTTAACGCCTGCATGGCGCGTACCGGCTGGCGCTTCGGCGCGCGCAAAATAAATTCTTTCGGTTCGATGTAAGTAAAGGTGTCGGCGCAAATGCAGACGTCAACGCCACGTTCGGCAGCGCGTACGAGTTCGTCGACGATTGCTTGCGACCGCTCATCGTTGGCTCGGAATGTCGTCGCAATCATCGCGACGCGGTAGCGGGCTTTGGCAATTTTTTTCGCCACATCGCGCGCATAATCGGCTGCAGGTAATAATTTCGGTGAATGTAACGCGTTCATTCGTCTAGTATACTACTCTCTGCTAAAAGCTGGTACACTAGATACATAGCTAACTATGAAGGAGGTATAATGGCAGATTTTAATCAAATACTCGCACCCGGCGATGTCGACAACGGCGTTGTTAATGTGGTGGTAGAGATTCCGCAGGGATCAAACCACAAAATCGAATGGAATCGTGACCTCGCAGTGATGCAGCTTGACCGCGTTGAGCCGGCGATTTTTGCGAAACCGACGAATTACGGATTTATTCCGCAAACGCTTGATGAGGACGGTGATGAACTAGATGCGCTCATTGTCACCGACCAGCCGCTTGCAACCGGCGTATTTTTGGAGGCAAAAGTGATCGGCGTATTGGAGTTTGTGGATGACGATGAAGTCGACGATAAGGTTATTGTTGTGCCGGCAGACGACCGCAACGCCGGCAACGCGATTAATTCGCTAGAAGACGTGCCGCCGCAATTACTCAAGCAAATTGAGCACCATTTTAACCACTATAAAGACTTGAAAAAGCCAGGCTCAACCGTTGTGAAAGGCTTCGGCGATGCTGCGCGCGCCAAAGAAATTATCCGCGCCGCTATTGAACGCTGGAATAATCGTTAGCACACTGAAATAGTAACTGTAAGGGAGGAAAAATGGATTACTATAGTAATTATGACGCATATAGCTACACAACGACAAGTACAGTGACGAGCGCCGTTGCAGGTGTGGTACTGATCTTCTCGTTGGTGGCAATGATCGCGTCGGTATTGATGATCATTGGTTTGTGGAAGGTGTTTACTAAAGCTGGTAAGCCAGGCTGGGCGGCGATTGTGCCGATCTATAATTTAATTACGCTGCTTGAGATCGTTGGCCGTCCGGCATGGTGGGTACTTTTGACATTTGTGCCGTTCGCAAACCTTTATGTAGTCATCATGGTAGCGATTGATTTGGCGAAAGCGTTTGGTAAATCGGGCGGATTCGCGGCGCTCTTGATATTACTGCCGCCTGTCGGCTATATGATGCTCGGTTTCGATAAGTCGGCGTATACAGGTCCGGTCGCGGCGATGCAGCCGGCATATCCGGGCGCGCCAGCTTATCAGCCTGGTCAACCCCAGCCGCCAGCGCAACCAGCGCAAGCTCCGGCTCAAGGCGATAGCGGACAGCCACAGCCGCCGCAAGCGAAATAATCCATAATATAGAGCATAAAAATAGCCGGTACGGTAGTTGTCCGGCTATTTTTTATTTTTCCGCCGCCGCGCCGTCCGGTGAATAATTTCACCGACGTGGCCGAGTTGTCCGAGCAAGCTATTTTTACGCAGCTGCGCTTTGAATTTCATGCGCGCGTGTCCGGTGATCATATGATTGCTCCAACCTGGTTTTGGCTTGGCTTTTTTGTTGGTAAGAATTTCAATCGTATCGCCATGCTGTAATTTATAACTAAACGGCTCCATCTTGCCGTTTACCAAAAAGCCGCTTGCTTTCGCCGCCAGATCAGAGTGTACGCGGTAGGCGTAGTCAAGCGGAAACGAGCCGTCTGGTAAATCGTAGATGTCGCCCTTCGGCGAGTACACAAAAATTCGGTCGCCAAACAAATCAACTTTTAGATTTTCAGTATCAAATTCTTTGCCTTCGCGAATCAGCGCTGCCGCCGATTGTAGATGTCGGATCCAATGTAAATCTGTCGGCAGCGACGCCATCGTGCCGGATTTATAGGCGTCAGTCAGTTTTTGTTCGTTGTAGTGAAAGCTTGCCGCCAAGCCGCGCTCGGCGTAGTCGTGCATTTCGTGCGTGCGAATTTGAAATTCCACCGCTTGGCCGTTTTTTGTCGTGACCGTTGTGTGCAGGCTCTGGTAGCCGTTTGGTTTTGGCTTGGAAATATAATCCTTGATGCGCCCGACCATCGGCTCGTACATGCTATGCAGTTCGCTTAGTACGAGATAGCATGTGTCAATATCGTTGACAATAATGCGCAAAGCTATCAAATCGTAAATATCGTCGATGTTCGGCACGCGCTGCATTTTTTTGTACAGGCTGTAGGTGCTTTTCACGCGCCCGTCGATGTCGTGTGCAATATTTTCTTTAGTGAGGTGCGCGTCGACGGCGCGGCGCACTGTATCAAGTTTGCGCTGGCTTTTCTTGATGCGGCTGTCTTTGAGCGCGACGGTTTGGTTGTACTTTTCGGGCATAAGATATTTGAAGCTGAGTTCTTCAAGCTGCACGCGCAGCCGCCCCATATTCAGGCGGTCGGCAAGCGGCGCAAAGACGTTAAGCGTCTCGCGGGCAATTTTTTTCTGTTTTCCTTCGCTCTTGAACTGCAGCGTTTGCATATTATGCAGGCGGTCTGATAACTTGATAATGATAACGCGAACATCTTGCCCGACGGCGATAAGCAGTTTTGTCAGGTTATCGCGTGTTGCCGGCAGGTAACTTGCTAGATCGCGCATGCCAGCGCGCGCTTGGCTAACTTTTGTGACGCCGTCGACGAGAAACGCAATATCTTTGCCAAACAGTTCAGTAATTTCTTCAAGCGTTGCGTCGGTGTCTTCAACCGTGTCGTGTAAGACGCCTGCAACAGCTGAATCAATATCCATACCCCAGTCAATGAGTGTCGCTGCTACCTGCAGCGGATGCGAGATGTACGGCTCCCCGCTTTGGCGCATTTGCCCGGCGTGCTGCTCGGTAGCATAATCAATAGCATGCGTGAGCAGTTCGACTTGCGTGTCGGTATAGTGCTCTCCGGCAAGTTTGATTAGCTCGTGCTTATCCATACTCTTAGTATAGCGAAAAGTTGCGAAAAATTCAGATTCGCGCTACACTAGAAGCTAAAGAGCTAGCGCTAAATCAAGGAGTGGGGATGGCAGCGATAAAAATAGCAATCAATGGTTTTGATAGAATCGGGCGCAGCGCGTTCAAGATCGCGCAGGGGCGCAATGATGTTCATGTTGTCGCAATTCGGAGCGAGTACGACGTTGATACGACGGCGTATTTGTTGAAGCACGATTCCGTGTACGGCAATTATGCGCGCGCCGTGAAGTCTGAGGATAATTATATTGCTGTCGGCGAATCGCGGGTTGATATTGTGTCAAATTTGCAGTCAGTTAAAAAGTCGTGGCAAGACCGCATGGTTGACGTCGTGATTGATACGACAAATACCAATCCGGTGCGGTTGAAAGAGCATATTATAGCCGGCGCAAAGCAGGTCGTTGCGATGTCGACGGCGGACACGATTGAGACGATTATTATGGGCGTGAACGACGACTCGATCGGCTCGATCTCGCCGGTCGTCAGCGCTGGCGAGCCGGGTGCAGTAGCAATTGCGCCTGTACTTGCTGTACTTGAGCAAGCGTTTGCGCCGAAGAAATCAGCGCTTACGGTGATTGACGGCGGCTCGCCGGTCGACGATACGCTCCGTACGAAGCGTACGCAGCAACAGAATATTATTCCGGCGCCGTTCGCGGGGTTAACGCCGTCGCGCCAGGCGCTTGGACAGCAGACAATTGACGGCTTGTCGATCCATACGCCAGTTGCAAATGTCGGGCTGGCGGTTATTACGGCAGTGCTTGCTGCACCGACAACAACAGCGATTGTAAATCAAGTATTTGAGCGTGCTGCTAAAGAGCCGTTTTATCAGGGAATTATCAATACGACTAATAAGCCGCTCGTATCATTCGATTTGCGTGGCAGCAGCTATAGTGCGACGGTTGATACGCAGCTGACGCGCGTAATTGGCGGCGACTTAGTGCAGTTGGCGGTATGGTTTGACAGCGAGTGGGGTTATGCGAACCGTCTCGTTGAGTTGTCTGTCGACGCTGGGCGCGTGGCGCGGAATCGTGCATAATAAATAACTTTACAGGGAGAGCAATAGCGCTTATACTTACTATTATGAAATTATTTCTCGGCGCCGATCATGGCGGATACTATCTAAAGGAAAAATTGCAGGCTTATTTGACAAAGCGTGGTTTTGAATGGGAAGATGTCGGTGATAAAGAACTTGATCCGAACGATGACTTTCCTCAGTTTGCGCAGATGGCGGCAACCAAAGTACTAGGCGAGGACGACGCGGACGATCCGCGTGCGATTTTGATTTGCACGGGAGGTCAAGGTATGGCAATGGCAGCAAATCGCTTCAGTGGTATTCGTGCTGCAGTGATTTGGGATAAATTTGAAGCGCATGAATGCCGCCATGATAACGACGCGAATGTATTGTGTCTGCCGGCGCGCGTCGTCGATCCGCCGGGCGAAGCGCATGATAATTGGAAAGAAATCGTCGACGAATGGCTTGATACGCCGTTTGCCGGCGCAGCGCGGTATATACGGCGAAACGCAGAACTGGACAAGTTTTAATGGCGCACATCGTTCCTTGTATCACCGTAGAGTCGGAAGACGATTACAAAGCGGCAGTTGAGCGTTTGTCGCCGTTTGCAACGCGCGTACATATTGACATCATGGACGGCGAATTTGCGCCGACTAAAAGTATTCCGGTCAATAAAATCTGGTGGCCGCAGGAATGGACGGTTGACATTCACGCTATGGTGGCGCACCCGAGCCAATACGTTCAAGCGCTGATGCAAATGCGCCCGGCAACGGTGATTTTCCATGCTGAGGTAAAAGAAGATCTCGCGCCGGTTATTCAACAGCTAAAGGCGGTCGGTATTCGTGCGGGCGTTGGACTGCTCAAACCGACAGTGCCAAATACCGTCACGGAATATATTGAGACAGCAGATCATGTCTTGGTATTCTGCGGTAATTTGGGATACTATGGCGGCAAAGCTAGCCTGATGCAGCTTGAGAAAGTGCGGTTAATCCGCAACATTCATCCCGACGTTGAAATCGGCTGGGACGGCGGCGCGAATCTTGAAAATGCGTTTAGTTTGGCGCAGGGTGGAGTTGACGTCATTAATTGCGGCGGTGCGATTTCGCAGGCAGCCGACGCGGCACAAGCCTACCAGCAGCTCGTGACTGAAATTAACAGAGAGAGTGTCATCTGATGGTGTACAGCGAAGCAGAAATTAAGCAGAAAGCAACACGTATGCGCCGAAATATCATTCGGATGCTTGAACATGCTGGCAGCGGGCATTCGGCAGGCGCGCTTGGCATGGCGGATTTGGTGGCAGCGCTGTATTTCGGTATTATGAATATTGATCCAAAAAATCCCGAAAATCCGGAGCGCGATTTATTTATGCTTAGTAACGGGCATACCGTGCCCGTGCAATATGCTGCGATGGCGGAAGCGGGATTTTTCCCCGAAAGCGAGCTAATGACCTTGCGCCAGTGGGGTTCGCGCTTGCAAGGGCATCCCGAGCGCATGATGTTGCCAGGACTTGAGACGACCAGCGGTCCGCTTGGCTGCGGTGTTGCGCAAGGCGCGGGCATGGCGTATGCGCTGCAGTACCTTGATAAGCAGCGTCATCGCTGGGTGTATGTTGTTACGGGTGACGGCGAGCTTGACGAGGGCAATATTTGGGAGTCGGCAATGTTTGCCGGCAAGTATAAATTAGCGCAGCTGATTGTCTTTGTTGATCGTAATAATATCCAAATTGATGGTCCGACGGAAGATGTTATGCCGCTTGAAAATCTTCGTAAAAAATGGGAAAGCTTTGGTTGGCATGTGCAAGAAATTGACGGCAACAACGTGCGTGCCGTGATTGACGCGGTGAATTTTGCAAAAGCGGTCGAAAATAAACCGTGCTGCATCATCACGCACACAATTCCCGGCAAGGGTGTCGATTTCATGGAATACGATTACACGTGGCACGGTATCGCGCCAAATAGTGAGCAGGCAGAAAAGGCGCTTGCCGAGTTACCGGCTAATCAGGAGGATGTATAAATGCACCCGCTTAATGATAATATCTACACCGATAACCCTGATGTCGAGCCGACGCGTACTGGGTTTGGACGCGGACTAAAGGCTGCCGGACAAGCGGACGAACGTATCGTTGGGCTGTGCGCTGATTTGGTAGAAAGCGTCAAAATGGATGCGTTTGCGCGCGAGTTTCCCGAGCGCTATATTGAAGTCGGTATTGCTGAGCAAAACCTCGTGACGGTGGCGGCAGGATTAGCGCGCGTCGGTAAAATTCCATTTGCAGCTAGCTACGCGGCGTTTAGCCCCGGGCGTAATTGGGAACAAATCAAAACGACAGCATGCCTAAATGATATGCCGGTGAAAATTATTGGCGGGCACAGTGGCAGCACGGTCGGTCCAGACGGCGCAACGCATCAGATGTTTGAGGATATTGCGCTTATGCGCGTATTGCCGAATATGGTGGTGATTTGCCCAGGCGATAGCATTGAAGCTGACAAAGCAACCCGCGCGATGGCGCGCGATTCCCGTCCGAATTATTTGCGCGTAGCTCGCGAAAAAACGCCGATTTTCAGTACAAACGCTAGTCCGTTTGAGATTGGAAAAGCGTATGTACTGCGCGAAGGCAGTGATGTGACGATTCTGAGTACGGGTATTGAAACGCCGTACGCACTGCGGGCAGCAGATGTGTTGGCGCGTGATGGTGTGCAGGCTGAGGTTGTACACGTACCGACAGTGAAGCCGCTTGACCGTGCAACGATTACCGCAAGTATTAAGAAAACTGGCCGCGCAGTAACGTGCGAAGATGCGCAGGCTGCTGGCGGTTTTGGCGGCGCGGTCGCTGAACTGCTGTGCGATGAAATGCCGGCACCTTTATTGCGTATTGGCGTGCAAGATCGCTACGGCGAGTCGGGTAAACCGCTTGAAGTCCATCAAAAGCTTGGATTGGCAGACGATGCGATTATCGCAAAAACAAAAGAGTTCATTGCGCATTGCCCGCAATATCGCGCTGGATTTTAAATAGCGAAACCATTTGGTCGGTCGCGTGAACGGCGTCTTTGTTGTGATACAGTTTATATAATTTGTCAATATAGTTACGCTGATAAACCATAAGTGATATACTAGACGCTAGATAACCATAACAGCGTTTAGGAGAAACCTATGAGTCTGATTGCCGAACAGATCTATGAAAATACCGCGCGCGCGCGCGAACTAATGCACCGCAGTCGCCAGGAGGGCTTTGCGGTCGGGGCGTTTAATATTGATAACCAAGAAACATTGCAAGCGATTTCGCAAGCAGCGCAAAAGCTGCAAGCGCCGGTAATGGTTGAAGTGAGCGCTGGCGAAGTTAAGACGATGGGCGGCTGCCAAAATATTCGCGATATGGTGAGTAATTACCGCAGTACGTATAATATAGAGATGTATATCAATCTTGACCATGCGCCGACCGTCGAACTGTGCCAGCAGGCGATTGACGCTGGGTTTGAATTTATTCATATTGATATTTCGCAGGCGAATCATGATGCGGCGCTTGAAGAAATTATCGCGAAGACGAAAGATGTCGTAGCGTACGCGAGTTCAACCGGCGCGCTTGTCGAGGCGGAAGAACGCTACTTCTTCGGCGATTCAAACGTGCACAAGGAAGCAATTGACTATGAAGAGGTGAAGAAATGGAACACCAAGCCAAATGAAGCGCACGATTTCGTGGTGGCGACGGGAATTGATACGATGGCGGTGCAAATCGGCAATCTGCACGGATTGTATCCCGTGCCGAAAATTTTAGATTTAGACTTGCTGCGGGAGATTCGTGCGGCGATTGACTGTCAGATTAGTTTGCATGGCGGCAGCGGCACACCGCTCCATTATTTTGAAGATGCGGCAAAAATCGGCGTCAGCAAGATCAATATTAATAGCGATTTGCGCTATGCGTTCCGTACGACGCTTGAGAAGGTATTGCGCGAAAACCCTGATGAATACGCAGTATACAAATTGATGCCGCAGGTGTGCGCAGCGGTGCAAGCGGTCGTTGAAGAAAAAATTCAGGCGTTTGGCAGCGTAGGTAAGGCGGCGTAAGTGGTAAAAATTTTAGCGATCGGCAAGGGGACGCAAGACGTATTTTTGCGCAGCGACGAGTTTGACCCGCACACGCGCGGCAAAAAAGTCTATACTGAAATCCCGCTCGGGCTCAAAATGGAAGTCGACGATGTTACGTTTAGTACGGGCGGTAATGCGACGAACGTGGCAACAACGCTAGCGCGCCAGGGGATTGAGACAGCGTATATGTGGGGGCTGGGTGAAGATCCGGCGAGCCAGTCGATTTTGCACGAACTTGACCGCGAGGGCGTTGACACGTGCCATGTTGTACAAGATCCGCATTATCAGTCAGGTTACTCGGTGATTATGATTGCGACGAACGGCGAGCGTACGATCTTAAATCACCGCGGCAATGCGTTTGGGCGCAGCGGGCGGCATAATTTTAATTTAACAGCAATTGAGGGTTACGATTGGATTTATCCGACGAGTTTAGGCCATGGCGGTTTGAAGTTACTGCGCGAAATTATTGATGCGGCAGAAAAATATGGCGCGAGTGTGATGCTTAATCCGGCTGGTCCGGAGTTGGCGGAAAAAGACAAATTAATTCCGCTGCTTGAAACGGTTGACGTGCTCATTACGAATAAGGAAGAGATGCAGCAACTGGTGAGCGGTAAGACTTGCGAAGAGCTGGCGTTGCACGCGCTAAACTACGTACCGGTCGCTATTGTAAGCGACGGCCCGAACGGCGTGGTCGCAACCGACGGTAAAACGATTGTGCGCGCCGGTATGTATGAGGATGTGCCAGTAGTTGATCGGACGGGTGCGGGCGATGCGTTCGCGAGCGGCTTTCTAAGCCAGTGGGCGCGTGGTAAAAGTTTGAAAGATTCAATTATTTTCGCGAGTGCAAACAGTACAAGCGTTGTGACAAAAATTGGCGCTAAAGCCGGCATTTTGCGCCGCGGCGTGCATTTGCACGATATGCCAATTAGCGAAAAACCAGTTGCAAGATAGGAGGAGGCGATGAAGTATCAAATTTGCGTATCGGGTGCGGCATCTGGCGAAACTGTGATGGCGTCAAACGATTTAGCGTTTATGCTTGGCGCGGAGATTGCGCGCGCCGGTAAGACATTGCTAACGGGCGCGACAACCGGATTGCCGCATGCTGCTGCGCGCGGGTTCAAGAGCGTTAGTAATACTAAAGGCGTGTCGGTGGGGTTTTCGCCGGCGAGCAGTTTTCGCGAGCATGTATCAACCTACCGGTTGCCGACTGTAGAGTTTGACTATATCAATTTCACCAGCATGGAATATGTCGGGCGCGACGTGTATTTGGTGCGCAGCGCTGATGCAGTGATCACGATCGGCGGGCGCATGGGCAGCTTGCACGAGTTTTCAACGGCGCTTGAAAGCCGCAAAGTGTGCGGTATCTTGGTGGGCAGCGGCGGGCTGGCGGATTATGCGGCGCAGCTGCTTAAAAACGTTGAAGCGCCAGGCGCGAAGGACGTCATTTATGACTCCGACCCGAAGCGTCTAGTAGCGCGCGTCGTCGAAGCACTCGACAAAAAATACGCCGATTTTGAGCATGACGGCACTGACTCGCAGGTAAAGGTACTTCCTAAACGAAATGGCTAGCGATTGTGCTATGACGCGTTTGATTATAAAATAACAAGACGATAACCTAGAGGCAGGGGATATGAATAACAAACAAACATAGCCGGCAATAATAGTCCTTCGCAAAATCCGCCGGCTGCATATGTACCATCGCCGTACCAACCGCCGGCGATGCCGCCTCGTCCGCGCGGCATAAAAACTTGGCAGATCGTCAGTATTGCGGTTGCTGGTGCTATTGTCGCTATCGTTGTCATCATCGTTGGAGTTATTGCGCTGAGCGGGAGCATGAACCGCGCAGTCAAAGATGCAAAGGATTATTATGACAGAAAAACCGAACCTTATACAAATCCCGCAAAGCACAAAACCTACACAAACGATACGATTTCATTTAGATATCCGAGCAGCTTGCAAGAAATGTCGCTTGAGGGCTGGGATTATACTGTTCGTAAAGGAACGATTAGCGATCGCCGCGTTTTTGGCGATAAAGATATGAATTATTTCGTCGTCTACACGCAAATTAAAGACGATGGGCACCCGGCTGGCATGTCTAAATCGCAGATGAAAAGCGAGATGAATTCGTTGTTCGAGCGGGCTCAGTCCGGTGGCAGCGGTCTTACTGATGTACTGCGCCACGAGCAGCTTATCTGCAAAAAATACGAGCCGAGTGATTTTTCTGATCTTACCGTTAACACAGGTGAAGTTACCGACGGTACGCCTGTGGTGAGTCTTCGTTACGTGTGTGACTCGCGGGTAGAAAACGGAAACAGCAAGATAGAGACCGACCAATTGACGTGGTATGATCGTGAAGGCAGGCTGAATACGATTACGATGAGTTCAAACAACTTTTCGGAAGCTAAGTATGGCGGCAGAATGACAATGCTCATGCCTGGACTGACGGCGCGCCTGCGATAGCGGTAGGCTGGTAGGTTGTGGCGGCGTAGTTGCGTAAGCTTGTTATAATAGCTGCATGAATCAATTCATTCTTCATTCCGATTATCAGCCAACCGGCGATCAGCCGCAAGCTATTCGGCAGCTTGTTGGCGGCCTGCAGTCGGGCGAGCGCGAGCAAACCCTGCTCGGCGTGACGGGCAGCGGTAAGACGTTTACGATGGCGAACATCATTGCTGAACGCAATGTGCCGACGCTGATTCTTGCGCACAATAAGACGCTTGCGGCGCAATTATTTAGCGAGTTTAAGCAATTTTTTCCCGATAACGAGGTGCACTATTTTGTCAGTTATTTTGATTATTATCAGCCAGAGGCGTATATTGCGTCGAGCGATACATATATCGAAAAGGATTCGGCAATTAATGAAGAAATTGACCGCTTGCGCCATGCTGCAACCGATGCGCTGTTGACGCGCCGCGATGTAATTATTGTCGCGAGCGTCAGCTGTATTTACGGTTTGGGTAGCCCGAGCGATTATTACGATTTATCAATTACCGTGAAAACGGGCGAGCGGCGTTTGCAGGATAAATTTCTGCGCCAGCTAATGGACATTCAATATCACCGCAACGATATTGATTTTGCGCGCGGCACCTTTCGCGTGCGCGGCGATGTGGTTGATGTTTTTCCGGCGAGCGGCGAGACGGCGTACCGCGTGGAGTTTTTCGGCGACGACGTTGATCGGATTACGCATATTGACCCGCTAACAGGCGAGATTATTGACGAGCCAAGCCAATTCACATTATTCCCGAGCAGCCACTATGCTACGCCGAAGCAGAAAATCCAGGCGGCGATTGAGGGGATTCGCCGCGAATACGACGAGCGCGTGGCGTGGTTTGAGGCGAATAATAAGTTGCTGGAAGCGCAGCGCTTGGCGCAGCGTACGAAATATGATTTGGAAATGCTTGAACAAACTGGATTTGTGAAAGGTATTGAAAACTATAGCCGCTATCTAACGAACCGCGAGCCAGGCGAGCAGCCAGCGACGTTGCTTGACTATTTTCCGGACGATTTTTTGATGATGATTGACGAAAGCCACGTGACTGTACCGCAGGTGCGCGGCATGTATAATGGCGACCGTGCGCGCAAAGAGGTGCTGGTGCAGTACGGATTTCGGCTGCCGAGCGCGCTTGACAACCGCCCGCTTCGCTTTGATGAATTTGATCGCCATATCAACCAGGTGATTTACGTTTCGGCGACACCGGGCGACTATGAGCTGGAGCGATCGCCTGCGCCGGCGCAGCAGGTGATTCGTCCGACGGGTTTGCTTGACCCTGAGATTAGCGTGCGCCCGACGGACGGGCAAGTCGACGATTTGGTTGCTGAAATCAAAGACCGCGTTGATAAAAAGCAGCGCGTACTTGTGACGACGCTGACGAAGCGTATGGCGGAAGATTTGTCGAGTTATCTGACGGATATGGGCGTGAAAACGGCGTACATTCACAGCGAAATTGACACGTTGGAGCGCGGCGATATTTTACGAGACTTGCGTATGGGCGTGTATGATGTTTTAGTTGGCATCAATTTACTGCGCGAGGGAATCGACTTGCCGGAGGTGAGTTTAGTTGCAATCATGGACGCCGATAAGGAAGGCTTTTTGCGCAGCGAGCGTTCTCTGATTCAGACGATCGGGCGTGCCGCCCGCCATGTCGATGGCGCGGTTATTATGTACGGTGATACGATTACCGATAGTATGCGTGTAGCGATCGACGAGACCAAGCGCCGCCGTAGTATTCAGCAGGCATATAATCAGGAGCATGGCATTACGCCGCGGGGAATTACGAAAGCGATCGACGAGGGATTACGCGCGATTATTCCACAAAAAGAGGACAAAAAGCCGATGCTTGACCTCAAGAAAATTCCAAAAGATGAATACGCAAGTTTAGTTAAAGACCTAACAGGGCAAATGAAGCTGGCGAGCGCAAACCTGGAATTTGAACGTGCCGCTGAACTGCGCGATTTGATTGCAGAGATTAAACAGAAGATGTGATTTTAGGCGGCAATAGCCGCTTCCCGGCGTCCCAAGTGTAGAATAACCTCTATGCTTGGGGCTCCCTTTTCATATCTTTTGCAGTTATTCCTGCGATAAAATGTACAGCGTATACGCCGGCAGCGAAAAATGTGCGGTGGAATCCTTATCGGTGTGAATGATACTTTGATGCCCGCCGCGAAAATCCTTGCTGTACCCGCGCCAGCTGCTGTTAAATCGAATATGCCATTTGCCGCCGAGCGGAAATTGCATAGCGTAATGGCCGTAATCGGTGTTGCTGAAATTAGCGATAACAATCACATCGTCGCCTACGCCGCCGTTATTCCATCGGTGATAGCCAATGACAAGCCCGTCGGTGTTAACGTGAAAGAGCGCGGTTGATTGCCCTTGTAGCCCGCCAGTATGTCCGTAGCGGTTGTGCCGCAAATCAAGCAAATGGCGGTGTGCTGTCACGATACCGGCGTATTTTTCGGTTTTTTGCCATTCAAGCGCCGCCCAATCGTTGAATGAACCGTCTTGCAAGAACTCGCTGCCTTGCAGGAGCATTGGAATACCGGGAGACGTCAGCGTAACAGCGTTTGCGAGTAATGTTTTTTCGCGCGCGAAGAGCGTGGCGCCGCCTGCGGGCGCGATAGCCTCGTTTAGCCGGACTGAGCCGTTAGCGGCAGTATCGTGCGAATCGCTGAAAATTGTACGCGTAAAGACATTGCTATTGTAAAAGTGGTTGAATTCATACTGAATGCCGTCTAAATTTGGCTGGTCGGTTGATAGTCCAAGCGCGGCGCGTAAGGCATGCGGAAAGCCTAATTCCCACTGGCTATCAAACCCGCAGCCGCCATCAAGCCGCGGCGCGACAATCTGCGCATTACTTGCGGAATCTTCGGCAATAATGAGCGAGTCGGGCTTAATCTTGTGCGCTAACGATACGATATCTTGTAATAAGCTCCAGGCATCGCCGATGTCGTGGTCGGGGTCGTTGTCGCGCCCGGCGGTATTACGCATGTAAATCGTACTATCAACGCGCAAACCGTCTATATGATATTCAGCGAACCACATTGCGACGTTATCAAGGATAAATTGGCGTACTTCCGGCCGCCCGTAGTCGGGTCGTCCGCCCCACGGCGTATCGCCGCGCTCGTCGTTATAAAAATAAATGCCGCCGCGATCATTCTCACTCCAGCCGTCAAAGCGCCACAAATCTGTATCACCGTAAAAATGGTTGTATACAACGTCGAGAATGACACCGATACCGTGCTGATGGCAGGCGTGCACGAACTTCATCAGTCCATGCCGTCCGCCAAGCATACTTTCGACGCTGAAAATATGATTTGGTGCGTAGCCCCAACCATTGCTAAACGCCATGCTCGTGACCGGCATAAGCTCAATAATATTGATACCGAGATTGCGCAAGTAATCAAGTTTTTCGATTGCCGAATCAAATGTGCCGGAGGTCGCGGCATCGGGACGGTTGAATGTGCCAACATGTAGTTCGTAAATAACGTGGTCGCACTTTGGCGGCATTACAAAATTGTCGCCCTGCCAGTCAAACTCACTGTCGACAATCACCGAGAATCCTTTGTCGCTTGACGTAATAGCCCGAGCGCGCGGGTCGTTTCTTTCAAGCAAGCGTCCGTCTGGCGTCTCAATGATGTATTTGTACTGGTGTCCTGGTTCTGCGCCGTGAATTAGTGCGAACCAATAGCCGTCGTCCTCGCTGGTGAGCGGCTGCTTGCCGTTCGGCGTAAATGTGCCGTCAATGTAAACTTGTTTGGCGAACGGCGCCCACACGCGAAACTCCGCGCCGCCTCTGTGCGTGATGACGCCCAGGTTCTTTTTGATTTGATGTGCCATTTTCTCAAATTATACCATAAGCGGTTATCTCAGGCAAAAACGATTACCATCTGGCGCAATTTTGCGTTATACTAAGGGTTGATGAGTACAATTACTACCGATGATGTGCACCATCTGGCACAGTTAAGCAGTTTACAGTTATCTGATAGCGAGGTTGAAAATCTACGCGCAGATCTCGAAAATATTATCAACTATATCAAGCAGCTGAACGAAGTCGATACGAGCGGCGTCGAACCGACATACCAAGTGACGGGGCTTGAAAACGTGTGGCGCGGCGACGAAATTGACGCTGGCAGCGTAACGCCAGAGCAACTACTTGATCTAGCAGCAGAACAGAGCGGCCATTGCGTAAAAGTGCCAAAGGTGTTATAAAATATGAAAATTGCGGAATTAGTACAGCAAATCGCGGCGCGTAAAACAACGGCGCGCGAGCAAGTCGAAGCGTCTATTGCTAAAGCACATAGCGTTGAAGAATATCATGCGTTGTTGAGTTTGACTGAAGAGCGGGCGTTGGCGCGTGCTGGCGAGATTGATACGAAAATTGCGAATGGCGAAAATGCGGGCGTACTGGCGGGCGTAACATTTGTGGTAAAGGATAACTACTTGGCGTTTGGTGCGCCGACGACAGCGGCGAGTAAAATGCTTGAACATTTCAACGCGCCGCTGCAGGCGACGGTTGTCGAAAAGCTTGAGGCGGCAGGCGCAATTTGTATTGGCAAATCAAATATGGATGCGTTTGCGCATGGCGGCAGCACCGAGAATTCGGCGTTTGGCGTGACGCACAATGCAGTCGACACAACAAAGGTTGCAGGCGGCTCAAGCGGCGGATCGGCGGTTGTGACGGCACTTGATGTCGTGCCGTTTGCACTTGGCACCGACACGGGTGGTTCAATTCGCCAGCCAGCTAGCTTCAACGGTGTGCTTGGGTTTAAGCCAACCTATGGACTGAGTAGCCGCTACGGTGTCGTGGCGATGGCGTCGAGCACCGACACGATGGGCTGTTTTGCTAAATCTGCCGACGACGTTGCGCTGGTTACGAGCGTGATGGCGGGACGCGATCCGCGCGATATGACGACGCTGCCGGATTATTTTGAAGTGCAGCATGATGCGCCAAAAAACCTGAAGATCGGTATGATTCGCGAAACAATGACTGACGATGTTGATGCAGATGTGCGTGCGGCAGTGAATAACTACGCTGATAGGCTGCGCGCAGCAGGGCACACGGTTGAAATGGTCGCTATGCCGAGCATTAAGCATGCGCTTGCAATTTATTATATCGTTGTGCCGGCGGAAATTTCGTCGAACTTGGCACGTTACGACGGCGTGCGCTACGGCCACCGTGCCGAAAGCGTGAAAACGCTGATAGAACTATACGGGCGTTCGCGCGGCGAGGGCTTTGTTACCGAAAATAAGCGCCGTATTATGATCGGTAGCTACGTGCTGAGCAGCGGATTCTTCGACGCCTATTATTTGCAGGCGCAAAAAGCGCGCACGGTGCTTATCAATGAATTTAATGCATTGTTTGAGCAGTATGATTTCTTGTTGATGCCGACCGCGCCGACACCGGCGTTTGGCATTGGCGAGAACGCGGATGATCCGGTGAAGATGTACTTGGCGGACGTCATGACCGTGCCGCCGAGTCTGGCGGGTTTGCCGGCGTTGAGTGTGCCGGCGGGCGTGAATGCACAAGGGCTGCCGATTGGCGCGCAGTTGGTCGGCCGCGCTAAGTCGGATGCGGCGCTGATCGCGCTCGCGGGTAGTATGGAGGCTCGGGTATGAATAGCTTCGCGATTTGGTTTATTTTGATTGCTATTTTGATTTTGGCGGTCGTTGGGATTTTGTATTTGGCGTTTGCGCGCGCCACGCCAAAACTTAACGTAACGAGATTTCGCACGCAGTGGTTGGCGATCGAGAATAGTTTTTCAAAAAGTAATCCGGCGAGTTGGCACGTTGCAATTTTCAATGCCGATAAACTCGTTGACAAGGCTCTGCGCGAAAGCAGATACAAAGGCGAGACGATGGGCGAGCGTATGAAATCGGCGCAAGACGCTTGGTCGCATCCGAATCATATTTGGGGCGCACACAAAATTCGTAATCGCCTGGCGCACGACACCGAGGTAAAACTTTCGCACGATCTCGCCCTGCGCGCATTATCAGCCTATAAACAAGCATTGAAAGATTTAGGAGCGATTTAATGGCAGCATCCGCAGAAATATTGCAGAAATATGAAATGACAATCGGCATTGAGTGCCATGTCCAACTTGCGACCGATACGAAATTATTTAGTCCAGCAGACAACGATGCGCGCGATGCGGCGCCGAATACCAAAGTTCATCCGATTGATTTTGGGCTGCCGGGCATGCTGCCGGTACTGAACCGGCGTGCGGTTGATTTAGCGATTCGCGCCGGAAAAGCGCTCAATGCGCCGATCGCGAACGTGTCGCGCTTTGATCGCAAGCACTATTTTTATCCTGACCTGCCGAAAGGTTATCAAACGAGCCAAATGTACCAGCCGATTATTCTCGCCGGTTATGTTGATGCGCCGCTTGAGGACGGCACAGTAAAACGCGTGCGCATCGAGCACGCGCACATGGAAGAAGATGCGGGCAAGTTAACGCACCACGATAACTACTCGCTTGTTGATTTGAACCGCGCTGGCACGCCGCTTATCGAAATTGTGTCTGAGCCGGATATGCATTCGGCAGCAGAAGCGCGCGCCTATGCGACGGAGTTGTACCGTTTAATGACATACGCAGGCGTGACATATGGTGATTTATACCATGGCAATATGCGGTTTGACGTAAACATTAGTATTGCGCCAAAAGGCTCAACGACGCTTGGTAAACGCGCCGAGGTGAAGAATCTGAATAGTTTTCGGAGCGTTGAGCACGCTGCACAATATGAATTTGAGCGCCAGGTTGCATTGGTTGAAGCGGGCGAGCCGGTTGTGCAGGAAACTCGTGGTTGGAACGATGACAGAGGAATAACGACAAGTCAACGCAGCAAGGAAGATGCGCAAGATTATCGTTATATGCCCGATCCCGACATTCCGCCGATCGTTTTGACTGATGAAGAGATTGCTGATATTCAAGCCGGCATGCCGATGCTGCCGGGCGAATATCGCGAGTCGTGGTCTGGCTTATCTCTTGATAAATCGGTAGTCGATACGATATTAGGTCATCAAGAAGTTGCCGATTTATTGCAGCAGACGTATCGCCTGGCAGATTCGGATCAAGGCGGTGTGCTGAGCGAGTTGGGCGTGGATAAACAAGTCTACGCGGCGCTGATGCGCCGGATCTTCAACTGGTTTGCGTCAACGCCTGATGAGATGATTGATCTTGCGTGTATTCGGTCTGGCTTGGTTGAGCCGCACCGTCTCGTCCACTTGGCGCTGTTGGCAGAAAAAAACGAAATTAGCTCAAATAACGCCAAAGAGATTTTTCTCTTTTTGTTCGACGAATCGTTCGCCGGCAAGATGCCGCGCGACATCGCTAAAGAGAGGAGTCTATTGCAGGTGTCGGATGAAAGCGCTATCACTGCTATTGTTGACGACGTTATGAATGATCCTGCGAGCGCCGCCTCGATTGCTGACATTAAAGCGGGCAAAGATAAGGCTATCGGCTATCTTGTCGGTCAAGTTATGAAGCGGTCGAAAGGGCAAGCGAACCCGAGCTTGGCGCAGAAATTAATTCGAGAAAGGTTATAAATGATGAAACGACCAACCAAAGCTATTATTGCTGCCGCCGGATTCGGTACGCGCTTTTTACCGCAGACTAAGGCAATGCCGAAGGAAATGATGCCGCTTATTGATAAGCCGATCATTCAGTATGTCGTTGAAGAGCTAGTTGACGCGGGTATTAAAGATATCATCATCGTTGGGAGCGCGAGCAAGCGTGCAATTGAAGATCATTTCGACTTGCCAAACGAAGATCTGCTCGCAAATTTGCGGGCTGGCGGCGACAAGAAAAAACCGCTGCTTGACCAGGTTGAGGCGATTGCAAATCTGGCGAATTTCGTCTATCTGCGCCAAAAAGGCGCGTATGGCAACGCGACGCCGATTCAGTGTGCGGCGCATTTGATGGGCAGCGAACCGTTTATCTACACTTGGGCGGACGATTTTTTTGTCAGCCGGCCAGGCGTTACGAAACAGCTGATTGAGACGTACGAGCGCTACGGCGGCAGCGTACTTGCGTGCAAACGTGCCGAGAAGGATGATGAGTATGACAAATACGGTTTCGTTAGCGGTGCGACAGAACAGACGGGCGAGGTTAAAGTCGATCGTATTATCGAAAAGCCTGGTAAAGCGAATGCACCGAGCGAACTCGGCAGCGTAAGCGAATTTCTGTTTACGCCGGAAATATTTGATTATCTAGAAAAAGCGCACGCTAGCTTTGATGGGCACGGCGAGTTCATGATCCAGCCGATCGTGCAAGCGATGATTAACGATGGCTGGGGCGTGTATGCGCGCGAAATCACCGACGGCAAGTTCTACGATACGGGCGATAAGCTTGAATATTTGAAAACAATGATTGATTTCGGGCTTGATCATCCCAAGCTTGGTCCGGCGCTTCGCGAACATTTGTTGCGGCGCGTGGCGGAATTATCTGAAATATCCGAGTAAACCCTTGCATATTCTTGCAAAATGCGCTATAGTTATAGGCGTAACCATTTTGGTTTGTCATTAATAAAATAAAAAGGAGCGTGCGCATGATATGGGCGCAAGTACTGGTCATTATTTTGTCGGTATTTTTAGCGGTGTTCTTGTTGCTGGCGATTGTGTTGGCGATAAAACTTATCAAGCTAACCCGGCAGATTAAGCGCGTCACCGATGTAGCGGAGCGTACAGCGGTGAAATTCGAAACCATCGCTGGTAATGTTGCGGCGGTTACGTCGCCGATGGCGCTATTAAAAATTATCACAAGGTTTATTAAACGAGCAAAAAAATAAAGGAGGAATTATGTCAAAAGGTAAATTTGCACTCGGAGCATTGTTTGGAGCGGTCGCTGGCGTGATCGCTGGCGTATTGACTGCGCCAAAATCAGGCAAGGAGACGCGCGCCGACCTAAAAGCAAAAGCGGACGAATTGAAAAAAGATACCGATAAGGCAGTCGACGAAGCCAAGAAAAAAGGTGAAAAAGTCTATAAAGACACGAAAAAACATGTCGAAACCGCTGTCGAAGAGGGACGCAAAACCGTCGATGATTACCGCGAGCGTGCTGGCCGCGCAGCTGCGAGCGCAAAAGAAGAATTTAGCAAAAGCGCGCGCGAAACGCGAAAAAAGTAGCAGCAGAGCTCTTGCCGTTTTGGCTGTATGCGCCGGCGTTAATTCCGGCGCATTTTATTGTGAAAACGATCCATTTCGCGTACACTAGGGCTATGGCAAAACAGCAGAATATCGTGAAACGGATCGTGCAGAAAATCGCGCATGATAACGAAGTCGGTGCGCGTAAGGGCGTGCTTGAGGATTTGTTTAACGACTTTAATGCGAACCGGGCGCAGGTTTATAAATTTAATTTTATACGCGGCATATTTTTCGGGCTTGGATCGGTGCTGGGCGGTACAGTGCTGATTGCGGGCGCTATTTGGCTGCTGAATCTGACAGGGCAATTCATTCCGGGTATCGCAGGGTTTGTCGATGAAATCGTACGAATCGTGCAGGCGCGCCACTAAAGTATCGTTGATTTTACTACAAAGAAGTTCGTGAAACCGCCAGGCAAAAGCGGTATAATGAGAAGTGATTTATGGGGAGTACACAGACGAAACAGGCGGCAAAATCATTGCAGCCGAGCGATTTTGTTCACCTGCACAACCATACGTATCATTCGGTGCTGGATGGACTGACGCGCATCGGTGATTTGGTTGATAAGGTGAAAGAGTTCGGCATGGAAGCGGCGGCAGTAACCGATCATGGCACGATGAGCGGAATCTTAGAATATTATAAAGCCGCTAAAGCTGCCGGCATCAAGCCGATTCTCGGGATTGAGACGTACGTGGCGGCGCGCTCGCGTTTTGACCGCGATCCTGCAAAAGATAAGCAGCGCTTTCATTTGACTGTGCTTGCAATGAATAACACCGGCTTTCATAATTTGATGAAGTTATCAACGCGCGCCAACCTTGAAGGCATGTACTACAAGCCGCGCATAGATCACGATTTACTTGAAGAGCTAAACGAGGGTTTGATCGTGTTAAGCGGTTGTGCTAGCGGTGAGATCGGCGTAGCGCTAAAGGAAGACGATTACGCGCGCGCCAAAGAAACTGCTACGTGGTATAAATCAGTACTTGGCGACCGCTACTACCTAGAGCTGCAGGATCACGGCCATCCGAAGTCAAATACGCATTGGGATGTGCAGGCAAAAATTAACGAAGGACTGATTAAGCTGTCAAAAGAACTTGCTATTCCGATGGTCGTGACCTGTGACGGGCACTATCTAACGCATGCCTACCAGGATGCGCATGAGATTCTGCTGTGTGTCGGTACGGGCGCATATTTGAGCGACGAAAAACGCATGAGCTTGAAAGATTTCGAGCTGCACTTAACCGATCCGCGCGACATCATTGACCATTGGGGCGGTGAGTTTCCCGAGGTAATTACAAACACTAAGGCAATTGCTGATCGATGTAATGTTGAAATTGAATTAGGGCGGATTTTAATTCCGAAATATCCGCTGCCCGATGGCGAAAGCGAGCATTCGTATTTACACAAGCTCGTCTATCAGGGTTTGGCGCGCCGCTATAATGACAAAACTGCCGATGAAGTTGAGTCGATGACGGTTGACGACATTGCGGCAATCCTCGCGCCTGAGGTGCGCGAGCGCGTTGAGATGGAACTTGGTGTTATGGCGAACATGGGGTACGAGGGCTATTTTTTGATCGTGCAAGATTTTATCAACTGGGGCAAGTCCCAAGGGATCGTGTTTGGCCCGGGGCGGGGAAGCGCAGCGGGCTCAATTGTGGCATACGCGCTTAATATTACTGATCTTGATCCGCTGAAATACGGACTGCTGTTTGAGCGTTTTCTCAATCCCGACCGTATCTCAATGCCTGATATTGATGTTGACATTCAAGATACGCGCCGCGACGAAGTGATTGAGTATTGCGCTAAAAAATACGGCGAAGACCACGTCAGCAATATAGCTACCTTCGGTAAGATGTTTGGCCGCATGGCGGTGCGCGATGTCGCCAGGGTACTGGAAGTGCCTTATGCTGAGAGCGACCGTTTGGCAAAGCTGGTGCCGCCGCCAAACCAGGGCCGGCACATTCCGTTGTCGGTTAGCGTTAAAGAGGACGCTGATTTGCGTAAGGAGTACGAGAATAACCCTACCGCCAAAGAGGTGCTAGATTATGCTATACAGCTCGAAGGAACAATTCGCAGCCACGGCGTCCATGCCTGCGGCGTGGTGATTGCGCCGGATACGCTGGTTAATTATATTCCGCTAGAAATGGCGCAAAAAGGCGTGGTGGCGACGCAGTTCCCGATGGGCGAGGTTGAGGAATTGGGGCTGCTGAAGATGGACTTTTTAGGACTCAGCAACTTGACGATTATCAATAATGCCATGCGTATTATCAAAAAAGTTTATAAAGAAGAGATCGATCTGGCACACTTGCCGCTTGACGACAAGCCAACATACGAGCTATTCCAGCGCGGCGACACCACCGGCGTGTTTCAGTTAGAGTCGGCGGGCATGAAGCGCTATTTACGCGGGCTTAAGCCGACGCATTTTGAGGACATTATCGCGATGGTGGCTCTGTACCGCCCGGGACCGATACAGTTTATTGATAGCTTTATCCGCCGCAAGAACGGCGAAGAGCCGATTACCTACTTGCACGAAGGTATGCGTAATTCGCTGGAAAACACTTACGGAGTTTTGGTTTACCAAGAGCAGTTCATGCAGATTTCTAAGGAGTGGTGCGGATTTACCGGCGGACAGGCGGACACGCTGCGCAAGGCGGTCGGCAAAAAGAAAATCGACTTGATGATGAAAGTGAAGCCGGAGTTTGTGGAGGGTGCGGTGAAAGTCGGCGGTGCGACGCGAGAAATGGCGGAGACGTTTTGGAGTCAGCTAGAAGAGTTTGCAAACTACTGTTTCAATAAGTCGCATGCGGCGTGTTATGGCTTGATTGCATATTGGACGGCGTATTTGAAAGCGCATTATCCTGATGCATTTATGGCGGCGCTGATGACGAGCGACCATGATGATATTGATCGCTTGGCAATAGAAATTACCGAGTGCAAGCATATGGGTATGGAGGTGCTTAGTCCGGACGTTAACCAATCGTATGTTGAGTTCGCAGTCGTGCCGGCGGCGAAACAGGTGCGCTTTGGTATGGCTGCGGTGAAAGGCGTTGGCGTGGGTGCGGTTGAGGAAATCATTCGTGCGCGCGATGCCGGCGGTCCGTTCAAAAGCGTGGAGGATTTTGCGAAGCGCGTGAGCACGAGCAAGGTGAACCGTAAAGCGTGGGAATCGCTCATTAAGGCAGGTGCGTTTGACGAGCTGGGCGACCGCAGCGATTTGCTGTTCAACCTTGACGCGATTTTGGCATTTGCGAGCAAATTACAAAAAGAAGCTTTGAGCGGTCAGGTTGATATGTTCGCGGCGCTTGGCGGCGACAAGCTGATGCCGTCGATTGAGCTAAAGACCGCGCCGGTGAAGCATACGCCAAAGGAGCAGCTGATGTGGGAGCGCGAGCTGCTCGGGCTATATATTTCGGCGCATCCGCTTGATAATTACGATGCATTTTTTGAGGAACAAACGATTCCCCTGCATAACTGTGCGCCAAATATTGACGGGCAGCAGGTGACGATCGGTGGGTTGGTGTCGACGGTGCGCACGATTGTCACGAAATCAGGCGCGAAAATGGCGTTTGTCGGGTTGGAAGATAAAACTGGCGAAGGTGAAGTGATCGTGTTTCCGCGCCTGTATGAGCAGCTTGGCGACGGGCTGCAGCAAGATGCTGTGCTGAAAGTATCCGGCAAGATTAGCGCGCGCGACCGCGACGGCAATATGACCGACGAGGCGAAAATGATTGCCGATGAAATTAGCGTCGTGACCGACAAGGAATTGAATGAATACCAAAGCCATGGGCGCAAAATGACCGCGCCGACGGGTCGCGCGGCGGTGAAACAGAAGCGCTATCCTAAAAAGGCGAATGCGGGCGCGCCGGCTACCGCTGTGACGGCAAAAATGCCAAAATCGGCTGCATCTACTCCATTGCCTGCGCTCAAAACAGTTTATGTCAAAATCGCAAATCCAAACGACCACGATTCGCTGTTAGCACTCAAGCAATTATGCGGTAAGCACCCCGGGCAAAACGACATCATCATGGTACTAGGCAGCGATAAGTCGCGCGCGATCCGATTGCCATTTCGCGTTGATGCGCAGCGCGAATTGCACGACGGCTTGGTGCAGATCCTCGGCGATGAATGCGTGGCAATAAAATAGCAGGATTCGACTTTGGTCTTTTTGCGCCGGCGCCGGAAAGCGCTGCGCCATAGTGTTTGAGGATATTATTTCGTCAATTCGTACAGCGCGATTCCCGCCGCCACCGATACATTGAACGATTCTTTTTGTCCGCGCATTGGGATTTCGACAATGTCGTCGACTTGGCGCAACAACTCCGCCGGTACACCGTCAACCTCTTCGCCGAGTAGCAGCGCGAGTTTTTCGGGCGCTCGGTAGTCTGCGAGATTGATTGAATTTTCTGCTTGCTCAAGCGCCGCGATCCGATAGCCGCTTGCTTGCAGCTCATCAAAATCTGGCGCGTCACGGTATTCAAACGGCACGATTGCTTCGGCGCCAAGCGCTGTTTTATGAATTTGTTTTGTGATTTTTTCGCGAATGTGCGGCAAGCGCGGATCAGTCTGGTAAGTATCGCTAGCGCTATATGCGCAGACCGGCGCAGCGGCGGTGAGCGATACGTCGGGATACGGCGTGTAGCCGCTCAGGATAATTTGGCGGATTCCGAGCCCTTCGCAGGTGCGAAAAATCGCCCCCACGTTGTGCGTCGAGCGAATATTGTGCGCGATCACGATAATTTCTCTCATATTTTCTATTGTAACACTCGCCAAAACCGTAAGCTTTTTGCTATACTAGCACTAGTGAACGAAGAAGAAGTCCAACGTAGACGCCGCGAACAAGACGAGCGCGCCACGCAGCGCCGCGCGGCGATTTTGGGGTTGCCGTATTTAGATACGCGCGAACTGGAGCATGAAATCCCGCTCGTAAAAGATATGCTTCCGGTGCAACAAATGCATCAGGATCGAATCGTGCCGCTAGTACGCGGCGGCAACGAAGTGATGTACCAATTTGGTGTGACATCGCAAACGCCGCAGTCGGTGCTGCAAGTCATGCGCCGCCAGTACGAAGAGCGCGGCGATCAGATTCAATTTTCGCTGATTAGCCTGAGCGGCTACCGTGCGCTTATGCTGCGCTACGACCCGCCGCGTCCCACTGAGTATCAGGATATCAAAATCGCTAAAGAGGGTGATAGCGACACGATCGCGCAAGTTAGCCAAACGCTTAATACAGTGACAAGCAGTGATCTATTTGATTTTATTATTCAACAGGCGGATCGGCTAGGCGCGAGCGACATTCACATTGAAAATGAGCGCGATAACATTCGCGTACGTTTGCGTGTAGATGGTGCGTTGCACCCGGTAGCGCATTTGGAGCGCGATCGTTACCGTGTGATTATGGGCGAGCTCGCAAGCCGCGCCGGTATCAGTACGGCGGCGTATCAATCGCAGTCGGGGCATATGCAGCGTGAGATTACGACCGAGCAAGGTACACACTTGCTTAATATCCGCGTCGAGACTGTGCCGACGGTGTACGGGCAAGACGCGGTGCTGCGCTTATTCAACTTCGACGAGAGTTTGCTGAACTTGGACTTGCTAGGTATACCGCCGCGCCAGCGCCGCGAAATCGACGAAGTAGTGAGCCACCCGCGCGGGCTTATGCTGATGGTCGGGCCGACGGGTAGCGGTAAATCGACTACGCTCTATAGCGTGCTGAACGCGCTGAATACTTCTGATCGCAAACTGATTACGCTTGAAGATCCGGTTGAGTACAGTTTGAGTGGTATTTCGCAGATTCCGATCGACACGACGCATGGGCAGAGTTTCGCGGACGGATTGCGCAGCGTGCTTCGTCTCGACCCGGACGTCGTGATGGTCGGCGAGATTCGCGACACCGACACCGCGCGCACCGCGATACAGGCGTCGATTACAGGGCATTTGGTGCTATCAAGCTTTCACGCAAATTCAACGAGCACGGCATTTAGCCGCATGATTGACATGATCGGCGTGAACCCGATTTTCTCAAGCGCGATTCGCTTAGTGATCGCGCAGCGCTTAGTGCGCCGGCTGGTTGATGCGACAAAAGAAGAATACGAGCCGGACGAGGCGACGCGCAATTACGTGAAGCGTGTGTTGGCAGGCATACCGGCTGATGTTGAATGTCCGGACTTAGATACGTTTAAGTTATGGCGGCCGAAACCTAGTAATGACGCGCCGTTTGGCTATAAGGGGCGTATCGTGATTATGGAACAGCTAATCGTGACCGAGGAAATCCAGAAATATATTCGCGGCGATGTTGAAGATGTCCATCCCGAATCAATTGAACAAACTGCCAAAGCGGAAGGCATGCTGACATTGGAGCAAGTCGGCGTGCTGGCGGCACTGCGCGGCGAAACGACGCTAGAAGAGGTTGGGCGAGTGATTTAAGCTGGTTTTTGGTGTTTTTTGCGAAAGTTGGGTGGTGACGGTTGTCCGGATTTGACAAAAACAACAAAAACACCTCTAAAACTCTTGACAAACAGCGTGATGTGTGATAGCATAATAGCATACCACTCCCTTTAGTAGGTCGAGCAGGTATGCACGCTTAATAATGAAATCTGATAGACACCACTTGATGCCGTAGGATTTCAGGCTCTCTACCAAGATATAAAAAAGTTTTTGCAAATAGTGTCGCCAGCTATTCGTGTTTTTTTATGTGTGAGTAGAGAGTCTGAAAAGGTCAGGCTCCGATACCGCCCCGGAGTGGGGCAGAAAGGAGCCGATCATGGCTCTGGAGACTCTTAATGATATCGTCGTGACCAAGGGCGGCTGGCCCGCCCTTTGGGAGAGGGGCGGCGCGACAACGCGCCGCGGCTCCGCCGTCGTTATCACCGAACCGGACGGGGCGAAGCCCCGTCCGGTTTTGGTGAAGACCCGCGGTCACCTCGCCTGCGGGCAGCACGCTCTCGTCGGCTTGCGGGCCGGCATGTATGTCATTTACGCCGGACGTTCCGGCGCAGTCAGTATCAAGCGCATCAAGCGCGTGGGAGTCCAGGGTCGGGAGGTCCTGGCTGAGGTCGAGGAGGTCGATTCCTCCTCGATTCCGCCCAAGCTGCAGCCTGCCGTGCAGGCTGCAGTAACCAAGGCCCGCACCTACCACTGTAGGTTTGCTGTCTGGGTAGACAGCTCTGCGGCGAGGAAGTATGGCCCGGGTCGCCGCCGGTTGGCGGCGATCTACGACGAGATCCACGCGGACAAGATGTCCGCGATTGAGGCGGAGATATAAGACTGGGAGCGCGAGCTCCTGGTTCTCACAGAAGCTCCGCCCGAGGAGCTGTAGCGCCCGTGCCCCGCGCACTCGGGGCATCAGATTTCATCTTTCCATGAGACCTTGAGAGTGCGCTCAAGGTCTCCACACCCGCGCCTTCCTGGCGGGGATGGTCGAGTTCTTGGCTTAATCGCCAATAGGGCTCCCATCTCCGCCGGAAGGGCGGGTTTTTCACTTTTTGACACTATTTAATTACTGCAGAGACCGCCGGCACGACACGCTCATCAAACGGCGATGGGATGACTTGGTCGGCGGTTGGATTGTCGACCAGGGCGGCCAGCGCCTCGGCGGCGGCGATTTTGTGCTGGTCGGTGATTTTTTTGACGCCGTTATCTAACGCGCCGCGGAAAATACCGGGGAAGGCCAGGGCGTTGTTGACTTGGTTTGGGAAGTCGCTGCGTCCTGTTGCAATGACGGCAACGCCGGCGTGCTTTGCCTGATCCGGCATAATCTCAGGAATTGGATTTGCAAGAGCAAAGACAATAGGGCTAGCTGCCATGCTCTGTATGTGCTCCCGTGTGAGCAGTCCGCCTTTTGATACGCCGATAAAGATATCGGCACCGGCGATTGCATCTTCCATTGTTCCAGCTTTGCTCCGGTCTACGAACTCAAGGAGAGCTTTCTTTTCACTGTTGAGGTCGGTACGGGCATCGCCGATAATGCCGCGGCTATCGACAGCAATAATCTCGCGGACGCCGTATAGGCGTAGTAGCTTTGTAATGGCTGTGCCGGCTGCTCCTGCTCCAACAGTGACCACCTTGCAACCTGATAGCTTCTTATGAACAACCTTCATTGCATTGATAAGCCCTGCCAGTACAACGATAGCCGTACCGTGCTGATCATCGTGAAAGACGGGAATAGATAACTCGGCCTTTAAGCGCTCTTCAATCTCAAAGCACTTCGGCGCTGCGATGTCTTCAAGGTTAATGGCGCCAAAGCTTGGCGCAATCGCTTTCACGGCCGCTACGATCTCATCCGGCGTATGGACGTCAAGGACGATCGGTACACTGTCGACGCCAGCAAAGTGCTTGAACAATAGCGCCTTGCCTTCCATCACTGGCATAGCAGCCTTTGGACCGAGATCACCGAGTCCAAGGATTGCTGAACCATCGGAAATAACAGCCACAAGATTATTCGTCCACGTATACCGCGGCAAGCTCGCCGGGTTATCGGCAATAGCCCGGCTAACTGCTGCAACGCCCGGGCTATAGTAGGCGCTGAGTTCATCGCGTCCGAGCTCGCGCCTGTCTCGCAGCGCCGTGGTGATTTTACCTTTATACTTTTCGTGTAGGGTGAGTGCTAATTGATCGTAATCCATATGCCTATTATACGCTCATTTGGTATACTGGAGGCATGAAGGACGACCAGTTTACGAAATTGTTTAGGTATATGGAAAAGCGCTTTGATGAAATCGATAAGCGCCTTGACACCATGGCAACAAAAGACGACATATCAAAAGTGTATGATATCCTTGACCAGCATACTGCTATGCTTGAAGATTTGACGGCTGAAACCGCCGCCCTTAAATTTTCCGACGATCGCCAAATACGCCAAATTGAGTACATTGCCAGGCAGACAGGCGTGGACTTGCGTGAGGTGGCGGCGTAACGCTTGCTCTCTCCGACATTCCGTGCTAGAATTAGTAGTTGATTGTACTAATAATGATATAAGCGAGAGAGACATGAGTTTTGCACTGATTCAAAAGGTGAACGACGAGCAGAAAAAAGCCCAAGTCGTTGATGTGCGCAGCGGCGATACGGTGCGCGTGCATCAAAAAATTAAAGAGGGCAGCAAAGAGCGCATTCAGATGTTTGAAGGCGTGGTTATCCGTACCGATAACAAGGGACAGCACACGAGCCGTATTACTGTACGCAAGGTTGCGAGCGGTATCGGCGTGGAGAAATCGTTTTTGCTGCATAGTCCGCTGGTCGAAAAAGTTGAGGTTGTGCGCCGCGCAAAGGTTCGCCGCAACTTCCTTAGCTACCTGCGCCAGCGCAGCGGTAAATCGGCTCGCTTGACTGCTGTACAGTTTGATCGCGAGGCTGTTAATGCAATTCGCGACGAGCATGCCGAAGCCGAGGCGGAACGTTTGAAAGAAGAGAAGGCTAAAGCGGCTGCTGAGAAGAAAGCCGCGGAAGATGCGAAGCAAGCCGAACTTGACGCTAAGGCGGCGGAGGTCGCAGCGCGGCATAAAGAAGTATAGTTTCTTCGTACGATTTTCTTAGCGAAAAATCCCCCGAATGTTAGCTCGGGGGATTTTGCGGCTATAAGCAGGTGCATCTGTAGGATCTTTGTTACAATAAAACGTATGATCCTCGGTATCGACGAAGTTGGGCGCGGACCGTGGGCGGGACCGCTGGTGGTTGGCGCGGTGGTGCTGGGCGGCGCGCAAATTGATGGTTTAACAGATAGTAAAAAGCTGACGAAAAAACAGCGTGAAGCATTAGATATTGAGATTCGCGGACGGGCGGCTGGCTGTGGTTTGGGCTGGGTGAGTGCGGCGGAGATTGATGATATTGGCTTGAGCATGGCGCTGCGCTTGGCGGCGCGGCGGGCGGTTGAGGCGGTTGATAAAACTGGTGCGAGTTATCATGAAATTATCATTGACGGAACGGTGAACTTTTTGCGTGATACAAGCAAAGGGCGGTTTGTGACAACGATGAAAAAGGCGGATTTGCTGGTGCCGAGCGTCTCGGCGGCGTCAATTATTGCGAAAGTTGCAAGGGACAACTACATGGCTGAGCAGGGCGCGCGCTATCCGGCGTATGGTTTTGGCAGCAATGCCGGTTATGGCGTTGCAAAGCATCGAGCGGCAATTGAGCAATTCGGCGTGACGCCGTTGCATCGGCTGAGTTTTGCGCCGCTCGTAAAGTACGCAAATGGCGAGGTGGAGCTTGAGGCGTCATGCACCGGCAAGCTTCCCAAGTACTCTGCAGCCCGAGGTAATAAAAAATCAGCCACAGCCACTAGATTGATCGGTGACGCGGGCGAGGCGGCTGTCGCTGAGGCGTTGATAGTTGACGGGCATGAGATTGTGGCGCGTAATTGGCGTACGAAGTGGTGCGAGATCGACATTGTATCGCGCCGTGGCGGCAAGCTATATTTTACCGAGGTAAAGTATCGTAAAAACACTGTTCACGGCGACGGTTTGGCGGCGATTACTCCGCGCAAGCAACGGCAGATCCGGTTTGCGGCGGAGTTATTTTTGGCGCAGAATCCGCAATTTAGCAAGTGCGAAGTTCACTTGCTTGCGGCGGATGCATCGGGCGAGCCGCCATGCGTGCGGCAGATTGTTGAGATGGATTAGTTTACTTTCATATTTTTGGGTTCGTCAATATAGGTATGCACCTATGGAGCGGGCACGACAAGTTGCGGGACGAAATAAGTCCCGCATTAGTTTTTCGCAAAATCACCGCGATAACGCAGCGATCACCCCTGGCGCGTCGCGGTCGATGAGATCTAGTTTGCCTTCAAGGTCTAATAGCCCCATGTCAATGGCGCGCACGAGCGATTGGTCGTTGCGCAGCGGCGTGAAAAATTCGCGGTACTCAGCGAGCTGCTGGCGCGTCATCAGTAGGCTGGCGGCGTAGCGCGGAAAATAATCGTGGCTTTTGTCGCTGGCAAAAGTCTTTTCGATCCATTTCCAGTTATTGCGCAGCCACTTCCAGGCGAGCTCGCGCCCCTCGCGGTTGCGCAATAAATCGACAAACCAATGTACAGTATCTTGGCTGCGAATAACGCGCGTGTTGGTGAGCAGACGGGTCAGATGTTTTAACTCGCCGTGGTCGCGCGTAGCGGTAATACCCGACGCGATGTCGCTGCGTAGCTCGGCGGATGTGGAGTCCTCGTATGCTTGAAGCAGTGTGCGGACGATATTATGTGGTTGCTGGTCGTGGCGGACAACAGCGCCGATTATAAGCGGGCGCAATTCGGCATCAAGCTGCTCCAGCGTGTTGGCGCGATACAACTCGCGCGCCTGGCGGATTGCGCCGGCATCTTCGCCGTACAGCATGCAACCGATGATGATCGCTCGAAGCTTGGTGTCCTGTTCCGGTTCGCCTTGTGCGGCGCTCCAGCCTAGGCGTGTATATTGCGTCCGTGCTAGGTCGGCGGCAAAAGTGCGCAGCATGTGCTCGGTAGCTGTATCATGATCAACGAATTTTTTGAGTTCGCTCAGTGCGAGCGATATGATTTCCCAAACTTTTTGGTCGGATTCATTTTTGTAGACAGATAATAAATCGACAAGCGTACTGCTTGGCAACAGCCCGCCGCGCATCAGAAGCAGTTGCTCGTTTAGATACTGCGCGCGTACCGATGATTCAAGCGTGCCCGCCAAAATTTCGCGCATAATTCGTCCGCGCAATTCATCGTCGTAGAGCGTGATGAAATGCCCGGTGTTCGCGGCGTTTAGCAGCAGCGCGCCGGCGCCAAAATACGGCATGTCGAGCGATTTTTCGGTCAGCATTTCGGGCAAACTAGAATCGTTCGCGCCCAGCGGTATCGGCCACAAGCGGTCTGCCGGCTGGTGCGGTCCGACGAAAAATTGTTCCTGCGAAAGCGCGAGCTTGCCGTCAGCGAGCGCGGCGCGTACCACCGGATAGCCGGGCTGCGAAATCCACGTATTCATCAAACCGCCGACGTCTTTGCCGCTAGCATTGCTCAAACAATTCCACAAATCATCACCGTCGGTGTTGTCGTACTGGAATTTCGTGAAATAATCAGCCAAGCCGCGCCGAAACGCCTCGTCGCCAATCCAAGTTTGCACCATGCGCAGCAGGCGTCCGCCCTTGGCGTAGACGATAGCGCCATCGAAAAGCGCGCCGATTTCTGCCGGGCTCGACACATCGACCTGTACTGGCTGCACGCCGTCGATGCAGTCGCGGCGCAGCGCGGCGGTTCCTTCGTTGCTGGCGAACTCGTCCCACTGGCGCCACTCGGGGTGGAGCGCGTCGGTCGCCAAATATTCCATCAGCGTGGCGAAACTTTCGTTGAGCCACAAATTATTCCACCACTTCATGGTAACCAAGTTGCCGAACCATTGATGACTGAGTTCGTGCGCGATGACGGTGGCGATGTACTGTTTGCTCGATACGCTGGCGGTCGCGGGGTCGGCGAGCAGCGCAACTTCGCGGTAGGTGATTAGCCCCCAGTTTTCCATCGCGCCGCTCGAAAAATCAGGCAGAGCGATGTGGTCGGATTTCGGCAGCGGGTAAGGCACGCCGAAATATTCATCGAAAAAGTCAATCGTCCGCGCGGCATGGTCGAGCGCCCACGACAGGCTGGCGGCGGGTTGCGCCATCGTGGCGTATACATTTACCTCAACGCCGCTTGCGGTGCGTGTAGTAGCGCGCTGTAAATCGCCTGCAGCGAATGCGACGAGATATGTACTCATACGAGGCGTGGTTGCAAAAGTTGTGACGCCTGATTGCTGCGAAACGATTGGCATGTTGCTGAGCAATACTGGTTGATCTGATACGAGTGAAATATCAAACGTTGCTTTGGCTTCCGGCTCGTCGATGCACGGAAAGGCCTCACGGGCGTGATGACTTTCGAACTGTGTAGCATAAAGCTCGCGCTGTTTGCTGTCAACTTTGAAATAACAAGGGTAAATACCATGCATGGCATCGGTCAGGCGCAACGAGAATTCAATTGCAATTGTCACCTGATTTGCGCCTGGATGGGGAATAATCAACTCGTCGTTTTTGGCGAAAAACTCCGATACTTCCTGCTGATTCACGAGCACGCGCGATATGTTCAAATCTTTCGCGTGCAGGCGAATTGTACCGTCGACAACCTGCTGCCCAACGATAATCGTTGTGCCGGTGATGCGCCGCTTATCGCGCGCGCGCGACAGATTCCACTGAATTGTATAATGTTCGGGAATAAATTGAGAAAATAATCGGTTCATATATTTAGTATAGCAGAGGTGCGTTATACTAAGCATATGCGGCAACGGCGGCGACGAATAACAGCAGTGATAGTGCTCCTGGCGGCACTAGCGGCGTGGATTGTGCAAACGATACCGCAGCCAGCCGCGCCGGCGCAGCAACGAAGCGGTAATGGCGAATTAGCGAGTGCGGCGCTGGAGATGTTGCCGGTGAAAGGTCGCGCGCCAAAGACCGGCTATAAGCGGGCGCAATTCGGCGATGGATGGGCGAAGCTTGGTAATTGCGATACGCGAAATTTGATTTTGCAGCGCGATTTGAAAAACGTTGTGTTAGAAGATGATAAGTGCAAGGTTCGTACGGGCGCGTTGAACGATCCGTACACCGGCAAGGCTATCGCGTTTGCGCGTGGTGCATCGACGAGCGCAGCGGTGCAGATCGACCACGTGGTAGCGCTGAGTAATGCGTGGCAAACGGGCGCGCAGCAGCTTTCTGCTGAGCGCCGCGTGCAGTTAGCAAACGATCCGCTGGAGCTGCTGGCGGTAGACGGTCCAGCGAATCAGCAAAAAGGCGATGGCGACGCTGCGACGTGGTTGCCGAGCAATAAGCCGTTTCGCTGCCAATATATTGCGCGTCAAATTGCCGTTAAGCGAAAGTACGTGCTCTGGGTCACCGAGTCGGAAAAAGCCGCCATGGCGCGCGTATTGTCGTCGTGTCCGGAGCAGATTATGCCGGCATAAGACCCGAGTGTAATTAAGTTAGATATCTATCCCTAGAATGGTGAGCAAGTTAATTATAAGGGGTTATAAAGCATAATTATTGAACGAATCATATAACTGCAGCGCTGCAAGCAGTGTGATATTCTCAATTTCACCTGCCGCAACCATGCGTGTGATTTCTGCGCGGTCTGTCCATACGCTTTCGATAAATTCCTCATCGTCTGGCGGAAGTGCTTTCTTTCGCAGATTTCTGCACACTATAATAAACTGTTTGCGGTCGGAGCGGCGGTTATTCAAATAGTAGTTGCCGATTACCGTACAGTTATTCGCGGTGAATCCTGATTCTTCCGCTAATTCACGGCGGGCAGCGTCAATAATACTTTCGCCTGATTCTATCGCGCCGCCGGGAAGTTGCCAGAGCACTGTATTCGGCGGGTAACTATATTCTTTTTGCAATAAAATGTGTCCGTCGGCGTTTATTGCGATGATGGCGACACTATGCGTTTTTGCTGGTGCTTCGCGTAAATAGGATATTTCTTTACCGTTTGGCAGGGCGACTGTATCTTCGGCGAGCTGTAGGCGCGGATGTTGAAAAATATGTTTTCGCGCGATTAGTTTCCATGGTTTGATCATGTAAATAGTGTATCACGCTGAATGGGTACACTTTGCTTGAAGCATGCTCTATGCAGTATAATTTCTACCATGTTTAATTTTCTTACGCGCAAACGCAAAAAATCATTCTCCGCTTATGATGTACTCGCGGCGCTTTTTCTCACAACGCTTATCGTGAGCAATATTGCTAGTACGAAGATTATTGCCGTTGGTCCGTTAGTGTTTGACGCTGGTACAGTGCTGTTTCCGCTGGCGTATATCGCGGGTGATATCATCACCGAAGTGTACGGGTTTCGGCGGATGCGCCGGCTAATTGTCATTAGCGTGGCGATGATGCTGCTGACATCGGCGACCTTTTGGTTGGTGCAGGTGCTGCCGGCGAGCGCTGATTGGACGAACCAAGCGGCGTATGATTTAACGCTTGGTGTGGTATGGCGTATCGTTGCGGCGTCGCTTGTTGCGCTATTTTTCGGTGAAATCTTGAACGCATACGTGATGGCGCGCGCCAAAGTACAGACCAAGGGGAGTGGCTTGTGGCTGCGGCTGATCGGTAGCTCGGCGGTGGGCGATTCGGTCGACACAGTTTCGTTTAGTGTCATTGCATTTATTGGTACAATGTCATCCGCATCGCTTGTGCAGCTAATCGCGACGGTGTTCGCGATCAAAATGGCAGTGGAGATTATCATTTCGCCCGTGACGATGCGTTTAATTCACGCCATTAAGCAGCGCGAGCAAACTGATGTGTACGAATTGCCTGCAAAGCACTTGCTGGATTAGCTATAACGATACGCCTGTCGGTAATTTATCGCCGTAGTAGCGCGCCAGGAATTGTTGCTTGAATGCAAAAAATGTGCCGTCAATGATTGATTCGCGAATTTGGTCTACTGTTCGCACGACGAAACGCTCATTGTGGATGCTTGCAAGCGTCGCGCCTAGAATTTCATCGGCGCGGAATAAGTGGTTGACGTAAGCGCGGGTGTAATGCTGGCAGGTATAGCAATCGCACGCGGCGTCAATTGGCGAAAAATCTGCTTTGAAGCGCGCGTTGCTAATATTGATGCGGCCATTGAGCGTGTAGAGCGCGCCGTTGCGCGCTTGGCGGGTTGGCGCTACGCAATCGAATGTATCGATACCGTATTCTACGCCTAGGAATAAATCCGCTGGCTGCGACCCCATACCGAGCAAATGGCGCGGTTTCTCTGCTGGCAGCGTCTCGCACACCCAGCGAACGACGCTTGAGATTTCGCCCGGCTCAAATACGCCGCCGATGCCATAACCGTCGAACTTGCGTGCCCCTAAAAATGCGGCTGATTCGCGCCGCAAGGCTTCGTCGCGCGCACCTTGCACGACGCCGTAAAGTGCCTGTAAACTTTCGCCGCGCTCTGTATGCTCAGCATTAAGATCTGAGTGGCGCTTCAAACAGCGCTCCGCCCAGATGTGCGTCCGGTTCATTGCGGCTGCAATCGTTTCGCGCGAGGCGAGCGGTGCAGTCAACTCGTCGAATGCCATGTGAATGTCCGCGCCGATTGTATGCTGCAGTTCCATTGACGTCTCCGGTGTCATTAGTAGTTTCGCGCCGTCGATATGCGAGCGGAACTCTGCGCCTTCGTCTGTTACTCTTACCAGCTGGTTGCGCGACGCCACCGCCAGCTTGGCGTTTCCTTTCTGCGTGTGCGCTACCGCGTCAATGCCTTTTTTGTATGCGATCCCCAAGCTAAATACTTGAAACCCGCCGCTATCAGTAAATGTTGGCCCGTTCCAGTTCATGAATGCACTCAGCCCGCCGCCAGTTCGTACAATATCTGCGCCCGGTCGCAACATTAAATGATATGTATTTGCTAGTATCGCCTGGCCGCCGTAGCCGCGAACTTGCTCGGGAGTGATCGCTTTCACTGTTGCTTTGGTGCCGCCCACGATAAATGCCGGCGTGCGAATTTCGCCGTGCGGCGTATGAATAACACCCGCCCGCGCCAGCGTGCTGGGCAGACGGTGAGTAATATTAAAAGTAAGCGCAGTGTCCATGAATATAGTATAGCGTATTTGCGCCGACAGATGGGATGTGATATAGTAAGGCGTGTTGTCGCCGATCCTGACGGCAAGGAACTTTGAGAGAGAAAGGGCTTTATGTCTACTACGCTGTATTCTGCGCGTATCATTGAGGGACCGAGTCCCTCGCGGTTCGCGCTCGCTACCGCTGAGGGCGGTAGCGAAGAGATCACTCTTCGCCTTACTCTTGGTGAAGGTGGTGAAATCATCCACGAACAGTGGGTGACGTCTATTAACTTTAGTAGCACGAGGCGTTCTGCTCGCCTGGACGGTATGTACACCGTTCAGGACGGACATTGGTGTGTCCAATATGACCCGCTCAGGCGAGCGGGTCATATTGTTGCCGCCGGCGTTCGTGCCGGCTATGATGACATCATAGCCGCGCGACGCGCGTTCTTTGGCGCGCGCTTGCGTCGTTTTGTCACAGTCAGGTGCGCCACCTGGCTACGATGAAAAAAACTTGTTTCTGAAGCGCAAAAGGAGGAAGGAGGTGTGATGCTTCCTATCTATACTGCTACTGTTTCCGGCGTGGTGGCAGTGTTAGCGCTCATTGCGCTGATTCTCCTGCCGCGCCGGCACGACCAGCACAAGGACAACGAGCGCTAGTATTCGTTGTCCTTGCATGCGGCTTTATCACTCAAGTTTGCACGCTTGAGTGATAAGCTCTCTTCTCTTAATGTAAACCGCTCGCTGCTTGGACTCGCTCGGAGAGTCCAAGCACAGGCGCGAAGCGGTCAACGCCACGGCCCAGGGGGCGTACAATCCCTGGGCACTTTTCATAGCTTGAATATCATCACATAAACCTAGCTGCTAATGACACAGAGTAGCACACACAGTTTAGCTACCCTATGCAATTATCATACTATCGCCATAACTAAAAAATCGGTATCGCTCGGCGATAGCGTGCTCGTATGCGGGGCGCAGTATATTCCAGCCAGCAAATGCCGCAGCGAGCATGAGGACGGTGCTTTCTGGCAAATGAAAGTTTGTAATCAGCGCATCAATTACCTGAAATTTATAGCCCGGATAGATAAATATATCTGCTTCGCCGGTGATGTCGTGCGGCGATTCGTGTAAGATTTCTTGGTGAGCATATTCAAGCGTGCGTGTCATTGTCGTGCCGAGTGCAATGACGCGATTGCCGCTCGCCTTTGCAGCTTGGATTGCGGCTATGGTAGCGGCAGGGATTGAAAAATACTCTTGGTGCATCGTATGCTTGGTGATGTCATCTACGCGAATTGGCAGAAATGTGCCGAGTCCGACATGCAGCGTAGCGTGCGCGATAATAACACCTTTGGCGTGTAGCCGCGCGAGGATCTCGTCTGTCATGTTGAGACTAGCAGTTGGTGCGGCGACTGAACCGATTTTGTGCGCAAAAACGGTTTGGTAGCGCTCAATGTCAGTAGGCGTAGCATCGCGGTTCATATAGGGTGGTAGTGGTACTGAGCCGTATTTCTCGGCAATATCAAGCAGGGTGCGTTGGCTGCGAACGACAGCAATCCCGCCGCCCAAAATTTCCTCAACAACTAATTCATCATCACCAACAAAAAGCGTATCACCGGCATGCAACTTACGGCGGTAAATTACTTTATGCCGAAACCAATCGTCGTGTGAGCCGTGTTGCTCAACGAGCACTAGTTCGCGCTCGCCGCCGCTTGGTTTGCGGGCACGCAGGCGAGCTTTTAGCACTTTTGTATCGTTAATAACGAGCACATCGCCCGCATTTAGGTAGTCAACGATATCAGGGTAATGGCGGTCGTTAATTGCACCGGTGCGGCGGTCAAGCGCAAGCAATCGCGATGTCCCGCGTACAGCGGGCGGCTGGTCGGCAATGAGCTCGTGCGGAATATCATAATAAAAATCGGATAGCTGCATAGGCATCAGTATAGCACGTCTTTCAGTGGTGGAGGTGCCGGTATGAGCAACGGAAAAGACTTAGTGGGCGGCCCTTGACAGCGGACACTGCAATCGCTACAATAAAACTATACTAATCCGGCCGGCAGGTCGGAGTTTTTCGTAAGAAAGGAACATCATGCAAGATTTGAATGTAAAACAAATGACGTTAGCAATGCGTACGATCGCCGAAGAGAAAGCGCTTCCTGAGGATGTCGTGCTGGGTGTAATTGAGCAAGCAATCGCTGCGGCGTGGCGCCGCGATAACGGCGAGCGCGAGCAAAACGTACGCGCCGAACTCAATATTAATGACGGCACAGCGAAAGTATCGGTCGTGAAAACGGTTGTCGAGGATGTCGAGAACGACATTAATCAAATTAGCCTGGAGGATGCGCAAAAAATTGATAAAAACGCTGAGCTTGGTGGCGAGATTGTGACGGAAACGCATGACGTTACGAGTTTTGGACGCGTGGCGGCGCAGACTGCCAAGCAGGTCGTAATTCAACGCTTGCGCGAAGCAGAGCGCGAGGTTGTGCTGGCTGAATTTGAAGATAAAATTGGTACGGTTGTGACGGGCGTCGTGCAGCGTGTAGAGCCGCGCGTCGTGCGTGTCGAGCTAGGCAAGGCGACGGGTATTTTACCGCAAAGCGAGCAGATTCAAGGAGAATATTATTCGGTTGGGCAGCGTCTCAGAGTATTTATTAAGGATATTGAGCGCGACGGGCGCGGTGCGCAGCTGGTACTTAGCCGCGGCAACGAAGCTTTTATTGAATATCTATTCCGCCAGGAAGTACCAGAAATGGAAACAGGTGCGGTCGAAATCAAAGGCATTGCGCGCGAAGCGGGCCGCCGCACGAAGTTGGCGGTCGCGAGCTTAGTGCCGGGCGTTGATCCAGTTGGCACATTCGTTGGCGGGCACGGCACACGCGTGAACGCAGTAATGAATGAGATTGGCGACCAGGAAAAAATTGATATTGTAACCTACGACGAGAATATTGATACGTATATCCGTAATGCACTTAGCCCAGCGGAAATCGTGAAAGTTGAAATTGATAAAGAACATAAATCAGCGAAAGTTTACGTTACAGAAGATCAACAATCAATTGCGATCGGTCGCGGCGGACAAAACGTACGTCTGGCGAGCCGCTTAACGGGCTACGAGCTGGATATCGAAACAGCAACCGCCAAGCCGGCCGAGAAAAAGCCGCGCACAAACATTGAAGATGGGCTGTTCGCGGCGATTGAAAATCAAGAATAGAATTTACTACTACAGCAGAAAGCCTCCAAATCCTTGAGAGGCTTTTTTGTTTGACCAGGCGTACCATCGACAGCTTTGCATGATGAAGCGTATGAAAATTGTAAGAAAATTAGCACTCTCCCTTGACGAGTGCTAACATTATCGGTATACTAAGGCATATGGGCTGTTATACTAGAGAAACGGAGTACAACGAATAATGCCAGAGGATTTTGCAGATTTTATTTCACATTTGACTGATAATGCGCGCGCGAGCGTGCAGCATGCTGATGCAATTGCACGTGGTAACGGGAGTAATTATATTGGAACCGAACATTTATTGCTAGGTGTATTGGCGCAGGGTTCAAGTTCAGCGGCAAAAGTGCTCGCAGACGCGGGCGTAACGCTGCAGCAGGCGGAAATAGCGCTTGATATCAAACCGTCGCGCGTCGTAACAAGCACAGGTGTCGTCGGTTTAAGCGAGACGGCGATGTTGACACTGCGCATGGCGTGGGAGGCTGCTAAAGAATATAATCACGATTTTTTGGGCACTGAGCATATCCTGTATAGCGTGCTGCGCCAAGGTAATGCGCGAGCTACGACGCTGTTGCGCGATATGGGTGTGGACGTCGATAAAGTAATGAATGAACTTGAAGATTCGTTCGAGGAAAATCGCAGTGAGCACGGCGATGTCGCGACCGAGCCGCGGCGGCGAGCGGTACGTGGCGGTGCGCTTAGCGCGTTTGGAATTGACTTGACGGCGAAAGCGGCGGCAGGCGAGCTTGACGCAATGATTGGGCGCGATAAAGAGTTGGAACGTATGATTACTATTCTTAGCCGGCGTACGAAAAATAATCCTGTGCTGATTGGCGAGCCAGGCGTTGGTAAGACGGCCATCGTTGAGGGTTTGGCGCAGCGTATCGTGCACGAGGACGTGCCGGCGCATTTGCTTGACAAACGCGTGATTATGCTAGATATGGCGGCGATGATCGCAGGCACGAAATACCGCGGCGAGTTTGAAGACCGATTGAAAAAGGTCGTCGCAGAAATCAAAAAGCAAGCGAATATTATCGTATTCATTGATGAGCTGCATTTGCTAGTGGGCGCTGGTGCGGCTGAGGGAAGTATGGATGCGGCAAACATTTTGAAGCCGGCGCTTGCCCGCGGCGAGTTGCATATGATTGGCGCGACGACGCTTGACGAATATCGCAAGCATATCGAAAAAGATACGGCGTTAGAGCGGCGTTTTCAGACGATTGTCGTGAAAGAACCGACGATCGCGCAAACGATTGCAATTTTGAAAGGGCTGAAAAGTTATTATGAAAAACATCACGGCGTGACGATTACTGATGATGTAATCGAATCGGCGGTATACATGAGCGACCGCTATGTGTCTGATCGCTTCATGCCAGATAAGGCGATTGACGTGCTCGACGAAGCGGCAGCGCGCGTGCGAGTTAAGCAAGGGCATGTGCCGAGCCGGCAGCGTGATTATCTGAAAGAACTCAAACATTTGAACGAACGCATGGAAGAGGCGGTTGCGCATGAAGACTATGAACGGGCGGCGCTCTACAAGCAGCGGATTAGCCAAATTAATGAGAAACTAGAGGTCGAAAAAATCGCGCAAGAAGGTAAACGAGCGATTCAGCTGACCGATGGCGACGTGGCGCATGCTATCGCGGTGATGACCAGCATACCGGTTGAGAAAGTGCAGACCAGTGAAGCGAAATTATTGCGGCAGCTTGAAAAGCATTTAAGTAAATATATTATTGGACAGCGCGAGGCGATTCAGAAAGTGTCGCGGGCGATTCGGCGCAGCCGCTCTGGCGTCGCAAGCAGCCGCCGCCCGATTGGCAGCTTCGTGTTTATGGGGCCGACAGGCGTGGGTAAAACGCAACTTGCTAAGGTGCTGGCGCGCGAAGTGTTTGGCAGCGAAGACGCGCTTATTAAAATTGATATGAGCGAGTTCGGCGAAAAGCATAATACATCGCGGCTTGTTGGCGCGCCGGCAGGTTATGTTGGCTACGAAGATGGCGGTAAGCTGACTGACAAGATTCGGCGTCAGCCTTACAGTGTTGTGCTATTTGACGAGATTGAAAAAGCGCATCCGGATGTATTTAATTTACTATTGCAGCTGCTTGAAGACGGCGTATTGACCGACGCAAAAGGCAGGGAAGTGAGCTTTCGTAACACGATTATCATTCTGACGAGTAACCTTGGTGCCGATCAGATGATGAAAGAATCGGAGCTTGGATTTCGCGCGCATAGCGTTAAGAACGGGCAGCTTGACTCGCTGCACGAACGTAATGCCCGCTTAACGCGCGAAGCGCTTGAAAAATACATGCGTCCAGAACTTATTAACCGTTTTGATGGCATCATTACATTCCGTGCGCTCACGCGGGCGGAGGTCGGTAAGATTTTTGACCTGCTAATTGGAGAGTTGCGCCAGCGGCTCGTGCGGCAAGGCTTGGCGTTGAAAGTTGCGCCTGCGGCGAAACGCTATCTGATCGACAAAGGCTATACAGTGAAGTATGGCGCGCGCCCACTGCGCCGTATCATTGAGGATGAGGTTGAGCATGCGATTGCCGAGGGGGTTTTGGCAAATTCGTACAAAAAAGGTGATATTCTAGAAGTAGTATTAACCAAGGGGGTGATCGCGATTGAACGGGGTAGCGAAACCGAAACGAACTAGCTTCATGCGATCGTTTGCTGCGGTCGTAGTAGCTGCTGGCGGGCTGGCGGCGGCGTATTGGTTTGGCCCGCAGCTGCTTGACGAGTTTCGCGCGCAGCAATATACGCCGTCATCGCAGATCTCAGCGATTGAACAGCGCGTAACGCTGACGTCAGCAGGCAGGCGGATTTTTCACGCGACTAGTCCTGAGGTGCAGGACTCAGGGCAGTTCAACAGCAGTTGTCATAGCGTGGAGCGGACGACGGCAATCTTGGGGTGCTACTATCGCGACCGGATTTATTTATATAATGTGCAAAACAACGAACTTGATGGCGCGCTTGACGTGACGGCGGCGCATGAGTTGTTGCATGCGGCGTATGCGCGGTTGAACGCATTTGAACAGCAGAGGGTGGACGGATTAGTGCGTGCAGCGTATCAAAAAGTGAAAGACGAGCCGACGCTAAAACGCTTAATGGAGTATTATAAACAGGCGGAGCCAGGCGCTGAGGTTAATGAATTGCACTCAATTTTAGGCACGACGATCGCAAATCTCGACAGCGAGCTAGAGCGGCATTATGCGCGCTATTTCACGAACCGCGCGAGCATCGTAGCGCTAAATCGGCGTTATACGCAAGTATTTTCGGAGTTAGACCAGCAGGCGGCATCGTTAAGAGCGAAGATATCTGCTGAAGAATCGTCGCTTAAAACTGAAACGGATGCTTATCAGAATGAGCTAAATCAACTGAACTCCGATATTCAAAGCTTCAACCAGCGGGCGGCAAGCGGTGATTTTTCGTCGCAAGAGTTCTATGCGGCGCGAAATGTACTTTCAGGGCGCGTTGCGGCATTAAATCGCCGGCAAAATCAATTAAACGCACGTATCTCAGCGCATAATACGATGATTATCGAATACAACAAGCTTGCCGTGCGGGCGCAGCAGCTGAATCAAAGCATGAATGGCGTGAGTGCACCGAGCGAGGTGAAGTAGTGGCAAAAGCGCGCAGCCAATTTGTGTGCCAGCAGTGCGGCGCGAGCTACCCGAAGTGGGTCGGCAAGTGTGAGAATTGCGGCGAGTGGAATTCACTCGTAGAGCAGGTTGTACGTGCGCCGGGCAATTCGGCAGTGGCGCGTAGCGCTGCGCACGGCAATATATTAAAAGCGCAGTCAATGCGTTCAATTTCGGCAGAAGCATCAACTGCACGTCTTGGCACGGGTATTGCTGATGTAGACGCGGTATTGGGCGGCGGTATTCTACCGGGCGGCGTTATGCTGCTGGCTGGTCAGCCGGGTATCGGCAAGTCGACGCTATTGCTGCAAATAGCGGCGCATATCTCTGAAGAAGCGCTAGTGCTGTACGCGAGCGGCGAGGAGTCGGCGTCGCAAGTTAAATTGCGAGCTCGGCGCTTGGGTGCGGTGGCGGGCGACCATCTGCAATTTGTCGCAAGCACGAGCGCTGACGATATTGCGGCGACGATTCGCAGTGGCGCTTACAAGCTTGTTATTATTGATAGCATTCAAACGCTTAGCCTTGAAGAGGTGGCGAGCGCGCCGGGAACGGTCAGCCAAATTACTAACTCAAGCAACGTCATTATTCGTGCCGCTAAAGCGTCCGGCGCGGCGGTGATTTTAGTCGGACATGTCACGAAAGAAGGTTCAATTGCCGGACCAAAAGTGTTGGAGCATTTAGTTGACGTTGTATTGCAGTTTGAGGGCGACCGCTATGGCGGCTTCAAAGTAGTGCGCGCGGTCAAAAATCGCTACGGCTCGACCAGCGAAGCGGCGATTTTCGAGATGAACGAAAACGGTTTGAGCGTGGTCGAAAATCCGTCGGCGGCATTACTTGCCGAGCGCCAAAATGCCGATGGATCGGTAGTGCTTGCTACGCTTGAAGGTAATCGTCCGATTTTGGTAGAAATTCAAGCCCTTGTCAATTCGACAAATTTCGGGTATCCTAAAAGGACGGCGAGCGGATTCGACTTGAATCGCCTCAACCTGTTGATTGCTGTGCTTGAGAAACGCACAAAACTGAACTTATCTGACAAAGATATTTATATCAATGTAGTGGGCGGACTGAAGTTGGCGGATCCAGCGGCCGATTTGGCTGTTGCGATGGCGATCGCTTCGGCAGCAGCAGGGCGCAAGCTAGATGACAGCTTAGTAGTGTTCGGTGAAGTTGGTTTAGGCGGTGAAATCCGCTCGGCGCGATTAACTGACAAGCGTGTTGCTGAAGCGAAGAAGCTTGGTTTTACCCAGGCGATTGCTCCAAAATCGGGCAAAAAGAATTCATTTGTGCGCGGCGCGCATGATTTGCGCCAGGCGCTCATTGACTATATGAAGTAGTCAAAGTAGTCGCTAACAGAGATCAAATCTCGCGAAAAGAAAGGAAAGTATGGAAACAAAGGACATTGTATTACTAGCGGTGACGCTATTAATTTTGGGCGAAGTGTCATATTTATTGGCGCGGCTGCCAAAGACGAATATTAAAGCGAAAGACCGCGCGATTTTAGTCGATACATCGGTATTGATGGACGGGAGGATTGTTGCGGTAGCGGGCACGGGATTCATTGGCGGCACGCTGGTGATTCCGCGCTCGGTGATCGGTGAGCTGCAATTTTTAGCAGACCATGCCGATAGCGATAAACGTGCTCGTGCGCGCCATGGGCTTGACGTTGTGACGGAATTGCAGGCGATGGAGCGTGTCTCAGTGGAGTTGCTACAGGACGGCAGCCGCGCCAGCGAAGGTGTTGATAATCGGCTATTATCACTCGCAAAACAACACGGTGCAGTTATCATGACGCTTGACTATAATCTTAACAAAGTCGCAGCGGTGGAGGGTACGGAAGTGTTGAATCTGAATGAGCTGGCGCAGAGTCTGCGCATGGAATATTTGCCGGGAGAAAAGCTTCTTCTCGATCTGATTCAGAAAGGACAAGACTCGCACCAGGCGGTCGGTTATTTGCCGGACGGCACGATGGTCGTCGTTGAACAGGCGAGCAGCAAAATTGGGCAAACGCATACGGTTGAAATTGTGCGCAGTCTGCAAACAGCGGCAGGGCGCATGATGTTTGCGAAATTAGTAAACGAGGCTCAGCCGGAAAAACGCCGTACGCAGCGCCAATCGTCAAAATCGCACAGCGCAATCTCTACTGCGGCGTCAGGCGAACTAAACAAAACGGCAAAATCGCAAGCAGCAAACAATACATCAAACGAGTCGGCTGCTCCGTCTACTTCAAATCAACGCCGTCGAGGTAAAAACACGTCAAGCGTGCAGCGTAGTAGTACGGCAACCCAAGCGCGCTCGGCAAAAACAGCGCAGTCGTCGCGCATGCAGCGCACGCCCGAAGATAGCAAAGCTTCTCGCCGGACGCGCACTTCGCGAAAGGGAAAAGATGGTGCGACGGTACAGGCTTCGCACTCACAGCCAAATGCAAATTCCGAGCCGCGCCGCACGAGTCATTCGCGCCGCAAAAATCACGAGGATGACTTGATCGCCCTCGTGAATGAGCAGTAGCGAGTGTATTTTCGCTTTCTGCGATTAGACTCCAGCTTTGCTCTGGGAGCAAGTAGCATAGCTAGTGAACGAGGCGTGCCGCAGGCTGAACCTCTCTTTAGTCTGGAGGTTTAATGCAAAATACGATTGGTTAATTTGTTTACTGCGGTCATTCTTATACTAACTGCCGCTTGATGAACTGCTGCTCTTTTGGTAGCTCGTGCTATTTGTCGCGGTGTAGTAGCCGACGTCAGTTACCTTTGCGGTGATCGTGCCGCTTGTAGCGGACGCCAAGTCGGTTGGCGATAATGTCCATGTACCGTTGCTGTCGACCTGCTTGCTGGCAACAACCGTACTGCCGGATAGTAATTCAATCGACTGAAGCGTGTAGCGCCCGTGCGTATACGTGACGGAGACGGTGCCACTTGATGTTGTGCTGACTGATACGGTTGGCTTGGCGTCGTCGCATTGGTGGGCGTCGTCGTCGGCGTTGGCGTCGTAGCTGCTATCGGTCGAGGTGATGATTTCTTTTTTAGTAAAATCATCTTTCGCTTTGATGACGCCGATTTCAATTTTCGCATCTTCCGGCGTACATGAGGTCGCCTTCTTTTTTGACACTTTATCGAACGTCATCTTTGCTGTTGATGTACCGGTTGATTTGTTGTAATACGACGGAAAGAGTTCGCCTTTGATATTTTGGATACCGCTCGGTGCCGTATACCAATCGCTTAGGGCTAATTTCTTTTGATCGGCGTACGATTTCGACACTGCCGCCATCGTTTTATCAAAGAACATTGCAGGAATGAGCGAGTTGCCGCTCTTGAGCACCGATGTGTCGGAATTGCCGAACCATACTGCCATTGACAAGCTCGGCGTGTAACCGGCTGCCCAGATATCTTTCGACGCGACCTTGCCGTTTTTTTCGCCGTTGCTTGTTCCCGTTTTGACCGCAGCGTGGACACCGATTCCGGTGAGCGCCGGTAGATAATCTTGATTCCAGCCAAGCCCGGCGCGCGCTTTCGCGTCGCCTAGAATATCGGTCACAATGTACGCCGCCTGCGGGTTGATGACTTGTTTGCTTGATGCTTTATATTCTTTGAGTGTTTCGCCGTTGCTGTTCGTGACTTTTATGATTGACGTTTGCGGCATGTAGACGCCCTGGCGGCTCAATGTTGAGTAAGCATTGACATGGTCAATCAGCCGCGTGCCGCAGCTGCCGAGCGCACTCGACAAGCCAGCCTGCGCGTCGGCGCCATTGGTGCAGTAATATTTATTACCGGCAGCACGAATTAGCGACCAGGTGCTGCCAGAGCTATTCTGTTCGTTAATCGCCATCGCTTTGACGGCGGGAATGTTGCGCGAACGGTCAAGCGCCTGGCGGATATTGATGTTATTCTGAAACTTATTGTCGGCGTTTTGCGGCGTGTAATTACCTGGGAACGTCGTTTTGGTATCGGTGAGCGTCGAACCGCTGCCATAGTTCTGCTTGCCGCTGCCTTGGTCGCTGAATAGCTGCGCATAGACGAACGGTTTAATCGACGACCCCGGCTGGATAAACGCTTTTGCAGCATTGTCCTGACCGAATCCGGTGTAATTAAAGTCGCGGCTACCCATTAGCGCTAGCAGCTGACCGGTCTTCGTATCTTCAATCGCTGCCGCGCCGTTCGTAAAGCCGGCATGGTTCGGACAATTTCGATAGTTGCAATCGCGGCTCGTCATGCTGCCATTGAACATCGCTGTCATATTTGACTCAAGTAAATTTTGTACGTCAATATCAAGCGTCGTCTTCACGGTTAGCCCGCCTTCGCCGACGATCGTTTTGCCGAGTTCGCCTTCCAGCTGCTCTTTGACCATTTGCACAAAATGAGGCGCTTTCACATTAGAATACTGATCGGCAAGCGGCTTTACAGTGTCCATAATAGCGACACTTTTTGCTTGATTCGCTTGCTCCTTGGAGATATATTTCATCTCAACCATATTATCAATCACTTTGCGCTGGCGTGCGAGCAGAGCATTACGCCCGGCGATATTGTACGGATTATAGGCGCTCGGATTGTTTGGGATTGCTGCGAGTAGCGCGCACTCTGACAAATTCAAATCTTTCGATGATTTGCCAAAATATGTCTGCGCTGCCGACTCAACGCCATTGCGCCGTCCGCCATACGGCGATTCGTTTAAGTAAAGCCCTAAAATCTGCTCTTTGCTATACATGCGTTCAACTTCAACCGCCAAAATGATCTCTTTAATCTTGCGCGGGATACCAGCTAAACCCCGGCCGCTGCGCAGTGCCTCGTCGCGCAAGAAAACCAGCTTAACCAGCTGCTGCGTCAGTGTCGAGCCGCCTTGAACGTCATTGCCACGCGAGTTGCTAATGAAAGCTCGCATGATGCCGGTGGGACTGATGCCGCCGTGCTTATAAAAATCTTTGTCCTCGATTGCAACCGTCGCCTGATCCATGCATGGTGCAATATTTTTATGGTCGACAACTAGCGTATAGTCGCCATCGCCTTTGTCTTCCCATAATAATTTATTATTGCGGTCGTAATACTTTGTCACTGTGGTGCGTACGCGCTGCGATAGCGTGTCGGGATTGATCTGATCGAGATCTTTGCGGAAATAAGCGAAAAGCGCCGTTCCCGTCAGTACGAGCAGCAGCATGCACACGCCGATAATCTTCAGGAACATAAATAACCCCTGCCGGCTGAACCAATACTTCGCTACGCGTTTCGGGTGTAACCGGTACAATAAACGCTTCAGCGGATGTTTCGGCAGCGTCGCTAAATATTCCGCTTTCTTTCGTGCTTTAGCGTCTTTTTTAACTTGTCGTTTGCGGGCGAGGTTAGAATAAACGCTCACGCCTTTCTTCGTCGGTCCCTGTTTTTTCCCCACAGTAATTTTCTTCCCATAAGCAATATTACCCTCCATCATACCACCATTTATGTCGCGTGCCTAGCCTTTTTATGGTACACTGGCACTAGTTATTTATAAGCGTACGGAAAGGATATGAAATGACGCTGAGCGAAGAGTTGACCTGGCGCGGGTTTGTCAATCAGACGACATTCTCTGATATCAAAGAACTTGACCGCGAGACGCGTACATTTTATTTCGGCGTTGATCCGAGCGCGGACAGCATGCAAATTGGTAATTTAGCAGCAATGATGATGTGTCGCCAGTTCATTGAGTATGGCTATAAGCCGATTCTGCTTGTCGGCGGCGCGACCGGCATGATAGGCGATCCAGACGGCAAAAAGCAGGAGCGAGATTTGCGTAATGCCGAGACGGTGGCGCGAAACGTTGAGGGTTTGCGGCGGCAATTTGCGCAGATTTTTAACGGCAAAGAGTTTGAAATTGTTGATAACGCTGACTGGTTTCGCGATATTAACTATATTGATTTTTTACACCAAATCGGCAAGCACGTCAGTATGACGCAATTGCTTGATCGCGAGTTTGTGCAGCAGCGCATTGGCGAGGGCGGCAGCGGCATCAGTTACGGCGAATTTAGCTACGCGCTGATTCAGGGCTATGATTTCTTGCATTTGTATCGTGAAAAGGGCGCGACGCTGCAGTTGGCGGGTGCTGATCAGTGGGGTAATAGCGTCACGGGCGTAAGTTTAATTCGTAAACTTGAAGGCGGCGACGCGCATGTGTTTACGGCACCGCTCATCATCAACAGGCAGACTGGCGTGAAGTTTGGCAAGTCAGAAGGCGGCGCAGTGTGGCTTGACCCGAATAAGACCAGTCCGTACCAATTCTATCAATTTTGGCTAAACTGCGATGATTTGACGAGCGAAGATCTCATTAAAATTTACACGCTGCTTGAGCGCGAGACAGTTGAAGCGCTGATCGACAACCACCACTTAAATCCGGGCGAGCGGGCGCTGCAAAAAACCTTGGCGCGCGAAGTCACCGACCTTGTACACGGGCGCGAACGGCGCGAGAGTGTCGAGCGTGTCACAGGCGTGCTTTTCGGCGGACTAAGCGTTCAAAAATTGACCGATGCAGACCTTGACGCGCTGTCGGCAGAAATTCCGACCGTGTCGCCGCAAAACGTCGTCTCGGCGCTCGTTGAGGCGGGCGTATGCGCGAGTAACGGCGAGGCGCGGCGCTTGATTGCAAACAACGCTATTAGCGTGAATGGCGAAAAGATTACTGCCGATCGCGAATTATCAGGCATTAATTTAATTAAAAAAGGCAAAAACGGGTTTGTGCTCGTTCGTTAGAGGAGAATACATGAAGAAAGTACTGGCATTTGATTTAGACGACACGCTGGCGGTGACAAAATCGCCGGTTAGCGACCGCATGGCAGTGTTGCTAGGCCGTTTATTAGAGCACTACGATGTTTGTGTGATTACGGGCGGTACGTTCAAGCAAATTCGTTCGCAAGTAATTGACCGCTTGAGTGTATCGCCGCAGCAACTGGCGCGCTTTCATGCAATGCCGACCTGCGGTACGCGCTACTACCGGTACGATACACTTGGGGGCGAATGGGAGCTGCAATACGCTGAGGATTTGAGTGAGAGGGAGCGCGCACATATCATTGACGTACTTGAAAGAACCGCCAAAGACATGGGCATTTGGTGCGACAAGCCGGCGGGAGAAATTATTGAAGACCGCATCAGCCAAATCACGATGTCGGCGCTTGGGCAGCAAGCGACGCCCGAGGACAAATACGCGTGGGCAGAGAAATTCAAAGATGTGCGTCCGGTATATCGCGACAAAGTTGCCGAGCAGCTGCCTGGGCTTGAGGTGCGAATCGGCGGCACGACGAGCACGGATATCACACGCCCGGGCATTGATAAGGCGTATGGCATCGGCAAACTAATCGACGCGCTTGATATTTCTAAGGACGAAGTGCTCTTTTTTGGCGACAAACTCAATGAGGGCGGCAACGACTACCCAGTTAAGATGATGGGCGTTGACAGCATTGCGGTTGACGGCTGGGAAACGACGGCATATGCGTTAGACGGCGTGCTTGGTGTGACGGAATAACCAGGAACGTGAATCTAGCAACCAAATTAGAGCAAATCAAAGGCGTTGGGCCAAAAACGGCGGCGCAGCTGCGCAGTGCAGGGCTAGAGACGGTCGGTGATTTGCTGGCGTTTTTGCCTCGCAGACATGAAGACTTCACGAATGTTGCGCCGATCGCTGAACTCAAACCTGGCAACGTAACGATTCGCGCCCGCTGCGAGAAGATTAGCACGCGCCCCGTACGTCGCGGCTTGCGCTTAACGACGGCAGTACTAGTAGATGACAGTGGAAAGCTAAACGCCGTATGGTTTAATCAACCATATCGCACGCAGCAGCTCGGCGCAAGCGATGAATATTTTTTCTTTAGCGGCGTGTTTGAATACAATTACGGGCGCTACCAACTGACGAACCCGAGCGCTGAGCTTGCAAAGGAATTGCCGGTGCAAGCCGAGCGACTACTACCGGTATATCGCCAACTGCGCGGACTTAAGTCACAAACGGTGCGCAAAATTATTGAGCAATTGCGCCCATTGATGAGTGTATTGCCGGAGACGCTACCGCCGAGCGTTGTTGCGCATGAAGCGCTCATGCCGCGCGCCGATGCAATCAGTACAATGCATTTTCCACGCCAGGTGGACGATGTAGCGCGCGCTCGCGAGCGGCTAGCGTTTGAAGAACTATTCCAGTTAATCTTGGCAAGCCAATTAAATAAAATTGAAAACCAAAAACTACAGGGCTATCAGATTACGTTTGAGCCTGGTGTGGTACGGCAGTTTGTGTCGCAATTGCCGTTTGCGCTCACGAATTCACAGCGTCGGGCGGCGTGGGATATATTGCAGGATTTCGAGCACGCTACACCGATGAATCGCTTACTTCAGGGTGATGTTGGCAGCGGTAAAACAGTAGTAGCGGGTATTGCGGCATGTCAGGCGGCGAGTGCTGGTTACCAAACTACGTTGATGGCACCGACGGAGATATTAGCGGCACAGCATGCTGAAACGCTACGCGTACTTCTTTCGCCATTTGGCGTGACAGTTGGGCTGCTTGTTGGCAGCGTGAAGGGTGCGGCACGCGCGGCGTTATACGCGCAGATTGCTAATGGTGATGTTGATGTGGTAGTTGGTACGCACGCATTGTTTCAGGATAAAGTTGTATTTCATAATCTCGGGTTCGTAATAATCGATGAACAGCATCGATTCGGCGTAGAGCAGCGCCAGCGCTTGCTTGGTAAATCGGGCGTACTGCCGCATTTGCTGGCAATGACGGCGACGCCAATTCCGCGCTCGCTTGCGCTCACGGTATACGGCGAGCTAGACGTATCGGTACTTAACGAGCTTCCTAATGGACGGAAGCCGATTAAGACAAGCCTCGTCTCGCCACCGTCGCGCGATAAAATTTATCAGCGGGTTGAGCGTGAGCTGCAAGCCGGTCGTCAGGCGTATATCATTTGCGGACTGATCCGCGATAATCCCGAAAACGATCGCAAAAGCGTTGAAACTGAATACAAAAAACTTAAAAACAGCGTATTTGGTCATCGTACGATCGGACTACTACACGGCAAAATGAAACCAGACGAAAAAGACCACGTTATGCAGGATTTCAAAGATAAAAAATATGATATTTTAGTGAGTACGACGGTAGTTGAAGTTGGCGTGGACGTGCCAAATGCAACTATCATGATGATTGAAGATGCGGAGCAATTTGGCCTCAGTCAGCTTCATCAGCTGCGCGGGCGTGTTGGGCGCGGCAAGCACCAAAGTTATTGTTATTTGATGATGAGTACGAATAATAAACCAAGTGAGCGTTTACGCGAGATTGAGCGGTCAAACGACGGGTTTTACCTAGCAGAAGTTGATATGCGTTTGCGTGGTCCTGGTGAAATTTATGGGCGCATGCAGCACGGTGCGCTTAATTTGCAAATCGCGACGCTTGCTGACACGAAGTTGATTACTCGTGCTCAAAAAGCGGCGCAGGCGTTTATTACGAGCGGCGAAAACTTGGCAGATTACCCAGATCTTGCGCGCGAAGTCCGCCGCAATCAACGCCTGACGACGCTTAACTAACATGGTATAATAAATAATTATGTACAGTGGTACGACATTTCGTTCCCATTCAGGAAATTTTCTCGGGGTCCATCAAAAGATTGACCGTATCGCGCGGCGTAACATGCGAAAGTTTACGGGTGTAGAGCACTCTTTCCCAACAACGCGCGAGATCCTGCACTTTGAGGGTAATAACGGTCCGGACGGCATTAAACGCAAGAGCCCGAGCGTTGACGAACCGTGGCACTACATTGACCCGGCGAATCCGAACGACCGGGCGCTTGCCGGTATGATTAACGATCACTATGTAAATTTAGTGCAGGCGCTTCGCGATGCGAACCGGGTGCGCGCCGCGTTTGAAGCCGCCTGGATGGCGCACGCGATTACCGACGGTCTGACGCCGGCGCACCACTATCCGCTTAGCGATAAGATTGAAGAACTGTGGGGCAAGCCGAAAGAAGAGCGCTTATCAATCAAGGACAAGAACATCATTAAAGGCAATAACCTGCGCGATACGATGGGACGTAACTGGGAGTATTGGGGTGCAAAAGGCGTGTTTGCGACGCATTTGCTGTTTGAAATCGGCGTGGCGACAGCAATCAAAACAACGACGTTCGCCGACTCTGCGCCGAGTAAAGAATGGGTGAAGCGTGCGGACAACTTAGGGCTAGAGCGCATATTCTTGGAGGCAGTGCAGGAAGTTTACGCGTTAAATATGTATGAAACATTTTGGAAGCACGGATGGACGGCGCGCCTCGCGAACCAAACGCGGCGCACGCTGATTCCGAAAATTTGTGCGGTCGTGATGTATGCGTGGTACGCGGCATACCGCGAGGCGGTTTTGTGACGTCAATTCGCGTCATTGCCGGCAAATACGGCGGACGTAAGCTTGATGCGCCGAAGTCAAACAATACGCGCACTAAACCGATGGGCGAGCGTATTCGCAATGCGCTGTTCAATCGGATTGGCGGCGAAGTTCGCGGCGCACATGTGCTTGATGCATTTGCGGGGACGGGTGCGGTTGGATTTGAAGCGCTTAGTCGCGGCGCGGCGCATGTTACATTCATTGAGCGTGATAAAATCGCACAAAATATATTACGTAAAAATATGGTATCGCTTGGTGTCAAGAGTGATGTTACGTTGGTTTGCTCATCTGTTAGCGTTTGGTTAGAATCTGGTCAAGCAGAAAATTATGACATTATTTTTGCTGATCCGCCATATCACGATACGCAGTTTTCCACAGTATTGAAACTTTTAAGTCTTCTCAAACCTGGGGCGCTTATGGTATTATCACATCCAGGAAGAGGTGAGTTTCCAAATCTAACTAAGGAAATTGTTGTGGTGGACAATCGTAGTTATGGTAATGCTTTTCTCACCTCTTTCCGCCGAGAGAGGTAAGTTTTCGGTATAAAAGTAGGCAATCTAATTTAACCCGTAACCCGACGTTAGCGTCGGGTTTTGTATCATATCGGGAGAACCTTCCTCATAAGTGGTAGGCGAGGCGTAAACTCCATCATACATCGCACAATGTTGTTTATTGTCTACTAAAAAAGCCCTGAGTCGGGGCTTAGTCTGTCAAACTATCTCAACTCTGGTGCGGATGAAAGGACTTGAACCTTCACGCTCGAAAGCACATGCTCCTAAGGCTAGATAATTAAGTTTTCTTTTCACTTAGCGGAGGAACTACGCACACCGCCGACAAGAGGCTTACAACAGGCAAATAATGGGCAATAAAGGCAAAAATGATACAAGAGTTCTAACTCGCTGTTTTTGTTTGTTATTGTACAGGGCGTAAGGAGTCAATTCTGGAGTCTAGGGCGGAGTCTAATTAATCAAATTGGATAAGTAAGATTCTCTACTCTTAGGGGGTAGCCGTTCTCAAGAACAAAAGTGATATAATTATAGTTGAAGTTCAAATAAGGGGTGGCAAACTAATTAAGTAAAAGGGATAGCGTCTCATGAGCAAATGGGAAGACCGTATACAAAATAGCACCACGTATACTGCAGCCAAGAAATTATTAGCCAGATTTGATGAGGTAGATCTTGGTAATGTATCTCTTGAGGCAATTGATGATATTAATCGGGCAAAACTAGTCATTGAACTTTTAATGGATAGACTTAGTAATACAGACGACCGCTTAATATCAATATCAAATCTTGACAATATCAACAGCCATCTTTCAGGTGTAAGCTCGTGCTTTGATGACTGGCAAAACTATCGTAACGATGCGTATCTAGATATTTCTTATATGAATGGACATATTGATAACATATTGTCGTACATCCCTTCATTAACACCCGCTATGGACATAAAAGAAACCCGCAAAGCTATTGCGGGATTAAATAGGTCAGTCGGTCAATATAAGCGTACAGCAGCAAAAGAGATTGATAGTATATCCGCTAAAGGAACTGCCGCAGAAAAGACCATTGACGAAAAAGTTACTGAAGCTAAAAACGAGTTTGAAGCACTTGGTGTAAAAATAGATGAACTTAACAAAGATTTAAAAGACATAAAAGATTCATCAAATAGCATATCTACCGAGCAGCAACTATCATTTACAAAATCTGAAAATGTACGCAACGAGGCAGTTAATGAATTTATCAAAGAGCAGAAACGTACAATTGAAGAAACATTTAGCAAAAAGAGTGATGAAGCTGATCACATTGCAGATGGCATAGGCAAGAAGTTAAATGCCACCGAGATAGAGGCAAGAGATAGTCTTGCTAGAATAGACGAACTACTGAATATAGCTGGAGACAAAACATTAATCCACGATTATTCTAGTAGTGCTAAGGAAGACATGGAAGCTGCTGATAGATGGCGTAAAATAACGATGCTCTTACTTTTTGCGGTATTAATATTTTCTTGCTTGGTAGTTTATGAAGTTATTCATATTAAGAACGTGTCATGGCAATTCTTAGTAGCTCGAGCATTTGTAATGCTATTTGCTGGAGGCGTAGCAGGATACACAGCCACTCAATCAAGCGAACATCGCAAAGCACAGCGAGCTAATCAACGAACAGCTCATCAACTTAAAGCACTAAAGCCTTATCTGCTAA